>ERZ791744.2169-NODE-2169-length-10988-cov-3.449831_pt1 | contig 10988 bp, 15 predicted proteins | sample MGYA00510039_ERZ791744 | MGnify/ENA primary metagenome ERZ791744 (study PRJEB30046, sample SAMN00791969) | human gut metagenome | study: EMG produced TPA metagenomics assembly of the A metagenome-wide association study of gut microbiota in type 2... | reverse complement strand
GGGGGAATACGAGTACGATGTTTATGAGGGACTGCCATTGGAAGGAACAGACTTGTCACAGTATGAATCGGAGATCAAAGAAGCAATCGAAAAATATAATGCCATTGGAAATGAGGAAGGAAAGCCCTGCAATTTAATGGATTATTTTCATGGCAGTGCAGCCATCAAAGAGAACGTCATCCGTGCAGTCCCTTCTGTGAAACAAAAGGATGGTGTTTTGTATGGATGTACCACTTTGGAATTAACTACATTTTTAGAACAGCCGGAAACAAAAGAACTGTATGAATATATTACCGGGCAGTATAGTGACGGATGGGGAGAAGGGTTTGAACAGCAGGAAATCCAAGTCGGAAATGGAGAAATCTATGTTCATTTTTGGCAGAGCGATGACTATGAAATTCAGATCAGTGATCCCGATTATCAACAGAAGGGAACGGAAATGAGACGTCCGAGGATGCAGCTTGTGGGACAGGATGGAAATGTGTTTTCCATTCTGGCAAGGGCAAATAAACTGCTTCAGGCAAATGGGCAGGGACAAGAGGCAAAAGAAATGATTGCACGTGTCCAAAAATCAGAGAACTATTATCAGGCTCTTTATATCATCAGTGAATATGTAGAGACGGAACTGAGCGAAGATTTTCAGAAAGCCACCAAGCCGCCAAAGAAACGTGGGAAGGAAGAATGCCGATGAAGTACAGCCAATGATAAAGGAGGATGCATGGAGAAAAGACTGCAATTATGGAGTCCTGTGAATGGATGGTTTGTTACAGAAGAAGGGGAAGTGATAGCTTTGAAAAAAGCCGACCTTCTCCTTTATGAAACAACGGTACAGGAGGCATTGGAACAGGAAAAATTGTATTACAGAAAAAAGGCGGCACCGTTCAATTTGATGGAACGCTATGGTGCGGATGATTCTGTAAAAGAAAAGATAGAGAACCTCGATATCCAGGTGAAAAAAGAGCAAGATGGTCTGTATGTTTGTGCCAGCCTTGCATTAAAAGTACCTCTGACATCGCAGGAATTGGAAGCAATCCAGAATTTTCTCAGCATGCAGTACGAAATGGGAATCTTTGATACCCCTCGTCTTCGCAGTCACTCCGTAGAGGAAGGGGAAGGCGTTCTTGATTTTTCAGTAGATACAAAAGAAAAGTTCTCTCAAAAAGAAGTCCAATGCGAAATGCAGAAGAAATATGAAATCACATCCCTGGCCCATCCGCAATTTCCATGGCTCCATAGAATCCGGGCGTTGGCAGATATCAATGAAGAGGTTCACAAAGGAGCTTGGGGAGGATTTGTGGAACATGAGCAAAATCTTTCTCAGGAAGGAACCTGCTGGATCTATGACCAGGCAATCTGTTGTGAACATGCGGTTGTGGAAAGAAGTGCAGTGTTGTTTCAGGAGTCTCTTGCCAAGGGAAATGCATTAGTTACGGGAAACGCAGTAATGTATCAAACAAGTGTCGCAGAGGGAGCTTGCCGTATCCAGAGTGGTGAGATTTGGGACAGGGCTAGAATTCAAGGAAATGCACAGGTTGTTGCATCATGGAAAACGGGATATGCACCTTTGATCCTTGCCGATAGCCAGGTTTATGGAAATGTATGTGGGAAAGTATTGGTAAGTGGGAACGTTCTGCCAAACCGGAGTGTGGAGAACCAGACACAAGAACTGTTGGTTTTTAGAGGAGGTGATTCCGTTCGTAAAGTAAATGAAAGTAAGAAAAAAGTAAAACAGAAGAAACAGCCACAGCGCTGATAAGAAAGGATGATGCCTATGGAAAATACCCTGCAATTAGGGAATTTGTTGAAAGAAGGAACATACCCGGAGGAATATACCGGAGGGGAGAAGTGGACGATCCTGCATGGAGATACGCTGAAACTGGTGAAGGCATTTCAGCCGGGAATTTTTGATGCAGTGATCACCGATCCGCCCTATGCGTCCGGGGGAACGAAGCAGAATGAAAGAAACCGTACCACCAATCAGAAATACAGCAGTATGAAGGCTGAAAATGCCTTGCCAGATTTTGATGGGGATAACAAAGATCAGCGTTCCTGGACACACTGGATGGCAGAGTGGCTTTACGATGTGCGGAAAGCCTGCAAGATCGGTGCGCCGATCTGTCTGTTTATTGACTGGAGACAATACCCGTCCATTACCGATGCCCTTCAGTGGGCAGGCTGGATCTGGAGGGGTACAGCGGTGTGGGATAAAGGGAACTCCCGTCCGCAAAAAGGGCGTTTCCGCCAGCAGGCTGAGTATATTGTGTGGGGCAGTAACGGACCAATGCCGATCAGTCGTCCGGTGTCTTGTCTTCCCGGTGTGTTCCGCTATGGAAATCCCCAGAACCGTATCCATGTGACAGAGAAGCCTTTGCAGCTTATGAAAGATGTGATCCAGATCTGTGAGCCAGGTGGAAGAATCTTAGACCCCTTTGCCGGAGCAGGGACCACTATCCTTGCAGCCGTAGAGGAAGGATATGAGGCAGTGGGAATCGAGGTGACGGATGCTTATTATAAGCTGGGCAGTGACCGGGTGAAGTTTGCACTGGAAGCAAAAGAAAAAGAAGAAAGCGAGAAATAGCAAGGGCATCCATATGGATGTCCAAATTTATTTCAGAAGAAGAAAGGTGCATCCACCCGGATGCAGGAAAGGGGGCTTATGGACAAAGTCTATGATGTGACCATTCGGGAAGTGCGTGAAAAGACCGTTGCGGTGAAGGCGTCCAGCAAAGAAGAAGCGGAAAGAGGATGTCGGATGTATGGCCCAGGGACCAGTGAATATGATATTCAGTCTGTTCAGTATGAAGCAGTGGAACGGGAATCAGAAAAGGTATTTGAAATCGAAATCCGAAAAAGTTGTACCATCCGAAAATCCATCCCTGCACATTCCAGGGAAGAAGCGGTAGAACGGGTAGAGATTCTGTATGCCGACGGTGGCTTTGATGATGAATTTGATGAAAGCACGATGGATGTGAGTTTTGAAGTGAAAACAGAAAGCACAAAGAAAAAGGAACCGATGCGATAGGAGGTGAGGCGATGGAACAGGCGATGGCGTATGTGTGCTGTCCGGCAGAGGAAAGCAGGGTGAAGGTGCAGAGATACTGCCGGAAGATTTATGAACTGGGGTATGTACCCATTTGTCCGAGGTTTGGGTTTCTGCCATTTTTGGATGAAGGGGAAGCGGAAGATCAACAGGCATATAACCGGATGTCCCATTTGATCTTAAAACGGTGCCGGATGGTAGTGGTCTGTGGCAAAGAGGTTACCGGAACCATGAATACCGATATCAGTACAGCAGACCGACTGCATATCATCTGCACCACCTTGGATGGATTGATCAAGATCAAAGAAAAGGAATCATAATCGATTTTGCATGGGGGATTTGATGGAAATCGGTGGAACTGGTTTTGCAAGCATAGCGTTTGGATATCCAAACGCACTTTGGGGAGAACCCCAATCCCCCGGCAGTCGAGAAAGGAGAGAAGAGAAATGTTTTTTGCAGGAATGGCTCTGGGAGCAGTGGCAGGCACAGCCTTTGGCATTGGGATGATGTGCTGTGTAGTTGCCGGAAAGCAGGAAGATCAGCAGATGGAACGGATGCGCAGACAAAAGGAGGGAGAACCAAAAACAATCCATTTCCGGGATCGGGAAGGGAGAGAAAGGTTCTCCCTTTTGGATGGAGAAAGCCTTTGCATGATGGCAGAGGACGGAACGAAAGAGATTGGTATCTGCCGCTTTGTGGATGGGAAGCAGGTAGATGTGAATGGGCAGGTCTGGGAGACCGGGGAATTCCTCCGTCAGATGGAACGCCGGGGGATTCAGGTGTATCCCTTAGAAACAGCAGAAAAGAAGGAAAGGTAGGTGGTCGGATGAGAAAACGAAACCATGTGGTTCCGGTACGGTTGAATGCAAAGGAACTTCGGCATCTGGACGGACAGGTGGCAAAGAGTGGACTAAGCAGGGAGGAATTTTTACGTTCCCTGATCTTAGGCGCACAGCTCCAGACAAAGCCCTGTGAGCATCATGCAGAACTTCTTCGGAAGATTGCGGGGCTTTGTAACAATGCCAACCAGCTGGCCCATGTCGCCAATGGTACTGGAATGGCAGGGGAAGCCAGCGTACAGGAAATGCTGCGGATCTCCAAAGAGACCTGGCGTCTGGTGAAAGAGGAATGGTAGATGGCATATACCAGCGTCCTCCCCGTCCACCGCCTGGACCGTTCCATTGATTATGTGAAGGACCGGACGAAGACCACCAAGAGCGCCGGCTCTTTAGAAGAAGCCATTGATTATGCCCTAAACCGGGAAAAAACAGAGAAAACCATTTTTGAGGATGCCATGGGGTGTACCTGTGAAACTGCCTATGCAGACATGGTAAAGACCAAAGAACGGTTCCATAAGAAAGACGGGGTGCAGGGATACCATCTGGTACAGAGTTTTGCAGAAGGGGAGGTATCCCCCGAACTGGCACATCTGATCGGACAGGAACTGGCAGAGCAGTTATTGAAAGGGCAGTATGAGGTGGTGATCACGACCCATTTGAATACCAGTCATTATCACAACCATCTGGTATGGAATTCGGTGCGCATGGCGGATGGGAAGAAATACCACAGCAATGCCAAAAGTTATTTTACCGAAGTGCGCCGGATTTCAGATGACTTATGCAGGAAATACGGTCTTTCCGTGATCCAGACGAATCAGGGGAAAGCCATGCATTATGCCCAGTGGAAAGCAGAAGCGGAAGGGAAACCTACCTGGAGGACTGCCATCCGCATGGATATCCGGGAAGCTATTGGTGTGAGCTTTTCCTGGAGTCAGTTTGTAAAAGAAATGGAGAAGCGGGGTTATACCTGGAAGCTGAACCGGAAGTATCCGGCATTAAAGACACCGGATATGGAGAGATATGTCCGTCTGCGTTCCTTGGGAAAAGGATATGGGGAGACGGAAATCCGGGAGAAGATCTTACGTCCGAAAATCCAACAGATCTATGGAAAACCACAGATGCAGTTCCCAAAGAGGAACCTTACAGGATTGCAGAAACTTTACTATGCGTATCTATACCAGATGGGCATATTTCCCAAAAAACCGAAGCGGATTCCCTATGCAGTACGTTCAGACATCCGGAGGTTGGATCTTCGCATCCGGCAGATGGAATTTTTGCAAAAAGAAGGGATCAATACCAGGGAAGAGCTGGCTGCATACCGGAAACCTTTGGAGGAACAGGTTCTTTCCTTGATAAAGGAACGAAGGACGCTATACCGAAAAGAAGCAGGTGGTATGCGCATTCAGGAGATCAACAGGGAATTAAAAGAACTTCGGAAAAAGATCCGTTTCAGCCAGCAGATCGAAGTCCAGTCGAAAGAGATGGAAGAACGATTCAGGAGGGCAAAGGAACAGGAACTGGCACAGGAAACGTCCGGGAAACAACGAAGGGAAGAAGAACGGAAGCGGTAAGGAGGTGAGTGCGTATGAACTATGGCGGTGATGCGGCAGATCAGATCGTCCGGTATTCCATGGAAGGGATGGAACACACCCTGCGGATCAGCGGGAGCATTGCAAAGAATCTGGCGGTGCTGATCGTAGCGGTGCTGAAGGACCAGAAAAAGACCAGGGGGAAGACCAGCCTGCTTCGGATGTTAAAGGAACAGCGGGCCATGAAATTTTTCACCATTCCCCATGACAGGCTGCGGGAGTTTGCAGGGGAAGCCAGATCCAGGGGGCTTTTGTATGTAGTCATCCGGGATAAGAAGAACCCACAGTTTTCTGAGATCATGGTGTTTTCCGATGATGCAGCGAAGGTGAACAGGGTGCTGGACAAGATGAATCTGGACTTTGTAAAATCCGAAGCCGGAGAAGCGGTTGTGGAACAGGCACCAGTACGGGAAACAGGGCGTGTGATCGATGCAGAATTTACCGAGAAACTGAAGCAAAAGAAGAGCATCCGGTGAAAACCGAAACGGTGGTATTGCCGGAAGGCACCATTGAGTTTGAGCTGAATGAAGAAGAGCGTCTGTTTGAGGTAGGGGAAGGCTCTCCTTCAGGAGAAAATTTTACCCAGGCGGAGAAGGCAGGGAATCTGTCCGGACCTTCCTCGCACAGCAGCGGTTCTTTTTCCGGGCAGGAAACTAGCTGGAAAGGGGAGAAACCTTCTGTCCGGCAGGAATTAAAGAAGATCGAAGCCGAGCAGAAACAGCGCAGGCAGACACAGAAGAGTCGGCGAAAACCGAGAAACCAGCAGCGAAAGAAGAAAAAAGTGAAAGGCAGGTAAGGCTATGGATTTAACGAATATGATCCCTGGTGGAGCAGGGGAAGAAAAAACTCCACAACAGCAGTTATCAAAAGAAGAATACGCAGCCATGAAAAAACAGCAGAGGGAAGAGGTGTGGGCAGAGGTAGATGCCCAGGCACAGGCGGTGTTCCAAAACGGGGACTCTTTAAAGGGATTTTTAGATTTTATGGCACAATGTAATACCCAGAAAACCCCGAACCTTCTGCTTATCTACGGACAGAATCCACAGGCAACAATGGTAAAACCCTATGATTACTGGAAAAAAGAACACCGTTCTCCCAAATCCGGGGTGCATGGCTACACCTATATGGTCAGTACGGAATATGAAAAAGACGGGGAGATGCGGACAGGCTATGCCATCGGCAAAGGGTTTGACATCAGCCAGATGTCTGGAAAACCGCTGGAGGAACGTCCACAGCGTTCCATGGAAGAACTGATCCAGGCAGTCTTAAAGGATCAGCCAGTGCGGATGCAGATCGCAGACAATCTGCCGGAGGGCATTCAGGCACAGTATATCCCGAAACAGCGCACCGTCTATGTGCGAAACGGGATGGATGAGCATACAACATTCCATGCAGTGAACCGGGAACTGGCCTGTGCCGCCCTGGATCAGCACGATGGGAACTATGCAAGGAAGAAGGTGAATGCCCAGGCATACTGCGCCGCTTATGTGATCGGCAAGCGGTATGGGGCAGAAGTGTCCGGCTTCCAGTTTGGAAAAGTGGCAGAGATGCAGGAAAACGGACAGAAAGATCCACAGGAACTGCGGGGATTTTTAAATGATGTCCGGCAGGCGGCATATACTATCCGCAACCATATGGAACGGAATTTCGGGGAACAGGAGCAGACCTTTTCCAAGGATGCCTTTTCCTTTGAGGAACCGTCTAAGCAGCCAGCGAAGAAGGAGAAAAAAGAGAAACAGCCGGAACGATAAGTTCTGAAAAAGTTTGGCAGTAGGGATAGCTATTGAGAAGGTCTTGTGGTATGTTGGGTGTAACAAAGACAGGAGGGAACAAGGATGGCAGATTACTATTTGAAAACGGATAACATCATGAAAAATATGTTTACGGTGGCACTCAAAGATGAACTGACAGCACAGAGCCAGAGGGGAATGATTCACCCGGAAACAGAAGCCATGCTGCAGAAAGTCCGAGCCTATGAGCTTTCCGAGAAAAGGCTTCCCATCACCACAGAGGAACAGAGGGAACTTCGCAATGCCCTCAACCGGCTGCGGGACAAGTATCTGGCCATGGGCAGGTACAGTGATGGCATTGACAGCGTGATCTTAAAGGTCATGAAACCAAACGCCAGCAGGCACTTCTTCTGGTAGCAGAAGGGAGGGATGTCTATGAGGATATATGATCAAAAACAAGTGGAACAATTACGAATGCGGTATCCCAAAGGAACAAGGCTCTGCCTGGACTTTATGGATGAGCCGGGGATGTCGCCGGGATTACAGGGAACGGTGGAGTTTATTGACGATGCCGGACAGATACACATGCACTGGGAGAACGGGAGAAGCCTTGCCCTGATCCCCGGAGAGGATTCTTTTCATAGGATAGACGGACCAGCAAACGAAGTGCCAAAGCGTGAAAAAGCGAAGAAGGAGCGAAGAGTGCAGAGGTAGCATGGAAACGTGCGGACCTTTGGGTGTGGGTGCTGTTTCTGCCCGTTGTCTGGTGGGCGGGAGCTATCACTGCCTGTGCCATAAAACCAGATAGCAATCTGTTACAGATCTTACAAGTGCTGACCGAAAAACTGGATCAGCCTTTTTCTATTTCTTATACACCGTACACGCTGCGGTGTGTGTTCACATTCACAATCGCCTATGCGTTAGGCATCGGTATTTATTACTCCCAAAAGAGAAATTATCGAAGAGGGGTGGAGCATGGCTCTGCCAAGTGGGGCGATGCCGCTTCCATCTGCAAGCGTTACCGGGATAAGCGGTACACCCAGAATCTGATTTTAACCCAGAACTTCCGCATGGGCTTGGACTGCTATAAGCACAAACGAAACTTAAATGTTTTGGTGGTGGGCGGTTCCGGTGCGGGAAAAAGCCGGGCATACGCAGTTGTCAACATCATGCAGTGCAACTGTTCCATGGTGGTCACCGATCCTAAGGGAGAGCTTCTTCGGAAAACCGGGGGACTGCTGGAGAGGGAAGGATATGAAGTCCGGGTGTTTGACCTTATTAACCCGGAGACTTCTTTTTGCTACAATCCCTTTGCTTATGTGCGGGATGATAAGGATGTGCTAAAGCTCATCAACAACCTGATCCGCAATACCACCCCAAAGGGGGCGCAAAGCTCGGATCCGTTCTGGGAGAAAAGTGAGACTGCCTTGCTGCAGGCACTTATGCTGTACCTTCTGCATGAAGCGCCGCCGGAGGAACAGAACTTCTCCATGATCATGGAAATGTTAGGTTCTGCCCAAGTGAAAGAGGACGATGAAGAATATCAGTCTCCGTTAGATATCCTGTTTGAACGTTTGGAGATGCGCAATCCGGAAAGCATTGCAGTCAAGCAGTATGCCATTTACAAGCAGGCGGCAGGAAAGACCGCAAAGTCTATCTTGATCTCCGTAGGTGTCCGTCTGGCTGCGTTCAATTTAAAACAGATCGCCAATCTGACCTGTACCGATGAACTGGATCTTTACAGCATCGGGGAGAAAAAGGTGGCGCTGTTTTGCTGTATCCCGGATGCGGATACTAGCCTCAATTATCTGGTAGGCATGATCTACAGCAACCTGTTCCAGACCCTTTACTATGTGGCGGACCGGAAATACAATGGAAAACTGCCCATCCCAGTACACTGCATCATGGATGAGTGGCCAAACGTGGCACTGCCGGATGACTTTGATAAGCTTCTGGCAACCATGCGGTCGCGCGCAATTTCCTGCAGCATCATCATCCAGAACATCGCACAGATGAAAGCCTTGTTTAAGGACAGCTGGGAAAGCCTCATCGGAAATGCAGATGAGTTTTTATATCTGGGAGGCAATGAAAAAGAGGGGCATAAATATGTCTCGGAACTATTGGGGAAAGAAACACTGGATACCAACACCTATGGGCAGACCAAGGGAAGGAGTGGCAGCTATTCGGTGAATTTCCAGCAGTCCGGCAGGGAACTTTTGACACCCGATGAAGTACGCCTTTTGGATAACCGCAAGGCAGTGCTTCTGGTGCGTGGGGAACGCCCCATTCTGGATGAGAAATATGATCTGCATAAACATGTGAATGTGAAATATACGGAGGATGGAGGGGCGCCGCCTTATGATTATGCGAAGGCTCCTCTGTCCCATGAAGATGTCACCATTGATACCAGGAGACTGGATGATTATGAACTGCTCTCAGCGGAGGAACTTCTCGGCAGGGAGCAGTCTTTTTGATTGGAGGAATGCCATTGAAGAAAAGAAATGAAATGAAAAAGAACCAGACAGCAAACCATGCCACTACATTAAAACGTATGGGAAAAGAACCCAAATATCCCTTTGCCTTTTATGTGGCACTGGTGTTGTCCATGACGGTAGGAGGCATCCCGGTGCTTGCAGCCGGAGATCCCCTGTCGGTCATCAATAACCTGTCCACCTTTATCTTTTCCCTGATCCGGGCCATCGGCTTGATCTTACTGGGATTTGGTGTGGTGCAGGTAGGGTTGAGTTTAAAGAGCCATGATCCCAGCCAGAGAGCCAACGGGTTTCTGACGCTGGCAGGCGGTGTCATCATCACCTTTGCAAAAGAGATCCTGGACCTGATCGTTGGGTAGCAGGAAGAGAAAGAAGCGGGCAGGGAGGACAGCTTCCTGCCCCGGCAAAGGAGGTGAGACTGTTTGAGTGATAACTGGATCGTGCAGAACCTAAACTCTGCACTGAACACCTGGAATGAGAAGCTGGCAGAAATCTGGACGCTCCTTACCCAAAGCCCGGAATCCTTTAAGGGCGGGACGATCTGGAGTGTCATCACTGGGATCAACGGGGCTTTGACCGCCATTGGGTATGGGCTTTTGGTGTTGTTTTTTGCAGCCGGGATCGTCAAGACCTGTGGCAGCTTTACAGACATGAAGAAGCCGGAACATGCCCTCAAAGCCTTTATCCGGTTTGCACTGGCACAAGGCGCCATCATGTATGGCATGGAATTGATGACAGCCCTGTTTTCCATTGTACAGGGGATCGTGTCTACCATCATGGCACAGTCGGGGATGGCAAACGGGGGTGTGACAGAGCTTCCGGCAGAGATCGTGGAAAAGATCGAAGCGGTAGGCATGCTGGAATCCATTCCCTTGTGGATCGTGACGCTGCTGGGAAGCCTTCTGATCACAGTGCTGTCTTTTATCATGATCCTTACGGTATATGGAAGGATGTTCAAGCTGTATATGTATACTGCCATTGCACCCATCCCTATTTCCACCTTTGCGGGAGAACCCTCCCAGTCGGTGGGAAAGAACTTTATCAAGTCCTATGCAGGGGTATGTCTGGAAGGGGCGATCATTGCACTGGCCTGTATCATTTTCTCCGTTTATTCTGCCAGTCCACCAGCCATTGGAGATACGTCCTTAAGTGCAGTGACCATTGTGTGGAACTATGTAGGGGAATTGGTGTTTAACCTGTTGGTGCTGGTGGGTGCGGTGAAAGCATCTGACCGGATCGTAAAAGAAATGATGGGATTGTAGGAGACCAGCTATGAAAAGTCAACCATAAATTAGCAA
>ERZ791744.2159-NODE-2159-length-11033-cov-4.430315_pt1 | contig 11033 bp, 7 predicted proteins | sample MGYA00510039_ERZ791744 | MGnify/ENA primary metagenome ERZ791744 (study PRJEB30046, sample SAMN00791969) | human gut metagenome | study: EMG produced TPA metagenomics assembly of the A metagenome-wide association study of gut microbiota in type 2... | reverse complement strand
GAAACAGTATGGATCAGAAAAAGATTGGACGTTTCTTAAAAGAACTTAGGAAAGATTAAGGCAAGACGAGAAATGAAACGAAAGTACAACTGTAAATAAAAAGTCTGATAGAACAGATGGAAGAGAGGATCCATGAACAGAATGTAACAATGGCGCAAAGCAACTGGAACCCCAATATGCAGACGCAGAATTCGTACCGGAATCAGGGAAGTCAGAGCCGGGAAGCTCCGGTACAAAATGTAAGCTGGAATCGGGGCACACAGGAGATGAAATCGGTATCGGAAAGCTGAAATTTATTTACAGGTAGAAGCGAACGCTTAAGGAAATGCTGAACAAAGTAGCTACCGAAACACTATTTCCGGATATTTCGATTAATCTTCTCAAACTCCCTTCCTCCCAGGGTATTGTGGGTGAGAAGTCTTTTGTTGTTTCCCGCTGATGCATTTTTCCGGTATTGTCCAGGGGTACAGCCGTTATGCTGACGGAACTGTCTGCAGAAATGCTCTACATTATTATAACCACATTGCTCGGAAATGTCGCGGATGGAGTATTCGCTGTACTCTAATAAATCCTGTGCACGGCGCAGACGTCCTTCGATGACATTGTCCATGCAGGAGGAGCCAAATTGGCGGTGATAGAGAGTCTGAAGATGACTGGGACTTAAGTGAAGCTTCGCAGCCATCATGTTTATATTCCATGGAAGCTGAGGATTATTGTAGATCATCTTATGCAATGCAACCAGCTCATGATCGTGAATACCCGGGGACTGGGACTCATTCTGGATTCCTTCTCTTAATTTGGAGAACAGAACCCGCAGCAGGTGAGTAATGTTTGCTTCGCTTTCAGAGGAGAAAAAGGCGGACTCCCAGGTTAGTAATTTAAAAAGCTGATGACAGTATTCCGGATCTGTTACGGGAAATGGGGTGTTTGTTAACGGAAACAGCTTCACGAAGGAGTGATCGGAACGAAAACGAATCCAGTCATTCCGGTATTCTTCACCGGCAGCACGGTAATAAATCCTGCTTCCTGGTGTATACAGAATAGCAGAATTGGCGGCTGTCCGCATTAGTCTTCCGTCTATGAGCAGCTCCGAGGGAGAGTCGAAAAGAAGCAGAAGATAGCCTGTAAAGCCATTCGGAACATCATATATAAAATCTGAGGGGTGAACGGCACTGTAGCCGACAAATTCAATTTCAGTCATCTGGAATCTCCGTTCTGATACATCAGAGGATATATCAATTTTCTTATAGTATAAATCATTGGAAACTTTAGATCAATGCGATAGTATCAGATTAATATGGCAATCGTCATCAGAGAGCTGCGGATCGTGCGGAGGTCAGACATCTGATGCGTTACGGCATAGGAACATGATTTGGAAGAAGGAGATACATGCATGGTAAATTTGGGTGGAGCAACAGAGAATGACAGAAAAAAGATCGTGATTACAAAGGATTCAAAGGCCTTTTTTCACAATAATGTAGATTATTGTGTGGGAACCGGAAGAATGGGGCTTGCATTGACAGAAGAATATCAGGAGGAGCTGCGCTTGGTTCAAAAGGAAATCGGATTTAAGCATATCCGGGGACATGGATTATTCTGTGATGATATGGCGATCTTTCAGACCTATGAGGAGGATGGTAAGGTAAGGGTCGAGTACAACTATACTTATCTGGATAGAGTAATGGATGCCTATAAGAAGGTGGGGCTGAGACCTTTTCTTGAACTGGGTTTTATGCCCAAAAAGTTGGCAAGTGGAAGCCAGACTATCTTTTACTGGCAGGGAAATACCACTCCTCCAAAAGATTATGATATGTGGTGTGATATGGTGCATTCATTGCTGCGGCATCTGATGGGACGCTATGGAGAAGAGGAAGTTATTCAATGGCCCATTGAAGTATGGAACGAGCCCAATCTTTGCGGCTTCTGGGAAAATGCGGATATGCAGGAATATTTTAAGCTGTTCCATAGAACCTTTGATGCCATAAAGGAAGTGAATCCGGGATTCCGTGTAGGAGGCCCTGCTGTTTGTGGAGGAACGGATGAGAAATGGATTCAGGCATTTATGGAATATTGCCATGAGAATCACATACCTGTGGATTTCGTAACCAGACATCATTACACCATTGATCCGCCGGAATGTATTGGACATTATGCATATTCTGAACTGATGAAGGCAGAGGACGGCTTTGCCAATTTAAAAACAACCAGAGATATTATTGACAGTTTCCCGGAATATAAGGGTCTGCAGATTCATATCACGGAGTTCAACAGCTCCTATACTCCTCAGGGCGTCATTCATGATACAAACCTGAATGCGGCCTTTATAGCACAGCAGCTTTCCAGATTGGGAGATGTGAATGAATCCTATTCCTACTGGACATTTGGTGATGTGTTTGAAGAGCTGGGAGTTCCTTTTACACCATTCCACGGCGGCTTTGGACTGGTTGCCAATGGCTGTATTACCAAGCCGACCTTCTGGACATTTGCTTTTTACAAAAAGCTTGAGGAAAGTGAAGCCAATTGTGTATATAAGGATGACAATATTGTTGTTTTGAAACGTGCAAACGGTGATTATCTAGGTGTAGCCTGGAATATTGCCCGTAAAAGTGCAGAACAGGGTAAAGAAAAAATGCTGTTGGAGTTTACATTTCCGGCTGAACAGGAGGAGTACTGCTTCCTGACTAAGACGGTAGATGAGGAAACATGTAATCCCTTGAAGGTATGGCATGATATGGGAGAACCTGCCAATCTGAGTGAGGAACAGACGAAGCTGATTCGGGAATCATCCAGACCTTTTGTAAAAACAGAGCGTAAAAAGCAGGAGGACGGAAATATCTGCGTAGAGCTTCCTGTAAACGAAAACGGTGTGGTTTATTTCGAACTGAATGCCGGAAAGGTGAATCCGGATCGAGGATATGACTATGATCGTGTGGTCAGCTTGAAGGCTTAAACTAGCACCCAGTAATTTGCTTTATGAAACAATGTACATGGATTAGGCTTGCAAAGGAGGATATCAAAGTGAAAAAACAGGCGTTTAACCCATATTTACCGTCCTGGGAGTATATTCCGGACGGAGAACCTTATGTTTTTGGCGATCGCGTATATGTTTACGGATCCCATGATTACTTTAACGGATATGTTTTCTGCATGGGAGACTATGTGTGCTGGTCAGCTCCGGTCGATGACCTGGGCAACTGGAGATATGAAGGTGTGATTTATCCGAAGACAGCCGATCCGCTGAACCCGGAAGGCAAAATGTGTCTGTATGCCCCGGATGTTACGGTGGGACCGGACGGAAGGTACTATCTTTATTACGTGTTGGACAAGGTTTCGGTAGTTTCAGTTGCTGTATGTGATACTCCGGCAGGAAAGTATGAATTTTATGGCTATGTTCATTATGAAGATGGCACACGTCTGGGCGAAAAGGAAGGTGATGAGCCCCAGTTTGATCCGGGGGTTCTGACGGAAGGAGATGTGACATATCTTTATACCGGATTTTGCGGAAAAGGTGATAAATCCCGTACCGGAGCTATGGCTACGGTGTTGGGAGCAGATATGCTGACGATCAGGGAAGCTCCGGTGTTTGTGGCCCCTGGCTGTGAATATGGTGCCGGTACCGGATTTGAGGGACATGAGTTTTTTGAGGCACCTTCCATCCGTAAAGTAGGTGACACCTATTATTTTGTCTATTCATCCATATTAATGCACGAATTATGTTATGCCACCAGCAAGAATCCTACTAGGGACTTTGTCTATGGCGGAGTTATTGTCAGCAATTGTGATCTGCACATCGATACCTACAAGCCGGCAGATATGCCAACAGCTTACGGTGCCAATAATCACGGAAGTATTGTGCAGATCGGAGAGGACTGGTACATTTTTTATCACAGGCATACCAATAATACCTACTACAGCAGACAGGGATGTGCTGAAAAGCTGCAGATTATGCCGGACGGCAGTATTCCACAGGTAAAAATTACCTCCTGCGGTTTAAATGGAGGTCCGCTTGAGGGTAAAGGCGAATACCCCGCTTATCTTGCATGTAATCTGTTTACCGATACCCCATCAGTTTATGTGGGCGAAGGGAATTTTCCACGAGTAATGCAGGACGGAAGGGATGGAGACGAAGAAGTTGGATATATTGCCAATATTACAGATTCAACTACCATCGGCTTCAAATATTTTGACTGCCATGATATTCGTGAAATCAGTATTTGGACCCGGGGCTATGCAGATGGCACTTTTGAAGTAAAGACAGCATGGGATGGAGAGGTACTGGCGACATTAGAGGTTCAATATACCAATGTCTGGGAAAAGTATACCGCACCGGTTACGATTCCGGATGGAATACAGGCGCTTTACCTGACCTATCGCGGTAACGGAAATGCTGCATTAAGATCATTTGAGTTATCATAATCTATGTTATTGCATGTGCTGTAGTAACTTGTAATAAAATTAGCGGAGGTAGGAATTATGCTGAGAACAGCACGGACAGAAAATGGATGGGTGAAAGGTATTGAAGCCGCAGACCCTAGGATAACTGCATTTAAGGGAATCCCTTTTGCGGCTCCTCCGGTAGGAGAGAACAGATGGAGAGCACCCCAGCCCTGTGAAGACTGGGATGGAGTTCGTGAATGCTATCGCTTTGCTCCGATTTCCATGCAGAGCGTCCCGGGAATCGGTGATAACGTGTATATCCGTGAGTGGCATGTGGATCCGGAAATTGCCATGGATGAGGACTGTCTGTATTTGAACGTATGGACAGGTGCTAAAGAAGTAACAGAAAAACAGCCGGTTTTGGTATGGTTTTTCGGAGGAGGACTCCAGTGTGGATATCCTGCCGAAATGGAATTTGACGGAGAGAGAATTGCACGTCGCGGTGTGGTTGTTGTAACGGTAAACTACCGGGTTAATGTTTTTGGATTTTTGGCACATCCTCAGCTGACAGAGGAGCAGCCTGACGCACCGACTAATTTTGGAAGTCTGGATCAGCAGGCAGCACTTCGTTGGGTACAGAGAAATATTGCTTTCTTTGGTGGAGATCCGGGTAATGTGACCATTGCAGGACAGTCAGCCGGAGGCGGAAGTGTTATGAGCCAGATGGCATGTATGGATAATGAAGGCTTATTTCATCGTGCAGTAGTGATGAGTGCAATGATTCGCTCTCCTTATCAGGTTGGAGGAATCGGAGTGCCGGAGGAATTGTGGCATGCTGAGGAAAATGGACAGCATTTTCTTTCTTTCATGGGCTGCTCAACTATTGAGCAGGCTCGTAAGCTGGATGCGGCTGCGATTCGTGACAAGTATGAGGAATATACCAAAATATTTCCGGCTATGTTTACCGTATTGGATCACAAGTTCTGTGTAGGTGACCCAATGGTTCTTTTCATGGAAGGCAAGCATGTAAATGTTCCCGTTATGTCTGGAAATACTTCAGATGAATTTCCCAGTTATATAGAAGCTTCCTCAAAAGAAGATTTGAAAAAGAAAGCAGAAGAGATTTTCGGAAAGAATGCTGAGACCTTTTTGCGCTTTCCCGAGGCAATGCGGGAGGATTCTGATGGAAAGTATGCGAAGGTAAACGGAATTGAATGTACGATCAAGTGTCTTTTTTCAGATAAAAAAAGTGCAGGTGAAAAAAAGCCCTACTATTATTACAGGTTTGATGCAGATATTCCAGGATGGGATAATGCCGGAACCTTCCATTCTGTAGATTTATGGTTTTTCTTTGAAACACTGGCGAAATGCTGGAGACCCTTTGTGGGGCGGCATTACGATCTTTCCAGAATGATGTGCAATTACTGGGTGAATTTCATAAAAACAGGTGATCCAAACGGCAATGATGCGGACGGAAAGCCAATGCCATACTGGTATCCATATGAAAAAGAAAAGCCCTGTGAGATGATCTTCATGTCAGATAGACCGGTAGTGAACTGCGGAGGGGTGACACCCTTTAAGGAATTTTTACAAGAACAGATCAAGAAAACCCTTTCGACAGGTAGTGATCAAAACTCTTGGAATGTAAAAAAAGGAGACTACAATGAGCAAGTTAAAGATTAAAACAAAGGAAAGACGATTTGAGACAGCCAGGGATTTATACGGAATCTTTTTTGAAGACATTAACCGTGCCGGAGACGGAGGACTTTATCCGGAAATGCTTCGAAACAGAAGCTTCGAAGATTCCGTTTTACCGGAGGGTTATATACAGCAGGAGGATGGCATCCATGTAAAAACCGTATCCGGATGGCTGGATGAGTTTTGCAACGGAGAAGGCTTATGCCGCTGGGTAAAGGGCAACAATATTCCGGAGACAGAAATACCGGCATGGTATACACACAATGCAAAGATGGAACTGGAACTGACGGATACCCTGAATGAACATCGGGACGCAGCTCTGCGTATGCAGTTTGAAAAGGACGGATCTCTGACTAATACCGGTTACTGCGGTATATCCGTAAAGGCTGGAGAAAGTTACTCTTTGTATTTATTTGCAAAAGCAAAGGAAGAAATAGGACTGGACGTAGCGATCGAATACCAGGGAAAAGTACTGACTGGAAACAGTCTGGTGGTTTCCGGTCAGGAGTATACAAGATATGACATGAAGCTGACAGCAGCTGAGGATTGTCACGAGGCACAGCTTACTATTTCCTGCAAAGAAGGCGGAGAGGTTCTGCTGGGATTTATTTCACTAATGCCTGACAATACCTACATGGGGCATGGACTCAGAACAGATCTTGTAGAAAAGCTTAAGGGAATGAGTCCAAAGTTTATGCGTTTTCCCGGAGGCTGTATTGTGGAAGGAACGACACCGTCCACAGCGATGAGATTTCGGGATACGGTAGGTCCGGCATGGGAAAGACCCAGTAAGCTGTTTGTATGGCATTACAGAAGTACATTAGGACTTGGCTTTCATGAATATCTGCAGCTTTGCGAGGATCTGGGGATGGAGCCCCTGTATGTATGTAACTGCGGAATGACCTGTCAGGGAAGAAAGAGTGTCCTTCTGGAAGGAGAGGCTCTTGATGAAATGGTACAGGATACACTGGATGCCATTGAATATGCTATCGGCTCTAAGGAAAGCAAATGGGGAAGGCTTCGTGCTTCTATGGGGCATCCGGAACCCTTTAAAATGACCTATCTGGAAATTGGTAATGAAAACTGGGGTCCGGATTATGAAAAGCGATACAACATGATTTATAAGAAGGTAAAGGAACTGTATCCCCAGATTAAAACCATAGCCAATGAGCATGTAGAGAAAAATGGTTGTCCTGCCGAGTGCGTGGATGAACATTTTTACAATACAACAGAGTTCTTTGCAGAACGTGTAAATTATTATGATGACTACGATCGTAAGGGACCAAAAATCTTTGTAGGAGAGGTGGCTGTAAACGAAGGCAACTATATGGGACAGTTGTATGCGGCTTTGGGAGAAGCGGCTTTCCTTATGGGTATTGAGAAAAATCAGGATATCGTAACATTGGCCTCTTATGCTCCATTATTTGAAAATGTAAATTACAGAGCGTGGTATCCTAATCTGATTCGTTTCAATAATCATCAGAGCCTTGGAATTCCTACTTATTATGTCTGGAAAATGTTCGGTCAAAATCGCGGAGAATATGTGGTGCGATCCGAAGATGAGGGAGGACGTGTTTATCGTCCGAGAACCGGAATGGCATCTTTAAAATCCAATAAGGAACTTCGCTTCAGAAATCCCATTTGGAATGGAGAAGAAGCAAAGATTACTCATGAATTAATGGGACATGTGCAGGATACAGAGGATGGTCACCTGCTTCAGCTTCCGGATGAGGAGCAGAAAAAGGAATTTCACAGTATTCTGGAATGGGCTGATGAGACCAAGAGCTTTGTGGTATTTGGAGAAGAAGACCAGACTTATGGAAGATTTGAGACCGATATTTTTGTTGAGGAAAATGCTTACTTCGAGTTGGGTATATTCAGTGCCAGGGTGGTTCGTTCCTATTATGAGGAGCAGCTCGTGATTACGGCCGGAGTGGAAAAAGAATGGGATGCAGCTATGGTGCGTCCGTTCCTTTGGAAGGTTAATGGAGGACAATGTTCACTGGAAGAGTTTGGCTATATGCATGACAACAAGCTGACGGAGGACTTTGCTATTTCAGTAAAACCGGGAGAATATCACCGCTTTGGATATGAAACGGACGGAAAACAGATTCGCCTGTATGTTGATGGTGAGCTTCAGAAGGAAATTTCGATTCCCTACGGACCTGCTTTTGTTTCGGTAGTAACTGACACCAAGGACGAAATCATTATTAAGGCGGTTAATTTTGCAGGAGATGTGGATCCGGTTTCCATTACACTGGACTGTCAGGTACAGGGCGACTATACCGTAACACTTCTTAGCGGTGAAAAGGGGGATGAAAACAGCTTTGAAGAGCCGGAGAAGGTGAAGAATATTACCGTGAATATGCATGGCGCTTCCTCAGAGTTCGTATACGAGGCACCGCCATATTCTGTCAGTGTTTTGCGATTGAAGAAGTGCGAAGCGTTTTAGAGGTTGACCCTGTTAACAAAAAGACATAAGAACGGCCTGAGAATACAGCCGCAGGAAATGGTGGAGGTGGAACCCGGGGATGAAATCCGTTTTGGGAAGAGGAATTTTTGTTTTCGGTGAGAGCTCCTGCTTTCTGTTTGCCCATGAGTTATCCTGTCATATGAAATTGCTGTTCTGTATGTATGCTGGCATTCACAGAAAGCAATTTTGTATGGCTCTGAATAGTTATAAATTTTATACCACAGGTATAATGACAACCGCAGAAAATTGTGTTATTCTTGGTTACAGAAAGAAGATAAGCGGAGGCAGAGAACTCCACAGAAAGGAAAAAGACATGACAACAATGTATCGTTTTGACCAGCTTCATAGTGAACGTAAATCGTTAGCACTGCTTAAAGATCATGAGTGGGGCTTTGATTACATGCGCTCATTTAAGGCTAGGCATAAACGAGAAAATTGTGTTTTTGATACTGCACCTGAACCGGAGGCATAGCCGGACAGGGGTATAATAGATAAACATGTTTTAGCGTACCGCTTACCTTAGATGATAAGGCAGGCGGTATTTTTTATGCTCCTTTAACTCAATCGGCAGAGTAACCGGCTTTTAACCGGTAGGTTGTGGGTTCAAATCCCATGAGGAGCACTTGTCCAATGTAGAATCAGAAAGGAAAATAAAAATGAATGCATTAGAGATTAAGGGAAAAGTAAATACGGCTCTCTGCTATGCAAATGTAGTAGAGGATGAGGCTATAGAGCAGATCAGACGCATGTGTGATTATGCAATGACAGAAGGTTCCCAGATCCGTATCATGCCTGATGTGCATGCCGGTAAGGGGTGTACGATAGGAACAACAATGACCATAACAGACAAGGCAGTGCCTAATGTGGTCGGAGTGGATATCGGATGCGGGATGTATACGGTAAATCTTGGAAAAGACGATATTGATTTTGAGAAAGTGGATGAGGCAGCACATTTTATTCCATCAGGACGTGAGGTGTGGGAAGGACGGCAGGAGAAATTTGATCTGACAGAGCTTCGATGCTACAGGGAGCTGAAAGATGCAAAGAGACTTGCAAGGTCTCTTGGAACACTTGGAGGCGGAAATCACTTTATTGAGATTGATGAAGCAGCAGATGGAACAAAGTATCTCGTAATTCATTCCGGCAGTAGAAATCTTGGAAAGCAGGTGGCAGAGCTTTATCAGAAACTTGCCATTAACTTAAACCGTGGTTATGGGGAGTATCTTGAAAAGAGGGATGAGATTATCCGTACCTATAAGGAACAGGGAAGAAAAAGAGAGATACAGGATGCCCTAAAGCAGCTTCACTGGCAGGTATATGAAAGTCCTACAAGCATGCCGGAGGATCTGTGTTATCTGGAAGGAATATATCTGGAGGATTATCTGCATGATGTGGAAATATGCCAGGCATTTGCCAGAAGAAGCAGAGAGAAGATGGCAGAGGTTATTCTTGAAAGAACAGTCATGACCGGGAGTGATGCTTTTCACACGATTCATAATTATATCGACACAGATGAAATGATATTGAGGAAAGGTGCAATCGCAGCCCATAAGGGAGAAAAAGTGCTGATACCGATTAACATGAAGGATGGAAGTATACTTGCCATTGGAAAAGGAAATCCGGAATGGAACTTTTCAGCCCCACATGGTGCAGGAAGGATTATGTCCAGAACAAAGGCGAAAAATGAGCTCAATCTGGATGAGTATAAGAAAGCTATGGAGGGAGTATATACAACCTCAGTAAATGAAAATACATTGGACGAGGCACCAATGGCATACAAGTCTTTGGATGACATCATAGATGTAATCAGGGAGTCGGTGGATGTTATTGATGTAATGAAACCTATATACAATTTTAAGGCATCAGAGTAGCACCGCCTGTACAGCCCGGCTGTTGGGAAGGTGTTGACTGACAGCCGGAACAGGAGGAAAAATGATAACAATGCCTACAATAGATATGGCAGTAACAGGAATGAACATAACAAGACTGAGAATCAATGCAGGTCTTTCAGTAAAGGATCTGGCAGATATATTCGGATTTGCAACACCACAGGCAGTATACAAGTGGCAGCACGGTGTGGCAATGCCAACCCTGGATAATCTGGTGGTACTGGCGGCAGTCTTTGGTGTGTCAATGGACGAGATAATTGCGTAATGCCGAGATCATTTCTTGCGTCAGCCAGTCTGCTGGTAATTGAATCAGTAGCTGTATTTTTATCCATTTCTATATTCATATCCATATCTGCGTACCTCCGTAAAATAGTAAAAAATAACCGTATGGGCTGATAACCTATTCTGATCCTATCCAAAATCCACGAATATGCTCCCGGCGATTCTGACTCTGATTGTGCTTGCCTGTGGCGGCGGATTTTTCGTATTCAAGAAAGTTCAGGAAAAGAAGAAGGAACAGGAGGCGGCAAAGCCTGATCCGGATGCTGATTATGTGGACGATGACGAGGACTATGGGTACGATCCGGAGTTTGAGG
>ERZ791744.2155-NODE-2155-length-11058-cov-2.207762_pt1 | contig 11058 bp, 8 predicted proteins | sample MGYA00510039_ERZ791744 | MGnify/ENA primary metagenome ERZ791744 (study PRJEB30046, sample SAMN00791969) | human gut metagenome | study: EMG produced TPA metagenomics assembly of the A metagenome-wide association study of gut microbiota in type 2... | reverse complement strand
GCCTACAATTTCGTACCCGGCGTGATGGGGTTGATATTGATGCTGATTTGTGCGATGATGACTTCCATTTCCATTGTACGAGAGAAAGAGACCGGTACGATGGAAGTCCTGTTGGTGTCGCCTATCCGGCCTATTTTTATCATTCTGGCCAAGGCCGTACCCTACTTGGTACTCTCTTGTGTCAATCTGGCCACGATATTGCTGCTGTCGGTCTACGTGCTGCACGTGCCGGTGGAGGGAAGCCTCTGGACGCTGTCTTTCCTGAGCCTCCTTCTGATTGCGGTGGCTCTGTCGTTGGGATTGCTCATTTCATGTGTGGTACAAAACCAAGTGGCGGCCATGATCGTGTCGGGTATGGGACTGATGATGCCTGTCATGTTGCTTTCAGGCATGATTTTTCCCATAGAAAGCATGCCGGCTGTCCTGCAGTGGATTTCCAATATCATTCCGGCAAGGTGGTACATTCAGGCCGTAAAGAAGGTGATGATAGAAGGCTTGGGCATGGCCGCCGTATGGCATGAGGCGTTGATACTGTCCGGCATGGCGGCCTTGCTCATCGGGCTGAGCTTGAAGAAGTTCAAGGAGCGGCTGGAATAATACGGACGTAAAAAAGGAAAACTTATGGTACTGAAATATTTGATAGAAAAGGAGTTTAAGCAAATGCGGAGGAATCCCATCATTCCCCGGCTCATTTTGGTGTTTCCCTGCATGATGATGATTCTGATGCCGTGGGCTGCCAATCTTGAAATCAAGTACAACAACCTGGCTGTGGTAGACTTGGACCATTCTGCCTTGTCGCGCCGTCTGGTAGAGAAAGTGGCCTCTACGGATTATTTCAATTTGGTGGAGAACGCACCGGATTACGGCCGTGCATTGGAGAGCGTGGAGCGCGGAGAGGCGGATGTCATTTTGGAGATTCCGCGTGACTTTGCCAAATCTTTAGGCACGGGGCGCCTCGTGGAACTTCAGATTTCGGCCAATTCCATCAACGGGACCAAGGGCGGACTGGGCAGTTCTTACCTTTCTACGGTGGTAAACGATTTCGTGAACCAGGAATTGGGAGGCACGGGTATGGCCCGTTTGTCCGTACTTAACTTGTATAATCCGCATCTGAATTATAAAGTGTTCATGGTACCGGCTTTGCTCATCATGATGCTGACGTTGCTTTGCGGTTTTCTTCCTGCATTGAATATCGTGAGCGAAAAAGAGGTGGGCACGATTGAACAGTTGAACGTCACGCCGCTCAACAAGTTCGTGTTCATCCTGGCTAAATTGGTGCCTTACTGGATTGTGGGGCTGGTTGTCCTGTCCATCGGCTTGGTGTTGTCCGCCGTGCTCTACGGCATTGTGCCGTCAGGCAGTTTGTGGCTGATATATTTCTTTTCGTGCATCTACATTCTTACGATGTCGGGTTTCGGACTGATTATTTCCAATTATTCCGCCACGATGCAGCAGGCCATGTTCGTCATGTTTTTCTTCCTGATGGTATTCATCCTGATGAGCGGCCTGTTCACCCCCGTGCGCAGCATGCCAGACTGGGCGCAGTGGATAGCGGCTTTCAATCCGTTGACCTATTTTATTCAGGTCATGCGTATGATTTTCCTGAAGGGATGCGGGCTGACCGACTTGTGGCCGCAGTTCGGCAAGATGCTGTGTTTCATGTCGGTGTTTGCCGGAGTAGCCGTGTGGAGTTACCGGAAGACAAATGCCTGATAGCCCGAGCCGGTCATGTATGGCGATGGATGGCCTGTCGAATGATTTACAAAACCAAGCCGTGGGGAGTATTTGGGCTTTAAATGGATAAATAATTGAGAAACAGTGTAATAAGTAACGCCTTGCAGGAGGTATGACAGTCTCTGCAAGGCGTTATTTTTTTCTGCGCCAAACGATTTTTCAATCTCCTGAGATTGATTTTCCGTTCTGCGGCGAACGATTCGGGCGTTGAATTTCCTTTACGGATTCTATAGCATGAGGAGATTTTCCGGCATGCGGAAGCCCCGCAGGAAGTCTTCTATGCGCATCCTTTTCTTGCCCGTCAGTTGGATTTCCTTCAGGCGGAGGTAGCCTCCGTCAACGGCCACTTTCAGATAGGTCTTTCCGTCGCTGACCACTTTGCCCGCCGGTTCGTGGCACACACACGGCTCTTTCTCCGTTTCGTATATTTTAAGGGTATAGACCTTGCCTGTGGCTTCGTCCTTCATCTCGCTCCAGGCTGCCGGATAAGGCGACAAGCCCCGTACGAAGTCGTACAACGGTTTGAGCGGCCGGCCTTGCCAATCCATCTTGCACGTCTCCTTGAAGATTTTGGGAGCCGGGTGCAAGGGACCTTTCACAGCCATCTCTTCTTGCGGTATGGGGCGGATGGTATCTGTCAGTATATGGTCTACCGTCTCCACCACCAACCGGCCGCCGAGTTCCATCAGTTTGTCGTGCACCACGCCCACATTGTCGGTGTCCGCAATCGGGATGCGCACTTGTTGAATGACTTCGCCGGTGTCGATTTCATGTTTGAGGAAGAACGTGGTGATGCCCGTTTCCGTTTCGCCGTTGATGACGGCCCAGTTGATGGGGGCGGCTCCACGGTATTGCGGCAACAACGACGCGTGCAGGTTGAATGTGCCCATGGGAGGCATGTTCCACACCACTTCGGGCAACATGCGGAAAGCTACCACGATTTGCAGGTCGGCATGCAGGGAGCGGAGTTCTTCCACAAAGGCTTCGTCTTTCAGCTTGACCGGTTGCAAGACACGCAGGCCGTGCTCCACGGCATACTGTTTCACAGGGCTGGCTTGCAGTACGTCCTGATGACGGCCCATCGGTTTGTCCGGCATGGTGACGACGCCGACCACGTTGTAACCTCCTTCCACCAAGCACTTCAGGCTCTCCACCGCAAACTCCGGCGTGCCCATATATACAATTCTCAAATCTTCTTTCTTTTTCATGTCTTTAGTTTTTAGTCGTCGGATAAGTCGGCCAGGGTCTTACGGTAAAGGGTCAGCACGTGCGACTTGCGGATGAAGCCCATGAACGTGCCTTCCGTGTCTACTACCGGGAGAGTCCAAGCCTGAGTCTTGTCGAACGTGAGCAGTACCACGTCCATGGAGTCGTCGATGTTCAGGCGGGCCACCGGCTCTTTCATCAGTTGGCCGATTTGGAAACGGTGGTACAATTCCTGCCGGAACATGATGGGGCGGACATCGTCCAGATAGATGATACCCACCAGACGGTGCTGACGGTCCACCACCGGGAACACATCGCGGCGCGAAGCCGAGATGGTTTTTACCAATTCGCTCAAATCCATGTCCGGATACAGGTATTCGTCGTATTTCTCGATGACCGAGTCGAGGCTCATCAGCGTGAGTATGGCACGGTCTTTATGGTGTGTGAGCAACTGGCCTCTTTTGGCCAAACGCATGGAATAGATGCTGTGGGGCTCGAAAGAAATAATGGTCAGGTAGGCACAGACGGATACGATCATCAGGGGCATGAATAGCTGATAGCCCCCGGTGAGTTCCGCGATAAGGAATATGCCTGTCAGCGGGGCGTGCATGACGCCGCTCATCAGTCCCGCCATGCCGATCATGGCAAAATTCCGTTCGGGCAAGTAAATGCCCAGACAACGGTAGAAGTTCCAAAGGCGGGCGAAAATAAAGCCTGAGATACAACCCAAAAACAGGCTGGGGGCGAAAATACCGCCACAACCTCCGCCGCCGTTGGTGGCCGTGGAGGCGAAGACTTTGAAGATAAGCACCAACGCCAAGTAAAGCAACAACAGGTTGCCGTGTCCGTAGAACAACGAACTGTCCATCGCCGTGTCCCAGTCTTTCGCGCTGTTTCCGTTAAGCAGCAGGTTGATAAGGTCGTAGCCTTCTCCGTACAACGAAGGGAAAAGATAGATGAGGATGCTCAGCGTGGTTCCGCCGATGAGGAGCTTGACGTAAGGATTGGAATATTTGCGGAAGATGTCTTCCAGCGAGTTCATCGTGCGGGTGAAATAAAGCGATACCAGTCCGCAGAAGATGCCCAAAAGGATGTAGGCCGGTATTTTGTCTACGGCGAATCCGTTTTGCAGGTGGAATTCAAAGATTGTGTTCGTACCTGATACGGCGAATGTCACTCCGGCGGCCGTCACGCATGAAATCAGCAAAGGTAGCAAAGCTCCCATCGTGAGGTCTATCATGAGGACTTCGAGGGTGAATACAAGCCCGGCAATCGGGGCTTTGAAGATGCCTGCCACGGCACCCGCCGCTCCGCAACCCACCAAAAGCATCAGTGTCTTGCTATTGATGCGGAACAGGCGTCCGAGATTGGAACCGATGGCCGAACCGGTGAGCACGATGGGGGCTTCTGCTCCTACGGAACCTCCGAACCCGATGGTAATGGCACTGGCGATGACGCTCGACCATGTGTTGTGCGCCTTGATTTTACTCTGTTTGCGTGCGATGGCAAAGAGAATCTTGGTGACACCGTGGCTGATGTCGTCCTTTACGACGTAGCGGACGAACAGTCCCGTCAGGAAAATACCGATGACGGGGTACACCAAGTACAACGCATTGGAAGCAGTGACATCGAAACGGTAGGTCAGGAGGTATTGTATCTGATGGATGAGCCACTTCAGGAAGAGACCGGCGAAAGCTGTCAGCACACCGACTACAAAGCTGATCATCAGAATGAATTTCTGTTCGCTGAAGTTCATCCGTCGCCAGATGAACAAGCGTTCGAAAAATGTGAAATTCCTTTTTACCGCGTACATGATTTTTTCTGCTTATTTCCTGATAATGGCTACTTCGCCGTCCGAACCCAGTTTGATGATACTGCTGGGGACGGCTTTCGTTTTTTCCTTCCGGCGGCTTTGTACAATGTAGTCTACCGCATTTTTTATTTCGTCGCTGATGTCGTCGAAACAAGCCGGCGAAGGCTCGCCGCTCACGTTGGCCGAGGTGGACACGACGGCTTTCTGGAAACGGTAACACAACTGGCGGCTGAATTCCTCACGGGTGACGCGGATGCCTACACTGCCGTCTTCGGCCAGCAGGTTGGGTGCCAGGTTCTTGGCCTTGTCGAAAATGATGGTGAGCGGACGGGTGGCATATTCTATCAAGTCCCAAGCCACGTTGGGCACGTCGCTTACGTAACGCTGCAACCGGTGGTCGGAGTCTACCAGGCAAATGAGTGCCTTGCTGTCGTCGCGCTTCTTGATATCGTACACACGACGGACTGCCTCTTCGTTGGTGGCATCGCAGCCGATTCCCCATATCGTGTCCGTAGGGTAGAGGATGACGCCGCCCCGGCGCATGACCTCTACCGCCTGTCTGATGTCTTCTTCTTTATTCATGTCCGTATGTTCGGTTTAAACTTTAAAATTCACTGGTGAAATGGAATTTGATGTGCTCGAAATCGTTCTGGGCCATCTGAAGCACATAGTTGCTGTCGGCCAGGAAAACGTCGCGGCCTTCACGGTCCTTGGCCATGAACTGATACTTGCGCTTTTTGAAGGCTTCCAACTGTGCCTCGTCGTCGCTTTCTATCCAGCACGCCTTGTACAGGCTGACGGGTTCCCAACGACATTTGGCATTATACTCGTTTTCCAGACGGTATTGTATCACTTCAAACTGTAATTGTCCTACCGTACCGATGATTTTCCGTCCGTTGAACTGGTTGACGAAGAGCTGTGCCACACCCTCCTCCATCAACTGTTCGATACCCTTGTTCAACTGTTTGGTCTTCATGGGGTCGGCATTCTCGATGTATTTGAACATTTCGGGAGAGAAACTCGGCAGTCCGCGGAAATGTATCATCTCTCCTTCGGTCAGTGTGTCGCCGATTTTGAATATGCCGTTGTCCGGCAGTCCCACGATGTCGCCGGGCCAGGCCTCGTCTATCGTGCTTTTCTTTTGTGCCATGAACTGTGTGGGCGAAGAAAAGCGCAGCGTCTTGTTTTGGCGTACATGCAGGTAAGGCGCGTTGCGCACGAACTTACCGGAACATACCTTGCAGAAGGCGATACATGAACGGTGGTTGGGGTCGATGTTGGCTGTGATTTTGAAGATGAAACCACTAAACTTCGGCTCTTCCGGCTCGACCGTACGCTCTTCGGCCAACGTCGGACGCGGGCTGGGTGCAATCTGCACGAAGCAGTCCAATAGCTCTTTTACACCGAAATTGTTCAGTGCCGACCCGAAGAAGACGGGAGCCACTTCGGCTTCCAAATAGGTATGAACGTCGAACTCGGGATAGACACCGTCCACTAACTCCAAGTCCGTCCGCAGTTTGTCGGCATCGGCCTGGCCAACGTGAGCTTCCAACGCATCGCTGTGGATGTCCACCTCCACCTTTTCCGTTACCTTTTGCTTGTCGGGGGTGAACAGGTCGAGGCGTTGCTCGTAGATGTTGTACACCCCTTTGAAACGTTGACCCTGATTGATGGGCCATGAGAGTGGGCGCACCTTGATTTGCAACTCCTGTTCCAGTTCGTCCAAAAGGTCGAAGGGGTCTTTTCCCTCACGGTCCATCTTGTTGATGAAGATAATGACCGGCGTTTTGCGCATACGGCAGACCGTCATCAGTTTCCGGGTCTGCGCCTCCACGCCTTTCGCACTGTCCACGACGATGATGGCGCTGTCCACCGCTGTCAGCGTGCGGAACGTATCTTCGGCAAAGTCCTGATGGCCCGGGGTGTCCAGGATATTCACTTTGTAATCCCTGTAGTCGAATTCCATGACGGAAGTCGTGACCGAAATACCGCGTTGTTTTTCGATTTCCATCCAGTCGCTGGTGGCCGTTTTCTTGATTTTGTTGTTCTTGACGGCTCCGGCCACCTGGATTTGCCCGCCGAAGAGCAATAGTTTTTCGGTGAGGGTGGTCTTTCCGGCGTCCGGATGGGAAATAATGGCAAAAGTCCTTCTTCTTTCTATTTCATTCATACGTTTCGATGCGTCGGTTTAATTCTGTTCTAATTTCTGTATACACTCGGCCAGCGAGTCTTCCCAATAGGGAATGTCGATGTGATAAGTCTCTTTGATTTTGGTCTTGTCGAGCACGGAATAATGAGGCCGTGCCGCCGGTGCGAGATATTCTTCCGTATGGAGCGGACGTACCTTGCAGGTGGTGATGCCGGCTATGCGGTGGATGGCTTTGGTAAAGTCGTACCATGAGATGGCTCCCTCGTTGCTGAAATGGTAAATTCCGGGAACGAAATCCTGTGTCAGTACGGCAAAGATGGCCACCGCCAGGTCGCGTGCGTAAGTCGGTGTACCGATTTGGTCGAAGATGACCCCGAGACTCTCTTTTTCCCGACCTAACCGCAACATGGTCTTGACGAAGTTGTTGCCGAAAGTGGAGTAGAGCCATGCCGTGCGGATGACGACCGATTCGGGACAGTTCCGCATGACGGCTTCTTCGCCTGCCAGTTTGGTGCGGCCGTATGCCGTAGCCGGGCATGTCGGTTCCTCCTCGCGGTAGGGAATGTGTGCAGTCCCGTCGAACACGTAGTCCGTAGAAACCTGTATCATGCAGCCGCCCCGTTCATGCACGGCCTTGGCCAGATAGCCCGGGGCTGTATGGTTCAGCAAGTCGCAGAACGCTTCGTCGCTTTCCGCTTTGTCTACGGCCGTGTAAGCCGCACAGTTCACGATACAGTCGATTTCGTGCATGCCGACGAATGACTTTACGGCCTTCTCGTCGGTGATGTCCAACTCTTTCACGTCTGTGAAAAAATAATTGAATTCCGGATGACCGGCAGCCAGAAGCTGCATTTCATTGCCCAGTTGGCCGTTACAGCCTGTTACTAAAATATTTTTCATATCGTTTGTTCCCTTTTGTTCATTCAAATTTCAATTCGCCTGCCTTGTCCTGCTTGTAATAGTCGGACAGCATGGCCAAAAGTTTGGTGATGTCGGCCACGGCCTTGGCGGTCTCGTCGCTTATCGGTTTGTGTTGCAGGCGGAGCAACATCACGCCGTAGAGGGCATCGAAACAGTTTTCCAATTCCGGCACGTCCTTTTTGTCTCCCTTGTTGCGGAGTTCTACGATGTAGGGTAAGGCCTTGTAATAAGCAGCCGTGTAGAACGGAAACTTGGAGGACTGCAACAGTTGGTTGTGCAAGTCGGTGAGCCACAGGATGATGTTCCGGTTGATTTGCAGGTGGCCACCCTCCTGTATGCCTTCTTCCTTCATCATGCGGATGAGATGGCTGTACCATTCTTCCATTTCTTTTTCCGTTTCCTCCGTGGCTCTGAACTGTGCCAGATAGTTCTGTTTGAGTTCATCCGGGTCCAAGTGGTGGGCACGGAGAATATCTTCCACCTGCCACATGTAAAGCAGGTATTCGGCAATGTTTTTTTCTTTAAGTTGTTGGGCTATATACATATATTTATAACGATAAACCGGTCAGCGTGACGGCAAACCCCACGATAGAGGCCACAATGACAACCACTCCTATGAGCCTGTTCAGCAAATAGATGCCTTTGACATCGAAACGGCTGCGCACTTTGTCTATGAAATAAGTCAGGACGAACCACCATATCATGGCTCCGATGAGTATGGACAAGTAACCCAGAGATTGCTGTACCACGTGGTCGGGGACGACAAAGGTGAAGCGGGCGAACAACGCCACGAACAGAAAGATGATGAGAGGGTTGGAAAACGTGACCAGAAAACCGGTCACCATATTGTGTATCAGCGTACCCTTGCGGGGAGAAGTCGGGCGGATGGATTTCGCCGGATTGCAACGGTAAGTGTACCATCCGAAAAAGAAGAGCATGATACTGCCCGCCATCTGCAGGTAGAACATGTTGTCTTTGTTTTCAATGAAGTCTACCACGAAACTCATTCCGAATCCCGTAATCAAAGCATATATGATGTCGCTGAAAGATGCTCCGATTCCTGTGACGAAGCCATACCAGCGCCCTTTGTTCAGTGTACGCTGAATGCAAAGCACTCCGACTGGCCCCATAGGAGCGGATGCCACCACGCCGATGAGCAATCCCTTTATGATTAAATCTAATGTACTAACCGGTTCAAACCACATAATAGGTGCAAAATTGGCATTTTTTCATGAGACTATAAAGAAAAGGCCGTTCTTTTTTTATTTTTCGTGAAAAAGAGTTTTTTTCTTTTCGCGGTTACATCTGTTTTTCTTAACTTTGAAAACTGTTATAATTAACTTTTATATATACATTATGGCTATGGAAAATGAACCTTATGTAATAGGGCTTGATTTAGGGGGAACGAACTCAGTTTTCGGTATTGTGGACGCGGAAGGCCGCGTGGTGACTTCAACGTCTATCCGGACGAAAGGACAGTACGATTTGGATGTCTATATGGACAGTGCCTGTGCAGCTTTGGCTCCGATGATAGAACAGGTGGGCGGCATTCAGAACATCAAGGGGATGGGAATCGGTGCGCCTAACGGTAACTATTATACCGGCAATATCGAACTGGCACCCAACCTGCCGTGGAAAGGAATCGTCCCGTTTGCGAAGAAATTCAGTGAACGATTGGGGATTCCCGTGGTTTTGACAAACGATGCCAATGCTGCGGCTATCGGTGAGATGACTTACGGGGTAGCCAAGGGGATGAAGAACTTCATCATGATTACTTTGGGTACGGGCGTGGGCAGCGGTATTGTGGTCAACGGCGAGTTGGTCTACGGTTGCGACGGGTTTGCCGGAGAATTGGGACATGTGATTGTGGATACGACCCCGGAAGCCCGCTTGTGTGGCTGTGGCCGTAAGGGATGTTTGGAGACTTATTGTTCGGCCACGGGCATGGCGCGCACGGCACGCGAGTTTCTCGCCAAACGTACAGACGACACGGAGTTGCGTAAAATCCCGTTGGAGGAGATTACGTCGAAAGACGTATCCATTGCCGCTGAGCACGGTGACCAACTGGCACGCGATGTATATAAGTTTACCGGTGAATTGTTAGGACGCTCTTGTGCCAATTTTACCGCCTTCTGTAGTCCGGAGGCATACGTGTTTTTCGGTGGGCTGACAAAAGCCGGCAATCTGATTATGGACCCGATAAAAGAGGCATACGATGCTAATGTGCAGAACATTTTCAAAGGAAAGGCTAAGATGTTGATTTCCCAAATGGATGACGCACAAGCGGCTGTGGTAGGTGCTGCGGCATTGGCTTGGAAAATTTAGTATTAATTAAAAATATGAGATTATGAAGAAAACGTTTGTTTTGTATTTGTAGTCTGAGTCTCAGTTATAGCTTTTGCTGTAATCGGAAAGAGGGAAGTCTGTAAGACATTCCCTGAAATGGATTTAATCTTGGCTAATGTAGAAATGTTAAGTCGGGCTGAAAGTCCTTATGATTGTATATTGGCAAAGGATGAATGTAAATCTGAAGTCAGGCGCAAGAACAAATAAACATTCTTAGAATTAAATGGGGACTGTATGGGGCTACCATTGGTGCTACTGTTGATTTAAGTAGTGGTACACAAATCTACAAGCGAAAAAATTGGTGGCAAAATGGAGTTAGATGCGGAAATGATATTACCTGTAATGATTTCCTAAAAGATCTTGGCTTATGATGAAGCATACATTGTTCTCTCTTTCTATTTTAGTCTTGTGTAACTCTTGCGGTGATAGAAAAGAAGAAGCTAATATACGTGATTTGTCGAAAGTAAATAATACTATATCAACTTGCTCTTTTATAGAGCAAGTTGATTTTATTCCTCTTCATGAAAAAGATTCATTTTTATTGGGGGAAATCAATGCTATACGTAAGTATGACGGTAAATGGTATATTTTGGATAATAAGCAGAAAACAGCGATTGTTGCTTTTGACTCAGTAGGTCAACCTGTTTCTCTATACGATAAGACCGGAAATGGAAAAGGGGAATATGCAGAGATCACAGGTTTTGATGTGTCTCCAGAAACGGGAGATATTTGTATATTATGTGGTCCACCTAAAATTATAATATTAGATAAGGATCTAAAGTTTAAACAAGAAATAAAACTATCTGATTATTATTGGAGAATATGTTGGTATGATGCAGGTTTTTTATTGTATTCGGCTAATAATGCAACAGTAGATTATATTACCTTG
>ERZ791744.2152-NODE-2152-length-11075-cov-5.390653_pt1 | contig 11075 bp, 7 predicted proteins | sample MGYA00510039_ERZ791744 | MGnify/ENA primary metagenome ERZ791744 (study PRJEB30046, sample SAMN00791969) | human gut metagenome | study: EMG produced TPA metagenomics assembly of the A metagenome-wide association study of gut microbiota in type 2... | reverse complement strand
GTCTCAAGCGAACACATGACATCGGGCATTTCTGCCGTGATGACGCTGCCATGCAACACCCCGCAGACCCTGCGGAGCGCTCTTTACTCCCTTTTATCGGGTCTTATTAAATCAGACTGCGTCCCCGCTGTCAAGAGGTTTTCCGGATTCTTTGCCAAATTTTGCTTCAGCGCTCGAATGTCGTGCTCAGGGTCGTGGCCCAGTGCTGGCCGGGGGCGAGGCAGGCGGCGGCAGCGCGTTCGGTCCAGGCCTGCGGGTCGTTCTCGGCACCGGGCAGGGACTGCCACGGCTCGATGCAGACGAAGCGGACCGGCTTTGCCGGGGCCGACCAGATGAGGGAATACGGGTAGCCCTCGACGTTGCAGACGATGTGGCGGCCGGTGTCCTTTTCGTAGATGCCCAGCGTCCTGGTGCGCAGGCCCGCCATGCAGAAGCTGTCGTTGGCGAAGAGGTCGTCCGTGAGCGGGATGGCGGAGACGTTTTTCCACCGGTAGCCGCACCTGCCGGTCAGCAGGCCGTTGGGGTAAGCGTCCAGGATCATCGGGCTTTCGGGCTGGTCGAAGCGGAATTCGTAATCGGTGGTGGTGTGGCTGGTATCAAAGGGGATGCGGAAGGCCGGGTGGTAGCCGATGCCGAAGCGCAGCTCCTCTGCGGCAGTTTCGGGGTTCGCGACCGTCAGGGTGTGGTGGAGGGTCTTCCCTTCCAGCCGGAAGGTACTGGTGAGGACAAAATCGAAGGGGAAGCGCTCGGCCTTGATCGCATCGTCCGAGCGCAGTTCCAGCTCAATGGTGTCTCCCTCGGCGCGGAGCAGGGTGTGCTCCAGATCCCGCGCAAAGCCGTGCTGGCCGCCCTTGTAGGTCTTGCCGTCATGGGTGAAGGTGCCGCCGGGCAGTTTGCCCGTCCAGGGGAAGAGGATGGGTGCATGACGCTTCCAGACCGCCGGGTCGGCCTGCCAGAGCAGCTCTTCGCCCGCTGCGTTCTTCAGGCTGACGGCCTCCGCGCCAAGGGTGTCCACGGTCAGGGTCAGAAATTCGTTGTGGATGGTTGCCTGCATGATTCGTTCTCCTTTTTCATTGTTATCGGTTGACGATGTGCTCGCCGTTTCCGTCCAGGAAGGTGCGCAGGTTCCGGGTGGTGATGTCCATCAGGTTCTGCAGCGCTTCCTTTGTCGTCCATGCAATGTGTGGGGTGAGGAGGGCGTGGGGCTCCTTCCGGAGCGGGCTGTCCGCCGGGAGGGGTTCGGCGGCAAAGGCGTCGGCCCCGTAAAAGCCCAGCTGCCCGCTGCGGAGCGCCGCCGTGACCGCTGCTTCGTCCACAAGGGCACCGCGCGCGGTGTTCAGCAGGATGGCACCGGGTTTCATCTGCGCCAGTGCCTCCGCACCAATGAGCCCCCGCGTCTGGGGCGTGGCCGGGCAGTGGAGGCTGAGGACGTCGCTCTCCTTCAGCAGGTCGGCAAACGGCACGAACTCCACACCGTCGGCGGCATATTCCGGCCGGACGGTCCGGGTGCAGACGAGCACCCGCATCCCGAATGCTCTGGCGATGCGGGCCGTCTGCCGCCCGATGCTGCCGTAGCCGTAGATGCCGAAGGTCTTGCCGTAGAGCTCCATCTGGGGCAGCAGGCCGTAGCCTGCCGGGATGTCCAGCTGCCACAGGCCGTCCTTGACGGCGCGGTCATACCGCTCGGCACACTGGACGATAGCCAGCAGCAGGCTGAAGGTCATCTGCGCCACGCTGTAGGTCGAGTAGCCGGGCACATTCGCCACAGCCACGCCATGGCGGCGGCAGGCGTCCAGATCCAGATTGTCGGTGCCGGTGGCGATGATGCCCACGAACTTCAGGTTCGGGCACTGGGCCAGGATGGCTTCATCCATCCGGCATTTGTTGAGAAAGACGACCTCGGCATCCCCGATGCGGGGCGCGATCTCCTCGTAGGCCGTGCGGACGTAGCTGGTGGTATCCGGGATGAGGGCCTTGACCCCCGACCAGTCGAGGTCGCCCTCGTGCATGACATAGCGTTCCAGAATGACGGCTTTCATCGCTTCTCCTCCAATTCCACGTCCTCGCTGAGCACCTGCCCGATGGGCTGGGCGATGCACAGGTCTGCGCTTTCGTCCGCCGGTGTGGGCTGCATGTTGATGACGACGAGATGCCGACCCCGGAAATACCGCAGCAGCCCCGCCGCCGGGTAGACCACCAGGCTGGTGCCGCCCACGATAAGGGTATCGGCCCGGCGGATGGCCTGCACGGCCCCGGAGACGACCTCGTCATCCAGCCCCTCTTCGTAAAGGACCACGTCCGGCTTGACGATGCCGCCGCAGTCCGGGCAGCGGGGCACACCGGTGCTGTTGGCGATGAAGTCGATGTCGTAGAACTTGCCGCATCCGGTGCAGTAGTTGCGCAGGGTACTGCCGTGCAGCTCATAGACCGTTTTGGACCCCGCCGCCTGGTGCAGGCCGTCGATGTTCTGGGTGACGACCGCTTTCAGCCTGCCCTCGCGTTCGAGTTTGGCCAGCCGCAGATGGGCTGCATTGGGCCTTGCCCCTTTCACGATGAGCTTATCGCGGTAAAAACGGTAAAATTCCTCTGGATTTTGTTCCCAGAAGGTGTGGCTCAGGATGGTTTCGGGCGGGTAATCGTATTTCTGATGATACATCCCGTCCACGCTCCGGAAATCCGGGATGCCGCTCTCCGTGGAGACGCCCGCACCGCCGAAGAAGACGATGCTGTCGCTCTCCTGGATGATCTTTTCCAGCGCAGGAACCATAACAAAAAACGCCCCTTTCCAGCAGATTTGGTTACACGTCCAGTATAACACAAATCCGGCGGAAAGGAAGCGTTTCTTTTGGTTCTCTGGTTCAGCGGCCGTTCTCGGCAAACAGGGTGCCGAGAGCTGCAAAGAGGTCGTGCGGGAGCATCCCGGCCTCGCCGTGCACGGCGGCGGCGCGGTCGGCAGCGGCCCCGTGAAGGTAGACCGCGCAGACGGCAGCCTCAAAGGCAGGCAGCCCGCAGGCCAGCAGGGCGCTGGTCATACCGGCCAGCACATCGCCGCTGCCCCCGCGTGACAGGCCGGGGTTGCCGGTGGGGTTCACCCGGCACCGGCCATCCGGGGCCGCGATGACCGTCTGCGCCCCCTTGAGCACGACCACGGCGTTCCATGCTCTGGCAAACCGCAGGGCGGTGCCCTCCCGGTCGGCGTGGATGGCCGCAGCGGACAGCCCGGTCAGCCGGGCCATCTCGCCGGGGTGGGGTGTTAAAATCAATTCACCCCTCGGATGAAGCGTTTTTCTAGCTTGCAGCAGGTCGGCGGCGGCGTTCAGGCCGTCGGCGTCCAGTACGGCACTGCCCGCAAAGCCGGGCAGGAGCGTTTGTACCAGCGTCCGGGTCTCGGCGGCGCGGGCCGCGCTCTGGGCCGTGTAGCCCAGCCCCGGCCCCAGCAGAAGGACGGTCGCCTTCTGGCGCTGGATGCGGGGGATGCTCTCCGGCGCGATGCCCCCTTCGGCTCCGGCCTCGCAGGGGCAGAGACAGCACTCCGGCAGGCGGGCAGACACCGCCGCCAGCACCGGTTCCACGCTGGCCAGCGTGACGATGCCCGCACCGGTGCGCAGAGCGCCTTCCACCGCCAGCGCTGCCGCGCCCCGGTAGCTGGCGCTGCCTGCCACGGCCAGCACAGCCCCGAAAGTGCCCTTGTGGCTGTCCCGCGGGCGGGGGCGAAGACACGTCCAAACATACGCGGCGTCTGTTTTCATAAGGTTTACACCTCTCCCTGCAAATAGTTCCGGATCTCCTTCTCGACCTCCTGCACTTCCTGATGGAACATGCGGGCCGAGACGCGAAGGGCACCGTGGCCCAGAATGATGATCTGTTCCATGCCGTCGGAGCTGGCCACGCGGACCCGCCGCCCCTTGCCGATCTCGTGGGTGACATGCTCGATGAACATATCCGCCGTCTCGGCCTCCTTGGTGTAGACGACGTGGATGTTGTGATATTGCTCGATGACGCCGGGGCTGCCCGGCACACGGTAGGCATCGAACACGAGGATGAGTACACACTTTTTGAACCCCTGATAGTTGCACAGGATGTCCATCAGCTTCTTGCGGGCGGCATCCAGGCTCTGTTTGGAGAGCTCGTTCAGCTCATCCCACGCAAAGATGATGTTGTAGCCATCCACCAGCAGGTATTCGGGCGCGATCTCCCACTGCTCGGCGTCAAAAGCCGGGCGCTCGGTCTTCCGGGTCGGGCGGAATGCGGCCAGCGGGTCCCGCTTGATGGGGCCATAGGTCTGTTCAAAGATCTTCAGCAGCTCGGCGTCCTCTTCCAGTGTAGCGCGGTAGGCGGCCATCCGGCGGGGCCGGGCAGCGGCCTCTTCCGCCGGGCGGGCGGTCTTGCCCCAGCCGCTGTCCACGTGCATGTGGCTGCGCACCTGTTCCCAGGGCACCACGAACCCGGCCCCATGGGAGCAGAAGACCGAATCCGCCGGGTTGTCGAGGTCGTGTTCCGGCTCGTAACCAATGGCCGCCAGCACCTCGTCGGTGTTGTGGCAGGGGCGGTAGCCGTCCAGCGTCAGACTCAGGTGCCCCCGGCCCCGCGTGTAGCCCACTACGTCCATCGGGTAGCTGCGCATCGTGGAGGCCGGGGCTGTGCCGGTCAGGGTGGCCGTCTGGCCGTCCAGGGCCGTCTGGGGCGGGTCGAAGCTGCCGCCCATCTGCTGGATGTCGTTCATCGCACGGCCTACATTCTCGGCCGGAAGTTCCAGCCGGAAGGCGTACCACGGCTCCAGCAGCTGCGCTTTGTGGATCTGCGCGGCCATCATCAGGCCCTGCCGCACCGCGCGGTAGGTCGCCTGCCGGAAATCGCCGCCCTCGGTATGCTTCAGGTGGGCGCGGCCCGCGATGAGGGTGATCTTCACATCGGTCAGCGGGGCACCGGCCAGCACACCAAGGTGCTGTTTTTCTTCGAGATGGGTCAGCACCAGACGCTGCCAGTTCTTGTCCAGCACTTCTTCGCGGCAGTCGGCCGCAAACTGCATCCCGCTGCCGCGGGGCAGCGGTTCCAGCTTGAGGTGGACTTCGGCATAGTGGCGGAGCGGCTCATAGTGGCCCACGCCCTCAATGGCCTCGGTGATCGTCTCCTTATATAAAATGCCGCCGGGGCCGAAGCACACCTCCAGCCCATAGCGCTCTGCCAGCAGGCTCCGGAGCACCTCCAGCTGGATCTCGCCCATGAGCTGGACGTGGATCTCGCCCAGCGTCTCGTTCCAGACGACGTGGAGCTGGGGTTCCTCTTCTTCCAGCCGGTGGAGCTTGCCGAGAGCTGCGTGGACGTCGGCCCCCTCCGGCAGAAGCACCTGATAGCTCAGCACCGGCTCCAGGACCGGCAGGTCACCGTCCCGCTCTGCGCCCAGCCCCTCACCGGGGCGGGCTTTGGTCAGTCCGGTGACGGCGCAGACCTGCCCCGGCCCGATGCGCTCGGCCAGCGTATACCTGGCACCGGAATAAAGGCGGAGCTGGTTGGCCTTTTCGGCCCAGGGCTCCCCGTCCACTTCGCCGGTGAGCTGGGCCTTGACCTTCAGTTCGCCGCCGGTCACGCGCAGCCAGGTCAGCCGGGCCCCCTGCTCATCCTGCGAGATCTTGAACACCCGTGCACCGAAAGCTTCCAGCGCGGGAGCCGGGCGGGTGAAGCGGTCCAGCCCGGCCAGAAGTTCGTCCACACCCTCCAGCCGGAGCGCTGCGCCGAACCAGCATGGAAAAACATGCCGCCGGGCGATGGCCGGGAGAATGTCGGCATCGGTCAGCTCCCCTTTGTCGAGGACGGTTTCCATCAGCCGCTCGTCGCAGAGGGCCAGCGCTTCGTCGCGGGCGGACGCATCGGCCCCGAAATCCACAAAGCCGTCCCCCAGCCGATGGTTGAGCTGTTCCAGCAGCGCCTCCCGGCCGGGGCCGGGCAGGTCCATCTTATTGAGGAAAACGAAGGTCGGGATGTGATACCGCCGCAGCAGACGCCAGAGCGTTTCGGTGTGGCTCTGGACGCCGTCGGTGCCGCTGATGACCAGCACTGCATAATCGAGCACCTGCAGGGTGCGCTCGGTCTCAGTGGAAAAGTCCACATGGCCGGGGGTATCCAGCAGGGTGAAGTCGGTGTTTCCTGCCGTCAGCAGGGCCTGTTTGGAAAAGATAGTGATGCCGCGCGCCTTTTCCAGCGCGTCGGTGTCGAGAAAGGCGTCCTTGTGGTCCACGCGGCCCAGCTTCCGGATGGCACCGGCGCGGTAGAGCATGGCTTCGGAAAGGGTGGTCTTGCCAGAGTCCACATGGGCGAGGATGCCCACCACCAGCTGCTTGTGCGGGTTTTCCATGGTCTGCACCCTTCCTTATAAAAAGCTGATGCAGAGCGCCACCACCACCAGCGGCACCCCCAGCACCAGATTGGAGAGCATACTGCAATAGGTACGCTCCTCCGGCTCCAGCTCCTCAAAGGAGACGATCTTCTCGTCGGCATAGTCCATGATGGAGCGGGTGGCATGGAACTTTTTCTGCGGCTTGATCCCCTTGAACTCTTCGAGCAGGTGGTGGATGGTCAGGCCGTCCAGCCGCATATAGTCCACCCACGCCCAGATGAGCAGCACCACGCCGCACAGAAAGCCCGGTGCCTCCCACATGGAGAAGGTGCCGTCGCTGACATACCGCTCCCACAGCAGCATCAGCACAGCCACGATGGAAGTGCGGGTCACAGTTTTATATAAGATGGGATGAAGCATATAGCCTTTGTACATCGCGCGTAGTTTTTTCATGGTTTGCTCCTTATTCCGATACAGATACATTTTATTGTAGCATGTTTTTATGAAAAAAGATAGCAGAATCGTCCGTGGTGAAAAAACAGTCCACTTTTTTCTTTGGAAGCCTGCCGCTTCCCGCAGTCCCCCGACGCTTTGGATTCTTTTGCATTTTTCCGCTGCTGCTTTTCATGCAAAAGCAGCTGTCACCCTTTTGTTTCCAATTTATTGCTTTAACACATTGACTTCTTTTCAATACAGTGCTAAAATATCCGAAGTGCGACATTTGCCCTTCCTGTGCATTTTTTCGTGGAGGACAGGCCACACTCGTTCAGGAATAGGAAAAAACGGCGCAGGCAGACCGCCTGTGCCAGAGATCTGGGAGGATCCATCCATGAGTATCAATTTTGAGTCTCACAAGCTCGACCGCCGCAGCTTCCTCAAGGGCGCAGGCATGGTCGGCGCAGCTGGGCTGCTGGCTGCCTGCGGCGGCAAGTCCGACAACGGCAGCACCGGCGGCTCCACCAGCGGTGCCGCAGCCCCCAACACCACCGGCGCCACCCCGCTGAAGGAGTTCATCTCCTTTGAGAGCGGCAACCGCGAGCTGGAGAGCTGGAACATGCTGTACACCCAGAAGGCTGAGGACGCCAACGTGGTCACCAACCTGTGGGACGGCCTGCTGAGCTTCGACTGCTACGGCAAGGTCGTGCCCGCCATCGCTTCTTCTTGGGAGCACAACGACGATTCTACCGTCTGGACCTTCCACCTGCGCGATGACGTCGACTGGGTGGATGTCAACGGCGAGGTGAAGGACCACCTGACCAGCAAGGACTTCCTGGTCGGCTTCGAGTGGGTCATGAACGCCTACAAGAATGAGGCCAACAACACCTCCATGCCCAACGATACCGTCGTGGGCGCTGCCGATTACTACGAGCAGACCAAGGCAGCCGGCGACGCTGCTGCCGACATGACCTATGAGGACATGCTGGCTGCCGGTGTCGGCATCGAGGCTCCCGATGACTACACGCTGGTCTTCACCTGCAAGGATCCCTGCCCGTACTTCGACACCGTGGCGGCTTACAACAGCTTCTACCCCGTCGCTCCCGCCCTGCTCGACGAGCTGGGCATCGAGGGCTTCCGCGGCTGCGACAACACCACCATGTGGTACAATGGCCCGTACGTCGTCGAGGAGTATATCCAGGGCAACACCAAGAGCTATATCCCCAACCCCAGCTACTACGACGCCGCCAACGTCAGCCGCTTTGAGCGCATGACCATCACCATGATCTCCGATGGCTCCATCAGCCTGCAGCTGTACGAGAACCGTGAGCTGGACGAGGTCGATCTGGGCGAGAGCAGCATCGCCACCATCCAGGCCGATCCTTCCAACGTGTTCAACCAGCAGCTGTGCGAGAAGCGCCCCAAGAAGTTCAGCTACTGCTTCATCTTCAACTACGACAAGCGCAAGGCCGACGGCACCGCCGATGAGAACTGGAACAAGGCCATCGCCAACAAGGCATTCCGCCAGTGCTTCTCCAAGGGTCTGGAGCTGTCCAAGTTCTACTCTCGCTACAACCCCATCAACCCGCTGAAGTGCGAGAACGACTTCTTTACCATGAGCGGCCTGTGCTACACCACCGACGGCACCGATTACACCAGCCTGGTCGCTAAGGAGCTGGGTCTGGACGGCGAGAAGTATGATGGCAAGACCATGAAGCGTCTGCGCGCCAACAACGGCGACATCACCGACCTGAAGAAGCAGGCCATGGACGAGCTGAGCGCCATCGGCGTCACCTTCCCGGTGCACTGCTCTTACTATATCCTGGCCGGTTCCACCACCGCTCTGGACAGCGCGACCGTCCTGAAGCAGTGCTTCACCGACAGCTTCGGCGATGACTTCATCGTGCTGGACATCAAGACCTTTGTTTCTTCCCTCACTCAGGAAGTCCGCAATCCTCAGCTGCAGAGCTTCGTCATCAACGGCTGGGGCGCTGACTTCGGCGATCCCATCAACTTCGTTGGTCAGGAGATCCTGCACGACGACAACGCTTACTACAGCTGGTACTACTCCAACATCGCCAAGATCGTCGAGGCCGGCCCCGCTGACTGGCAGAAGGATCTGGTGGCCTGCTACGAGGAGTTCACCGATCTGGTCAATACCGCAAAGGCCATCGTTGATGATACCGATGCCCGCTACGCTGCCTTCGCAAAGGCTGAGGCCAGCATGCTGAACAACGTTCTGGCCTGCCCCTGCTACTTCGAGGTGGCCTGGACTCTGACCCACGCCAACGAGTACAGCAAGATCAACGCCATGTACGGTCCCTGCAACTACAAGGCTGTCAACTGGGAGACCAGCGAAGAGGCTTACACCACCGAGCAGTACGAGGAGTTCGCCGCTGCTTTCGATGCAGCCACCCAGGCCTGATCGGTTTTTGAGCGCATTCTAAGTTAAGCACTTTTCCCCCGGCGGGAGCTGTTCGCAAAGCGGATGGCTCCCGCTCTTTTATTATGTAAAGCGTTTCGCACCTGTTCGTTCAGGAAGAACAATTTCGGTTGTTTTGTGTTTCAAAAGCAGTGTTAAACTTTTTGCATCCTTCATCAGACAAAAACAAATATATTTCATCGTTTTCCACAGTCTGTCTTTCTTTTTTGAAGAGGTTCCTGTCCATGCGCCATTGACAGCTTATTCTTTTAATGGTATAATAACCATCGTGTTAAGGTTTTGCGGGAGGAGCACAGGCACAGACAGAGGGGTCTGTATCTGCGCTCTTTTGTATTCCTCAGCAGTACAGGAGATGCGAAGCTCCCGCAAAGGAGTGGGAAACAAGCAGGACAACGCGCCCTGCACCATGCACCGAAGCACGGAAAAAATTTTAGGGAGGATAACACAATGAACATCAATCACGAGTCTCATGCAATCAGCCGCCGCAGCTTTCTGAAGGCTTCCGGCGTTGTTGGTGCCGCCGGCATCCTGGCAGCCTGCGGCGGCAGCTCCAGCAGCTCCACCGCTGCTTCTTCCGGCGCAACCAGCGCCCCCAACACCACCGGCGCTACTCCGTTGAAGGAGTTCATCTCCTGGGAGAGCACCAACCGTGAGTTGGAGAGCTGGAATATGCTGTACACCCAGATGGCTTCCGACATGAATGTCACCACCAACCTGTGGGAAGGCCTGCTGAGCTTTGACTGCTACGGCAAGGCTGTGCCTTCCGTGGCCAAGGAGTGGAGCCACAACGAGGACTCCTCCGTCTGGACCTTCAACCTGCGCGACGATGTCGACTGGGTGGACGTCAACGGCGAGGTCAAGGCTCACCTGACCAGCAAGGACTTCCTCGTGGGTCTGGAGTGGGTGCTGAACGCAGCCAAGAACCAGGCCAACAATACTTCCATGCCCAGCGAGACCCTGGTGGGTGCTGCGGACTACTACCAGAAGACCAGCGACATGGGCGACGCTGCTGCCGACCTGACCTACGAAGATATGCTGGCCGCCGGTGTGGGCGTTGAGGCTACCGATGATTACACCCTGGTCTTCACCTGCAAGGCTCCCTGCCCGTACTTCGATACCGTGGCTGCTTACACCAGCTTCTACCCCGTCTCTGAGGATCTGATCACCGAGCTGGGCATCGAGGGCTTCCGTGCATGCGATTACACCAACATGTGGTACAACGGCCCGTATGTGGTGGAAGAGTTCATCAGCCAGAACACCAAGAGCTACATCCCCAACCCCAACTACTTTGGTGCAAACGATGTGTCCCGCTTCGACCGCTTCACCGTTACCATGATCAGCGACGGCACCGTTACTTTCCAGCTGTATCAGAACCGTGAGCTGGACGAGATGGATGTGGGCGAGAGCACCCTGACCACCATCCAGGCCGATCCCAACAGCGAGTACAATGCTCAGCTGTGCGAGAAGCGCCCCAAGAAGTTCAGCTACCAGATGCACTTCAACTATCAGAAGAACAATGAGGACGGCACCCCCGACGACAACTGGAACAAGGCCATCGCCAACACCGCCTTCCGTCAGTGCTTCTACAAGGGCCTGGAGCTGACCAACTGGTATGCACGTACCAACAAGATCAACCCCCTGAAGTGCGAGAACGACTACTACACCATGCCGGGCGTCTGCTACAACACCAAGGGCGAGGAGTACTCCACCCTGGTCGCCAAGGAGATGGGCTTCGACAAGGAGTCTTATGACGGCAAGACCATGATCCGCCTGCGCGCCAACAATGGCGACATCGCGGACCTGAAGAAGCAGGCTATGGACGAGCTGAGCGCCATCGGCGTCACCTTCCCCGTCCACGCTGCT
>ERZ791744.2146-NODE-2146-length-11107-cov-2.338400_pt1 | contig 11107 bp, 10 predicted proteins | sample MGYA00510039_ERZ791744 | MGnify/ENA primary metagenome ERZ791744 (study PRJEB30046, sample SAMN00791969) | human gut metagenome | study: EMG produced TPA metagenomics assembly of the A metagenome-wide association study of gut microbiota in type 2... | reverse complement strand
TTCTTCAAGAAGGCCTTGTAACCGGCATCTCCGTCCGGAAACAGTTCCGCCTCATAACCCTTGGCCTGTAAATACTCTCTCAGCAACATGCCCAGGCTCTCATCGTCCTCGCATAATAATATTCGCAATTTTTCTTCCATAATTCTTATTTTTTTATTGTTGGTAATGTGATTATAAATTTCGTTCCATGACCGTATTCGCTTTCTGCATGTATCACGCCATTCTGCAGCCCCACGATCTTCTTGACGTAGGCCAGTCCTAAACCGAAACCTTTATCGTCATGTTTATTGCCGGTATGCACACGATAAAACTTATCGAAAATCCTCTTCAAATCATCTTTCTGTATGCCTATGCCGTTATCTTCTATTGAAATATTGATCTTGTCTCCCGTATTCCATGTCCGAAGAGTCAAATGCAGTTCCACATCATCACGCTTATATTTGACTGCATTGTCCATCAAATTGAATATCACATTCGTAAAGTGCATCTCATCCACATAAATCTCCGCCTGTTCGGCTTTGAAATCAGACGATATGCTTCCTCCGTTCTGCGACACCTTCAAAGTAAACGTCTTAATGACTCCCGCCAATAACTGATGTGCATCCAACTCTTTCTGCTTAAAAGCTATGTTATCCCTGTCGTACAAAGACATTTGCAATACTTTTTCCACCTGAAAACGCAAACGCTTGGTCTCGTCGTTAATGACCCGCGAAAGGTTCTCGTACATCGCCTCGCTCTTCTTTATCGACTGGTCGCTCAGCATCTGGGCTGCTAATGAAATAGACGAGATCGGGGTCTTGAATTCATGCGTCATGTTGTTGATGAAGTCATTTTTCATCTCCGTCACCTTTTTCTGGCGGAATATCACATATATCGTAAAGACAAAAGTGACAAACAGAATGATGGTAAAGGCCAATGCCGGAATCATCATCCGTGCCGTTTCCAGCAAATAGGAGTTCATATCCGGAAAATGAATCCTCACAATGCCGATTTTACCCGCAGGGTCATTGCGGAACAAGACCTGGGAATATGAATAGTCTTTCCCTTTCTCTTCGTAGTCCGGGCAACGGTATACTTCTCGTCCGTCATTGGTAGCCACCGTGAAATGATAAGGAATACTGATTCCATTATTTTCAAGCGCATTACGGATGTCCTGATCCAGCAATTTGAAATTAATCCGCTCTTCCAGAGGTTTCTCACTCGCTTTATACAAGATAGTGTATATTACTTCATCAAGCAAACCCTTATGATATACATACGCATTCTTCACATACTCCTGAAACGACCTGGTGGCCTCGTCAATCGAATTATTACGCTCGATACGCAACACTTTCGGCATAGTAGAAGGATGCTTCACTATCGTATGCAATTCGAAATCGGAATATATCTTTTCACCTCCGTGTGCAGCTCCTACCCCGTTGCTCGCATCTGCAGTACCGACTGCCCCTCCCATATAAAGCTTGGGCAAAGAATCCGAACTCGGGCTTAAATTGTCCCGCGTAAAGTTCTCCAGATAACGAAACGTCTCGTTCTGCTCCAAGTTACGGGATGCCTGATTCAGACTACGAACTACGGATTCGTCAAATTGCTCCTTCCGCATCTTCACCATCTGCTCGATGTAGCGCATCTGCAACAAAAGAAGTCCCAAAAACGAAACTCCGATAATTACACTTACTATCCAGATTGTAGACCTTTTCATATCAGCAAATATACATATCGAAAACGGGCATTAAGCTCATAAAAACTTATTCCTTCATTGAATTTAACGCTATTAACAATAAAGTAGCATAAAGTGATTTATACAAGCAAACAAAGATTGCTTTATCTTAAAAACGAACGATTCTATGGCTAACAGAAGGATATCCGTATATATTCCTCAAACGAAACCTCTCACATGTCCTATAGATACGTTTTTTATTGTACGGCAAACGAAAAAATCCCGCCTTTCAACTTACTTGTTCACCCAAGCAAAAAAGTCGAAAAGCGGGATACCTTCAGTAGCTTAGTTTATTATTCTTCTTTATCTTGTTTAGCTTCAAAATCCTTAATCAGTTTCTCCTGTACGTCTGCCGGTACCAATTCGTAGCTGGCAAACGACATGATGAAAGAGGCACGACCACCGGTGATGGAACTTAAAGAGGTGCAATAATTAGACATCTCTTTCAACGGCACTTTAGCCACAAGTTTCTCATAACCGTTCTCGCTGGTCATCCCCATAATCATACCGCGGCGTCCTTGCAAATCGCTCATCACATCGCCCATCTTGTCGCTGGGAACAAAGACCTCCACATCGTAAATAGGCTCCAAAATCTTCGGACCGGCCTCTTTAAACGCCATACTGAAAGCATTACGCCCGGCCAACATAAAAGAAATCTCATTGGAATCTACGGGATGCATCTTTCCGTCGTACACGATGACACGGACATCACGGGCATAACTACCCGTCAACGGGCCTTGTTCCATACGCTGCATCACACCTTTCAGAATAGCCGGCATGAAACGGGCATCGATGGCACCGCCCACGACGGAGTTGATAAAGACGAGCTTGCCGCCCCACTCCAAGGGTACTTCTTCCTTGCTACGCGCATTAATCCGGAACTCTTGTCCGTTGAAACGATATACTTCCGGATCGGGCATACCTTCATAATAGGGTTCCACAATCAAATGCACTTCACCGAACTGCCCCGCTCCTCCCGACTGTTTCTTATGACGGTAGTCGGCACGCGCAGCCTTCGTAATGGTCTCACGATAAGGGATACGAGGTTCTTCGAACTTGATGGCTATCTTCTCATTATTTTCCATACGCCACTTCAACGTACGCAAATGGAATTCCCCTTGTCCGTGTACCAGTATCTGACGCAATTCTTTGCTCTGCTCCACTACCCACGTAGGATCTTCCTCACGCATACGGTTCAAGGCATTCATCATCTTCTCAGTCTCTGCCTCGTTCACAGCCTTTACCGCACGGGTATATTTCGGATTGGGGTATTTGATGAAGTTGAAGCGATTCTCACTATTTTTATCATTCAACGTATTTCCCGTCTTCACATCCTTCAGCTTCACCGTGCAACCGATATCTCCGGCCACCAGTTCTTCAACCTTGATACGGTTGGCACCGGCACAAACGAACAACTGCGACATGCGTTCCTTCGACCCGCGATCGGCATTGTTCAAATCATCACCTTCATGCACCTTACCACTCATCACCTTGAAATACTGTACCTCGCCGATATGAGGTTCTACGCCGGTCTTGAAGAAATAAAGCGAAGTCGGACCGTCCGCATCGGGAGTCACCTCCATACCTCTGGTATTATGCACTTTGGGCATCTCGCTGACGAAAGGCACGACATTGCCCAAAAATTCCATCAAGCGCCGTACCCCCATATCCTTTCCCGCACAAACACAGAACACCGGGAACATCCCCCTTGCTGCCAATCCCTTGCGGATGCCCTCACGCATCTCGTCTTCGGTCAGCGTTTCGCTCTCAAAGAACTTCTCCATCAATGTTTCGTCGTTCTCGGCAGCGGCCTCGACCAACACCTTGTGCATCTCCATGGCCTTCTCTTTCTGGTCTTCCGGGATTTCCTCTATCGTCGGTTCTCCACCTTCAGGCCCCCAGGAGTATTTCTTCATCAGCAACACGTCAATCAAGGCATTGAAGTCCGGCCCCGTTTTTATAGGATACTGTACCGGAACAACCTTGTTGCCGTAAATGGAAGTCAACTGCTCCAATATGGCATCGTAATCGCACTTTTCGTCATCCAACTGGTTTACCAGAAAAATCACGGGTTTACCTAACTTTTCCGTATATCTGAAATGATTCTGCGTCCCGACTTCCGCACCGTATTGCCCGTTCAGCAACAACACGGCCGTATCCGTCACATTCAGTGCCGTCAACGCCGCACCCACAAAATCATCCGAACCCGGACAGTCTATGATATTCAGTTTCTTATTGTTCCATTCCACATGATATACTGTGGAAAAAACCGAATAACCGTATTCCTGCTCCACCGGAAAATAGTCGCTCACTGTGTTTTTCGCCGTGATTCTGCCACGACGTTTTATCAACCCGCTTTCATAGAGCAAGGCTTCTGTGAGTGTTGTTTTACCGGAACCATCATTTCCCAACAGGGCTATGTTTTTAATCTCGTTTGTTTGATATACTTTCATCGTGTAACATTTAAAGGTAACAACTAAACGGCACGAAATTTAGCAATAAAATCCCACACAGCCAACGATTCCGCGATTTTGTTAATTATGTTTTTAAACATAGTCCGCTTCATTGGGCTATTTTTACCCCTTTCACTACCTTTGCACCACAGTTTTACACCTTAATTATATATGGCCGGAATTTACATCCATATTCCATTCTGTACAAGCCGTTGTGTATATTGCGACTTTTATTCCACAACATACGGGGAAAAAGACAAGGCTTACATAAGTGCCCTGAGGAACGAATTGCGTTTAAGGGCAAATTACTTGCAACAAGACGGGCATATGCCCGTAATTGAAACGATATATATAGGAGGCGGGACTCCTTCTATGCTCGATACGTCTTTACTCGAACCTATCTTCGAAGTAGTATACCGAACGTACCACGTGTCCGACCGGGCAGAAATTACCATCGAGGCCAATCCGGACGACCTCACTCCACGAAAAATCAAATCACTGCGCACTCTGCCCGTCAACCGGCTAAGCATGGGGGTGCAGACATTCGACGACGGCAAGCTGCGTTTGCTCCACCGCCGACATAACGGGGAGCAAGCCATCCGCGCAGTACATGACTGTCAGGATACCGGATTCGACAACATCAGCATCGACTTGATTTACGGCCTCCCGGCACAATCCCTTCGCGAATGGGAAACGAACGTGAACACAGCACTTTCCTTGAACGTACAACATATTTCGGCATACGCACTCATCTACGAAGAAGGCACACCGCTTTGGGAAATGCGTAAACGGCATGTAGTGGAAGAAGCTGACGAAGAACTAAGCCTGGAGATGTTCAGTCTTTTAATGTGCCGGCTCGAAAATGCCGGTTTCGAGCATTATGAAATCTCCAACTTTGCTCGCCCGGGCTTCCGCTCCCGACATAATTCCAGTTACTGGAAAGGCATTCCTTATCTGGGATGCGGCCCTTCGGCTCATTCTTTCGACGGACGTAACCGACAATGGAACCATCCGGATCTGAACGTCTATATAGACCAAGTAGGGAAATGCCTTTCCTCTGAAGACTTCAACCGCGCACCATGGATAGAGCAGGAAGAGCTGAATCTGTACGAAAGATACAATGACTGCATCATCACTTCCTTGCGCACGTCCGATGGACTGAATCTGAGCGAATTGAAACGAAAATTCGGCCAATCATTAACGGATTACTGCCTGCAAGCTGCCGCTGTCCACCTGAGAAACGGACAGCTCGAAATTACGGAAAAAAAAGAGCAAGCCCCCGAAGGCTTGCTCAAACTGACACGCCGGGGAATCTTTCTTTCCGACGGCATTATGAGTGATTTGCTTTACGTTCCAGACTGACTAATTCCTCATCTCCTGATAAGTGATTTCATAAAAACAGGGGTATACATTGGAAGAAGCATCACTATGCCCCTGTGAATGCGGCACAATGAGACGTACTTTGGCTATTTCTTCATCTGCATTGATTTGACGACCGATATTGATATAGGTTAAAGGAACCAGCCACCCCGCAGGCACTGCTTTCGAACCGTAATACTGATACATCGCCCCCCCCCCGTTCACTGACGTATTGAAAGAAGCGGTAAAGGTACCGTAAGTATCCGTCACATCCATGATATCAGGATTCGTCTGCCAATAAGCCGAATTGTTCGTAGTCTGCACGGAATCTCTCAAGATATTGAACTCCGTATAACGGCAAATGATACGCTTTTGCTGGCCGTTCTTCATCTTTTCACCCGCCCCTTTACGTACAATCTGCATATACACACCGGTATTCTCAAAGACTACGTATTCGTTTCTTTCGAGATTGGTCGTACTGTCTTGGGCATAAAATTCCCCTTCGGAAATCGTATTGATTTTACCGACATGAATCAACTCTTCCCCATCGCTCAAGCGAATCACAACATCGCGGTTCAGAAAAGCCGAAATGGCATCACGCTCTTTCTCCCGTTGTTCGGCGTAGGTTTCTCCATTATCACAACTCTGCAATCCCCCTCCTACACCTAACAGAGCAAACAATATATAAACAATCTTTCTCATATTTAGTTTTTTATAAATCACATTTTATCTATCTGTCAATAGAGAAGCATATTTCTTCAAAGCTTTACGGACAATCTGTACGGCCTCATCCATCGTACAAGAAAGTTCCCCGCCCGAAGCATTCAAATGCCCCCCGCCATTGAAGAACTCCGCTGCCATCCGATTACAAGGAAAATCATCCACAGAACGCAAAGACACACGGATATTATGACGCTCGGTATCTTCACGCAGGAATACCGAAAGACGGGATTTCCCGATTTGGAGCGGTATATTCACGAATCCCTCCGTATCGCCTTTCTTATGCGAAAACCGTTTCTGTTCTTCTCTTGTCAAAGTCATCAATGAAGCATGATATTCCGGAAAATACTCCAGTTTGACATATAGCATATACCCCATCAGCCTAAAACGCTCGGCTGAGTAATTGAAAAACACATTGCGGTATATCTTGTCTTTGTCGATACCTTTTGTCAGTAAGCGGCCTATAATATAATAAATATCGCTGCGATTGGAATTATAGGAAAAACAACCGGTATCCGTCATCATTCCGGTGTAAAGACATACCGCTTCTTCGTATGTCATCGGATCCAAGCCCTCCAACTGCACCAATATACGATAAAGCAATTCACACGTCGAACTCATCTCTTGCCGAGAAACGACCCAATCACAAAAGTCTACAGGATCAAGATGATGGTCTATCATGATCTTAGGAGACTGGGAATCCGTTACGGGTTTCTGTAACCCCTGTAAACGATCGGGGGCGTTGAAATCCAAACAAATAATCAAGTCGGCAGCCGCTACCAAAGGAGCCACTTCGTTTTCATGTTTCTCATAGATACGGACACGTTCCACTCCGGGCATCCATTTCAAGAAATCAGGAAAGATATTCGGAACCACAGGCTGAGCATTCTTGCCTTTTCGCCAAAGGAAATGAGAAAAAGCCAAAACAGCCCCCATTGCATCCCCATCGGGAGACACATGACAAGTTACAATGATATTGTGTGCCTTATCCAGCAACGTACACAAATGTTGCACGTCAACTTCGGACAAGAGATTATCCAACATATAAAAATCGTATTACGGTTTATAATTTACAAATATACTATAAAAAGTCTGCTATTCCTCAATTTAAAGCAACTTTTAACGCTCCTTTGACTTCCATGTCATAGAAACTCCAACCTAATCTGCTACATTCTTGAATATAACGCTTCCTGTCACCTCGCCACAAGGAAGCATCCAGCACCACACAACGGGGATTGAACAAACGGGACAGTTCATGCAGACTGCCATGATAGCCGCGACAAACATAAAGAAAATCAACCTCAGCCCGATGCATGCCTTTTATCCCATCCCAGCGGTTATCCGTAAGCATCAAAAAGGAGATGCCGTTCCTACCCGCCACCAAGCCATGTACGGAAGAAATGTAATTATCCCTAAAATCACCGGTCACGACCACGGGTACGTCCGAAAGTTTCTTTTCCCAAAAGGATTCCGAGATATAAGACATACGCTCTCTCACACTATCCTCTTCAGTCGAAAACAAATAAGAGCGTTCTGATGAATAAATCACGTGAACAGACGGACAAGAAGAGTGATTATAAAACACGATTTCCGGTCGGATCCTGCAAAACTGCCTGTTTACAGCAAAGGCACACAAAGTCAATATCACACTCATAAGTCCGAACTGTACCCGTCGGGTATAAGAGCGGCAGAAAGGCATCACCCAAACACACAATACCACATAGCACCATATCGTAAACCATAGTGACCAATCCGTATGGACCACCGCATACGGCCACTCCATCATCGCACGCAGACAATCATTTTGCCACGTGCCCAACCGGGCAATCCACCATGCACAAACTGTTGTACCGATACCGGTAATCCCAGATAATAATATCAGAGGCATCCCATAAATCAATAGTGCCGTTAAAGGAGATATTACCAAAGTCGCCCATGCCGAATAAAACGAAAATGTACCGAAACGATAAGCCACCAAAGGAACGGTGAACAACTGCGCTGCGAATGACACCAACAAACTTTGAAAAATCCACCTCACAAAACGCCATCGCATCAACGGCAACTCCTGAAACCGGGGACATATCGTCAGAATACCGAACATGGCTAAAAAAGATAGTTGAAAGCCCACATCATAGAACCATAAAGGATTGGTGCACAACATCAACACCGCACTCATGGCTAAAGAATTAACTGAAAATCCCGAACGGCCGACCAAAGAACCGGCCAACATCAAGGAATACATCAGTGCCGCCCTCACAAGAGAAGGAGGCAAACCGGCCAAAAAGGTATACCCCCAAACCAGTACCGTAGCAAGCATCGCCCCCAGTAGCCGCAAATAGCGCCTCCTACAATAGTTCAGTATAAATAAATTCAACATCGCTACCAAAAAGCCAAGATGCATGCCAGACAGAGCCAACACATGACTGACACCGACTCCCGCATAAATATCCTTTAACTCATCCGACAGTCCCGACTTTTCCCCTAAAGTCAAAGCTGCAAACAAGTCCAAAGCCTCACCCTGCAAACCGGTATTACGATATACCTCCAATATTCTATCTCGCCATAACAGAGCTTTGATGCGCAAATCTACCCCCAAAGAAAGATGCCGCTCCTTATCCTCATATCCATGGATTCGTTTCCAACGCTCCTTTCCGATGAATACACGGCCCGATATACTTTTCACGGCCAAATATTCCGCATAATCGAACTCTTCCGGATTACCTTTGTTTTTCGGTCTCCGGATACGCCCCTTAAAAACCAACTCATCTCCCGTCCGCAAAGTTTCCGCCAAAGAATCCCGCGAGAAAGTCAACCATAATTTACCGGTTTGCCTCACAGAAGAACCGTCGTCCCCGGCCACCAACATAGCCTCTGCCCCTACCGTACGGGATGAAATCTGAGGAGTATTCAACAATATGGCATGATATTCACGTTCCTCATCCGTCCAAACCCCACGTAGGTTCTCCCACGCATAAAAGGAACGCCACAATCCGAAAAAGAAAAACAGAAAACAAACAGAAACACCGAAAGACACGTAGCTTCTCAACTCACCATGACAAGCACGCCGATGCAACGAATATATACCTGCCCACAAACACCAACCACCGCTTAGCAATACTCCTATGGAAAGAAAAAGTCCGGCCCAACCACTACTTTCCGCATATTGCCACAACAATCGTCCCAGCCACAAACCGGGAAGAAGCGGAACAGCCAGCCTCACAAAAGGGTATTTCCGCCAAGATTCCGAACAATCTCCAGTCAGCGTTTACAAATTTTTCAAAACACGAATCTCTTCTATGGCATCTGCCGCATGAAAAACAGCATTCCCCGCTACCAACACATCCGCACCGGTCTCGACCAACAACCGTCCCGTATCACGGTTCACCCCACCGTCTACCTCTATCAAGGCTTTCGACCGGCTTCCGTCTATCATACGGCGCAATTCCCGCACTTTATCTAATGTATGGGGAATAAATGTCTGGCCTCCGAACCCCGGATTGACAGCCATCAACATGACGATGTCCACATCCTCGATGATATCCGTCAAAGACGAAACAGGAGTGGCCGGATTCAATGTCACTCCAGCTTTCATACCGGTCTCCTTGATTTGCTGTACTACACGATGTAAATGCGGACAAGCCTCTACATGTACATTCATGGAATAAGCCCCCAAAGCTTTCACCTCATTCAGAAACTTTTCCGGTTGCACAATCATCAGATGCACATCCAGCGGCTTCTCACACAAACGAGCCACATACTTCAAAACAGGAAAACCGAAAGAAATATTGGGAACAAACACACCATCCATGATGTCGATATGCAACCAATCGCATTCACTACGATTAATCATGTCCATTTCCGATTTCAGGTTCCCGAAATCGGCGGACAACAGGGAAGGAGCCACAAAATGCTTCATAGTACATATATTTTAAATACGTATATATGCACAAAGTTATATTAAATATCCTATATGCGCAAGCAAGCACACTGTAAAATATGCCACCTTACTTCAAAATCATTCTGGCAAACTCACCGTCTGCAAATTCCAATTCTTTATAACTGCGTGCGAATAGCTTCAGAAAAGCAATAGTCCGCCGCGACGGTCGCTGCATTCCATTAGGTATAGTTATATCCATAAGCTGTCAGGTTACTTAAATCTGCTATTATAACGCTCTGACCGCTTATTTAGTATATCGCAGGATAGTTATTTTTAAGAAATAGCCAAATGAAGTTCCTTTTTCACCGCCATCTTACGTAAGTTCAACAAAGCATAACGCATACGGCCTAAAGCCGTATTGATACTTACCCCTGTTATATCTGCAATTTCCTTAAAAGACAATTCCTGATAATACCTCATGAAAACCACTTCTTTCTGGTTTTGGGGCAAGTGTTCTACCAACAGTTTCACATCATCAAGCACCTGTTCCCGCACCATTTTGGATTCCACATTCGTTTCTGCCAATTTGATGTCATTGAACAAATCATACTCCACTTCATCGTTAGACACACAATTCTCATTGCGGGTCTGCCTGAAATAATCAATAATCAAATTATGGGCAATGCGGGTAATCCATGCCTGAAACTTGCCATTTTCCACATAACGTCCCTGCTGAATAGTCACCACAGCTTTCATAAACGTTTCCTGGAATATATCATCAGCCACATCTTGATTGTGCACAATAAAAAAGATATAAGAAAAAATCTTCTCTTCATATCTCTCCAACAAGATGTCAAAAGCACTATTATTACCTCCGGCATACAGTTTAACCAACATTTCGTCAGTCAAATTTGCAAAACTCTCCATCCTTCTTTATTTTATAGTTAAGTAAGAGTATTCCGATAGGCAATAAACGTTTAA
>ERZ791744.2138-NODE-2138-length-11143-cov-2.819715_pt1 | contig 11143 bp, 7 predicted proteins | sample MGYA00510039_ERZ791744 | MGnify/ENA primary metagenome ERZ791744 (study PRJEB30046, sample SAMN00791969) | human gut metagenome | study: EMG produced TPA metagenomics assembly of the A metagenome-wide association study of gut microbiota in type 2... | reverse complement strand
GCCCCCGCAGCCCGCAGCGCCGCAGCTATAAGCAGCATTATTATGATGCTTCCACCCCGGCTGTTCCCATGCACATCTGCCCGCTGGGCGGCCTGGGCGAAGTTGGCAAAAACATCACCCTGTATGAATGCCAAGGCGATATGATCCTGGTGGACTGCGGCCTGGTGTTCCCGGATTCCGATATGTTCGGCGTGGACCTTGTCATTCCGGATTTCACCTATGTATTGGAAAATAAGGACCGCATCAAGGGCCTGTTCATTACCCATGGCCACGAAGACCATATCGGCAGCCTGCCGTATCTGCTCAAAAAGTTCAACGTGCCCATTTACACTGCACGTTTGACCATTGGCCTGATCAAAAACAAGCTGGAGGAGCACGGTCTTGCCTCCAGTGCAGAGTTCCATGAGATCCGTCCCCGCCAGAAAGTGCGCCTTGGCTGCTTTACGGTGGAGCCCATCCATGTCAACCACTCTATCCCGGATTCTCTGGCGTTTGCCATTGACTGCCCGGCAGGCACCGTGCTGCATACCGGCGACTTCAAGATCGACTACACGCCGCTTTCCGGCGATGCCGTTACCGACCTTTCCACCATTGCGGAGTATGGCCGCCGCGGCGTGCTGGCTTTGCTGGCGGATTCTACCAACGCGGAGCGCCCCGGCTTTACGGCAACCGAGCAGACTGTGGCCGAAGGGGTGCGCAGTCTGTTTGCCCGCGCCAAAAACCGCCGCATTATCGTGGCAACCTTTGCTTCCAACATCTACCGCATCCAGCAGATCATTGACCTGGCCATTGAGTATGGCCGCAAGGTGGCCGTCAATGGCCGCAGCATGGTTTCCAACACCGAAATGGCGCGGGAGCTGGGGTATCTGCATGCGCCGGATAATGTGCTGATCGATATCGAGGAGATCAACAAATACCCACCGGAAAAGGTTGTCCTTATCACCACCGGCAGCCAGGGCGAACCGCTGTCCGCTCTGTCCCGTATGGCGCAGGCCAGCCACCGTACCGTCAAGGTCGGCCCTACTGACTTTATCATTATCTCGGCCCGCCCCATCCCCGGCAACGAAAAGACCGTGACCAAGGTGGTCAACGGCCTTCTGGCCCTGGGCGCAGAGGTCATTTACGAAAACATGTACGATACCCATGTTTCCGGCCACGCCTGCCAGGAAGAGCAGAAGCTGATGCTGACCCTTGCCCACCCGCAGTATTTCCTGCCGGTTCACGGCGAGTTCAAGCAGCTCAAGCGCCACGCCGAAACGGCGGAGCACCTGGGCTATATCCCCAAGCAGAATATTTATATTGCTGAAAATGGCCAGAACATCCGTCTTTCCCGCGATGGCATGGCAGTGGAGGGCACTGTGCCCGCCGGTGCCGTGATGGTGGATGGCTATGGCGTGGGCGATGTGGGCAATGTGGTCCTGCGTGACCGCCACCACCTGTCGGAGGACGGTATCATCATCGTTACCGCAGCCGTGGATGGCAGCACCGGCCAGCTGCTTTCCGGCCCGGACCTGGTTTCCCGCGGCTTTGTCTATGTGCGGGAAAGCGAGGAGCTGATGGACGGTGCCCGCGTGCAGGTTGAAATGGCCCTTGACCGCAGTATGGCGGATAACATGCACGACTGGGCCAGCGTGAAATCCCGCGTGCGGGAGGCACTTTCCAGCTATATCTACCGCAAAACCAAGCGCAGCCCCATGATTCTGCCCATTCTGATGGAAGTTTGATCCAAACCATATCTGACCGTGACCGCCTGCCCCACATTGCAGGCACCGAGGAACGATGATGAAAAACAAGCTAAGACGTGATATCTTTGTCATTATCTTTTTGCTGCTCGTTGCGTGCATCGCTCTGGCTGTGCCGCTGGCGTTCAGCAACCCGCGCTGGCTGCTGGCACCGGCGCTGCTTGTAGTGTTTGCGTTGGTGGTGGCGGTGCTTGGCATCCGCCGGCTGCGGCGCTTTGTGGCCGATATGCTGTGCGGGACCAACTTTGAGGGCAGCAAGACCCAGTATTCGCTGGCGGATTTTTCCATCCCCACTGCCCTGATTACCGAAGGCTCCGTGGTGTGGTATAATCCGGCCTTCCGGGAGCAGATCCTGGCGGGGCAGGATGCCCTGCTGGCTGCACCGGACCGCCTGATGACCGGCATTGACCTTTCCGTCTGTGCCCGCGCCCACGGCCAGGACCTGACCATTGACGAAAACCGCTACACGGCCTATGCCACAACCAGCCGCAGCAGCAAAACGGGCACATTGCTGTTTTTGGTCAACGATACGTTCTACAAAAACACGCTGGATGAATACACTGCCAGCCGCCCGGCTTACCTGATTATTGGGGTGGACAGCTATGACGAGCTGTTCAACGATATGAAGGACTCCGAGCAGGCGCACGAGCTGGAGGCCATCAACACCCTGCTGGAAGAATACATCGGCCGCACGACCGGTTTCCTGCGCAAGGTGTCCAACAGCCGCTATATTGCGGTGGTGGAAGAGCGGGATATCCGCTGGATGATGGAAGAACGCTTTGATATTCTGGATAAAGTGCGTGCGTTGCACCCCGGCGGAATGCTCACCCTTTCCATCGGCGTAGGCCATGGCGGCGCTACTATGCAGGAATGCCAGGAGATGGCCCGCGAAAGCATTGATATTGCCTTGGGCCGCGGCGGCGACCAGGCTGCCGTGAAAACAGTCGATGGCTTTGAGTTCTTCGGCGGCATTTCCCATGGTGTCGAAAAGCGCAGCCATGTGCGCAGCCGCATCATTGCCAACGCCCTGGCAGACCAGATCCGCCAGAGCGACAGCGTCATTATCATGGGCCACCGCCAGAGCGATTTGGATGCCATCGGCTCCGCCATCGGTTTGCTGCGCATGTGCAAAATGTGCGATGTGCCTTCGGTCATCGCAGTGCGCAGCAAGGCAACGCTGGCGGGCCAGCTGCTGGATGTGTTCAACGAGGCGGGAGAGGACCACAACTTTATTGAACCGGAAGAAACCTATAAGCTCATCACCCCCAAAACCCTGCTGATCGTAACCGATACATACCAAAAGCGCCTGCTGGAAGCCCAAAAGATTTACGAAAAATGCAGCCGCGTGGTTGTTATCGACCATCACCGCATGGCGGTAGGGCATATTGATAACCCGATCCTTTTGTATCATGAACCCTTTGCTTCCAGCGCCAGCGAGCTGGTGTGTGAACTGCTGCAATTCATGCCCGCCCAAAACAACATCACTCAGTTGGAAGCCCAGGCGCTGCTGTCTGGCATCATGCTGGATACCCGCAGTTTTGCGCTGCATGTCGGCGTGCGTACCTTTGAGGCTGCCGCCTGGCTGCGCAGCCGCGGGGCCGAAACCGCCGCGACCAAGCGCCTGTTCAATATTTCCAAAGAAGAATACGAGGCCCGCGCCGCTATTGTGGAGGGCGCTTACCTCTACAAAGGCTGCGCTATCGCCACTTCGGATGAGCTTGACCCCGCCATGAGTGTGGTTCTGCCCATGGCAGCCAATGACCTGCTGACCATCAACGGCGTGGATGCCAGCTTTGTGGCAATCGCCAAAAACGGCGGTGTCAATATCTCCGCCCGCAGCATGGGGGCACTGAACGTACAGGTCATTCTGGAGCCCTTAGGCGGCGGCGGCCACCTGACGATGGCCGGTGCCCAGCTGCGTGATTGTACCGTAAAGGAAGCCGAAGCCCGCATCCGCGCGCAGATCGACGAATACCGCGCCAACCAGGAATGCCAGGAAGAACTGGTGGGGGCAGTTTAACAAATTAAATTATCAGCGAATCCCTGCCAATGGCAGAAAATTATATCAATTACTACATAGAGAGGGGAACCACCACGATGAAAGTTATTCTCAAACAGGATGTCAAGAGCATTGGTAAAAAGGATGAAATCCATGAAGTGTCGGACGGTTACGCCCGCAACTTCCTGTTCCCGCGCGGTCTGGCTGCAGTGGCCGATGCTGACGCTGTGAACACCGCCCGCACCAAGAGCGAAGCCAAAGCCCACCATGAAGCCGAAGCTAAGGCTGCTGCTGAAGAACTGGCTGCCAAGATCAAGGGCCAGATCGTTTCTGTCAAGGTCAAGGGGGGCGCTTCCGGCAAGCTGCACGGCAAAGTGACCGCAAAGGAAGTTGCCGAACAGTTGTACAAGCTGACTGGCACCGAAATCGACAAGAAAAAAATCGAAATGCCTGCCAGCATCAAGGAGTTTGGCAGTTATGATGCCAAAGTCCGCCTGCATGTGGGTGTTGTGGCCGCGTTCAAGGTCAAGGTCGAGGAGGCTCCGCTGTAATTGGCAGGGGGGCTTGTAATTACATTCCAACAAAAACGGCAGGGAGGTGCCTGAATGGCAAACAATGAATTAAGCTTGTCCAGCCTGGGCATTCAGCTGCCGTATAACATGCAGGCGGAACAAAGCGTGCTTGGCGCAGCGCTGATGGATGAAACCATCCTGAACCGCCTGATCACCGAGATGGACCCCGATATGTTCTATTCGGAGCAGAACCGGGCCGTCTATGAGGAAATGCGCCGCCTGTTCAGCGAAAGCGAAGCGGTGGACGTTATCACTCTGGTGGACTCTCTGGCTCAGAACGGTGTGTTCAAGGGCGCAGATGATGCCAAAGTGTACATTACCCGCATTGCGGAAACCGTCCCGGCGATTTCCAACGTCGATTCTTACATTAAGATCGTCAAGGAAAAATATCAAACCCGCCGTCTGATCGAAGCAGCCCGCGATATCCTGCAGCAGTCCAGCGAGGAATCCGATTCTGACCTGCTGCTGGAAAGCGCCGAGCAAAAGCTGTACGATATCCGCAACGGCCAGGACCGCTCCGGCGTTAAAACCATTCAGGAGTCTATCCTGGAAGTTATTGATACCATGCAAAAGCTGTCCGGTGCGGACCGCGATAAATTTGCCGGTATCCCCACAGGCTTCAACTATCTGGATAATATCCTGACCGGCCTTGGCCGTTCGGACCTGATTATTCTGGCGGCCCGCCCCGGTATGGGCAAGACCAGTTTTGCGCTGAACATTGCTACCAATGTGGCCCGCCTGCAAAAGATACCGACCGTCATTTTCAGCTTGGAAATGACCTGCGAACAGCTGACCGACCGCATCCTTTCCAGCACCGCAGGCATTGACAGCCAGGCATTCCGCACCGGCCGCCTGAACAACTCCGACTGGAACGACTTTGCCAATGCAACGTCACTGTTGTATAACGTTCCCATTTACATGGATGATTCCTCCGGTATTTCGGTGCCGGAAATCAAGGCAAAAATCCGCCAGATCAACCAGGACCCCAAACGGGATAAGATCGGTCTGGTCATCATCGACTATTTGCAGTTGATGCAGTCCGCCAAGCGCACCGAAAGCCGTGTGCAGGAAATCAGCGATATCACCCGGAACCTGAAAATTATGGCCAAGGAACTGAACGTTCCTGTCATTGCGCTGTCCCAGCTTTCCCGTGCTGCCGAAAAAACAGCGGGTCGCTCGGACCACCGCCCCCAGCTTTCAGACCTGCGTGATTCCGGCTCTATCGAACAGGATGCGGACGTGGTGCTCTTCCTGTACCGCGCTGCCTATTACAATTCCCAGAACGGCGAAACCGAACAGGCGAACGAAAACGAAGCCGAATGTATCGTGGCCAAAAACCGCCATGGCGAAACCAGTGTGGTCCGCCTTGGCTGGGATGGCGCCCATACCCGGTTCAGCAATCTGGACGAGATCCATGAACAGTACTGACGCAGACAATTCATTGCAAAACCCAGTAAACACGATGGAACAAACCTTGCTGGCCTATTGCCGCCGGCAGGGTTTGTTTCGGTTGGGGGACCGTGTCATCGTTGCCTGCTCCGGCGGGGCGGATTCGATGGCGCTGCTCTGTTTTCTGCTGCGCTGCAAAGCGGAACTTGGCATCACCGTCATGGCGGCCCATGTGGACCACGGAATCCGGGGCGAAGCTGCCCATGCGGATGCCCGCTTTGTGGCGGAGTTCTGCCGCACGCATCATGTGCCGTTCTTTTTGTACGATGCCGCTGCCAGCGGGGTGCAGATTCCCCCAAACCCCAGCGAGAACTGGGCGCGCAGCCTGCGCTATACCTGGTTTGATGCGCTGGCCGCACAGCAGCATGCCTGCATTGCCACAGCGCATACGTTATCTGACCAGGCGGAAACGGTGTTGTTCCGCATGGCGCGCGGTACCGGCCTGCACGGCATGGCGGGTATTCCGGCGGTACGGGGCGTGTACCGCCGTCCATTTTTGTGCCTGACAAGGAGCGATACCACGGCATACTGCGCCGCCCTTGGGCAACACTATGTTCAGGACGAAAGCAATTTCAGCGATGCCTATGCCCGCAACCGTATCCGCCATTATGCTGTTCCGGCGCTGCAAACCATCAATCCGGCGGCAGAGCGGGCCGTGGGGCGGCTGTGCAACCAGCTGCAGGAGCTGAACATCTGGCTGGAAAACCTGGCCGAAAAACTGCTGGCGCAGGCTGCCTGCGGGGGCGGGTACAGCATCCCGACTCTTGCCGCGGCGGATGCCCCGGTGCTGGCTGCTGCCCTGCGCATGCTGGCAGCCCGAGCGCGTGACCCTGAAGAAAAATATGTGCAGGCTCTTGCGGCCATTGTTCGGCAGGGCAGCGGTGCGGTACAGCTGACGCCGGATGCCTGCTGGACCGCGGCAAACGGCATTTTGCACTGCCGCTCAGTGCTAAAAATGCAGCCGGAAGCCATTCCCGCGCCGCACCAGCAGCTAAAAACCGGCGTTTACTGCCTGCCAGGGGGCTATGAGCTGGAGATTCAACAACTAAATTATGAAGTTTTTTTGAAAAATCCATCATTTTTGAAAAAAGACTACACCTATTGTGCAGATTATGCTAAAATAAATAAGAATATTTTTGTGAGGACCCGCCAACCCGGCGATACGTTCCGCCCGGCGGGACGTCACGTTGGCAAAACGCTCAAAAAATATCTGAATGAGACAAAAGTTCCTGTGGCTGAACGGACGCTGATGCCGCTGCTGGCCTGCGGTAGCCAGGTGCTTTGGCTGTGGGGGGCAGGCTTTGCGGACGGTTTGTCCCCGGATGATGGGACAAAGCAGATCCTGTTGATTCGGCAAAGCCGCCAGCCTGCGGCCCCGGAGCAGGAACAAGATCATAATATTGGAGGAACAGATCATGCATGATATGAACAATGATATCGCCAAGGTTTTGATTTCGGAAGAGCAGCTGCAGGCCAAGGTGGCTGAATTGGGGGCACAGATCAGCCGCGATTACGAGGGCAAAGATTTGTTGCTGGTGTCTATCCTGAAAGGCTCCGTGGTGTTCATGGCCGATTTGATGCGCGCCATCACGGAACCCTGCAGCATTGACTTTATGGTGGTTTCCAGCTATGGCGGTGCCAACACCACTTCTACGGGCCTTGTCAAGATCGTCAAGGATCTGGATCAGGATCTTTCCGGCAAGGATGTTCTGATCGTGGAGGATATTCTGGATACTGGCGTCACGTTGTCTCACTTGGTGCCCATGCTGAAATTGCGCCGCCCCAACAGCGTGCGCCTGTGCACCATCCTCAGCAAGCCCAGCCGCCGCAAGGTGGATATTGAGCCGGACTACTGCGGTTTTGAAGTGCCCGATGAATTTGTTGTGGGCTATGGCCTTGACTATGACGAAAAGAACCGCAACCTGCCGTATGTCGGCGTGTTAAAACCGGAAGTATATTCCAAATAAAATTCTGTCTTGGCAGAAGAACCAATCGCCCGCCGTTTTGGCGGATTTTGACAGGGAGTTGATTTTTTGCAGCACAAACCGCGTTTCAGCGGCATTATCATTGCCGCTGTCCTGATGGTGGCAGCACTCGTGATGATCTCCAGCTATTCCAGCCTGTTTGGCTCCAGCAAGAGCACCATGATGTTGTCCGAAGCCATGGGGTACTTTGAATCCAATCAGGTCACCTACTTTAACCTGGACCTGAACACCGGCGTTATCGAGATGAGCGTGAAAGAAGGTGAACATCCGCTGCCGGAATCCGGCACGTCCAGCGAAACATCCAACGGCCTGCTTGCAGAAATTTATGGCGATGGCACCGATGCTTACGCCCCCAAGAACGGCGGGGCAGCGGTCATTACCTACAAGCTGCCATATCCTTCTTATTTCCTGCAATTCTACCTCAAGGATTATATCGACCAGTATAATGCAGCCAACCCGGATGCGCCCATGCAGTACGATATGGTTGCCGTTAAGACCAACGTGCCCTGGTTTGAGATCATCCTGTACGCCTTTATGATCGGCAGCGTGGTGCTGCTCTTCATGTCCATGTACCGCGGCGGTGCCGGTGGCGGCGGCCTGATGAATGTTGGCCGTGCCAAGGTCAAGGACCAGCAGGAAGGCCAGCGCAAGGCAACCTTTGCCGATGTTGCCGGTGCGGATGAAGAAAAGGCCGAACTCCAGGAAGTGGTTCAGTTCCTGAAAGCACCGGAAAAGTTCAACTCCCTGGGGGCGCGCATTCCCCACGGCGTTCTGCTTGTCGGCCCTCCGGGCACCGGCAAAACGCTGCTGGCCCGTGCCTGTGCAGGCGAGGCCGGCGTTCCGTTCTATGCCATCTCCGGTTCCGACTTTGTGGAAATGTATGTCGGCGTCGGCGCATCCCGTGTGCGCGATCTGTTTGAAAAAGCCAAAAAGACAATGCCCTCCATCATCTTTATTGATGAGATTGATGCCGTGGGCCGTCAGCGTGGTGCCGGCCTTGGCGGCGGGCATGACGAGCGCGAGCAGACCCTGAACCAGCTGCTGGTCGAGATGGACGGCTTTGACGCCAACGACGGCGTTATCGTGATGGCGGCCACCAACCGCGCTGATATTCTGGATAAGGCTCTGCTGCGTCCCGGCCGTTTTGACCGTCAGGTTTATGTTGGTCTGCCGGATGTGAAGGGCCGCGAGGAGATTCTGCGCGTTCACACCAAGAACAAGCCCCTTGGCCCCGATGTCAGCCTGAAAACCATCGCCAAGTCCACCGCGGGCTTCTCCGGTGCCGACCTGGAAAACCTTGTCAACGAAGCCGCCCTGCTGGCTGCGCGCAAGGGCAAAAAGGCCATCACCGAACCCGAAATCGAGGAAGCTTCCATCAAGGTTGTGGCTGGCCCCGAAAAGAAGAGCCGCGTTGTGACCGATGCCGAAAAGCGCCTGACCTCTTACCACGAGGCCGGCCATGCCATTACCGGCTATTTCTGCAAAACGCATGATCCCGTGCACCAGATCAGCATTATCCCGCGTGGTTCGGCAGGCGGCTTTACCATGTATCTGCCGGAAAAAGACCCCAGCTATGTGACCAAGACCGCCATGAACGAGAACATTGTCTGCCTGTTGGGCGGCCGTGTAGCGGAGCAGCTGGTGCTGGATGATATCTCCACCGGTGCTTCCAACGACCTGCAGCGTGCCACGGATACCGCCCGCGCCATGGTGACCCGCTATGGCTTCTCGGAGCGCATGGGCCCGGTGGTTTATGGCACCGACCCTGGCGAAACCTTCCTTGGCCGAGACTTTGGCCAGGGCAAGGGCTATTCTGAAAATACGGCGTCCGAAATTGATAATGAGATCCGTGATATCATGGATGAATCTTACGAGACGGCCCGCCGCATTTTGACCGAGCACATGACTGAGCTGCACCGTGTGGCCGGTGTGCTGATGGAACGCGAAAAGATCAGCGGCGAAGAGTTTGACGCCCTGATGAAAGGCGAAAACCTGGCACCCTTTGGGCTGGATACCCCCGCGCCTGCCGCAGCCCCTGCATCGGCAGAGCAGCCCGCCGCGCCGGAACAGCCCTCCGAACCGTCTGATGAAAATTGAGGCAAGGTGAAACACAATGGATCAAAATTTTTCCCTGATGGCGCAATCCCGTGCCAATTATTACACTGCCGGCAGCCCGGTCCAGTTTGTCCGTGTTGAGCTGCTGAAAGGGGATGTCACGGGTGAAGTTGCGGTCTGCCTGACCTTTAAGAATGTTGGCACAGAACCGCTGACCGGCTTTATCATCCACTTCAAGTGCAAAGATGCTTCTGGTCAGATCCTGTGCGAGGATGATTTCTATTATGAGCAGCTCAATGTGCAGCCCGGCGAACTGTTTGGTGCCGATGACGCTGTGTTTGTCAGCGATACGCCGGTTTCCAGCGTGGAAATTGAGCAGGACCGTGCTTTCCTGAACGGCCGCGGCGTGGATCTGCGTAATTATAAGCGTGTCCGCCTGCAGGCCCCCCGTGTGCTGCCTGGCTCTATTGCCCGCACACTTCAGACCCGCACCAACAATAAGATGCTGACCTGCGTCCCGCAGGATACCGAAAACGGCTGGGCCTGCGGCGCGTTCCACCCCAACGAGGAAGCTGTTTCCGTCTGCAGCGAGTGCGGCGGCGACCGCGCTTACATCAAGGCAACCCTGACCCGCATCCTGGAGGAAGCCCGGCAGACCGCCGAACAGCAGCAGCGCGAAATCAACGCCGTGGCCAATGGCGTTGACCCCGCAGCAGCCCAGGCGGCCCAGGCAGCCCAGGCCGCTGCCACCGCCGCCGCGGCTCAGGCAGCCATCAGCCAGGAGCCCACCGCACAGTTCACCCCGCCCGCCCCGGCCCAGGAACCGGAAGAAGAGGACGAGGACGACGAAGCAACCAACGCCGAAATGGACCGCGTGCGCCGCTATGTCCCCAAAGGCCATCTGTTTGCCGATGAAGAGGATGAAGAGGACGAGCATACCCGCATGTTCGATGATGAGGAAGAGGAAAGCGACGATGATGAAGAACCCCGCCGTGGCCGTTATGCGGACGATGACGAGGAGAGCGAGGACGATGTAATGGCCGAGCGTATCATCCATTGGGCACCGCCCATCACCGCAGTGGTCTGTGCGCTCATCATTGCTGTGTCGCTGATCTACCACTTTGTCATCGCCTGATCGCCTGCTGTTTATCGGCAAAGGCGGGCTGACCCGCTGATATTTATCCGGGCAGGATAAAGCAAAATAAACCAAAATCAGCCGCCGGGCAGGGGAAAATCCCTGAAGCCGGCGGCTGGTTTTCTATTTGTTCTATTCCGTGTCTGTGCTTATTGCTGCCATCAGGAATATAGGGCAATACCGCATAATTCTAAGTGCCGATACGG
>ERZ791744.2120-NODE-2120-length-11241-cov-6.388790_pt1 | contig 11241 bp, 6 predicted proteins | sample MGYA00510039_ERZ791744 | MGnify/ENA primary metagenome ERZ791744 (study PRJEB30046, sample SAMN00791969) | human gut metagenome | study: EMG produced TPA metagenomics assembly of the A metagenome-wide association study of gut microbiota in type 2... | reverse complement strand
ATCCGGGCGGCGCTTCTGCTATTTATGACATGAGTAAGGTTCGTTGTATGGCTCAGTCGTCGTACATTTCGATGAGCTTCAGCAGGTGATCGTAGCGGGCCTTGGCCTCGGCCTCGTTGCGGGCGAACAGATTCTCCGCACGGTCGGGGAACTCGCGGGTCAGACGGCTGTAGCGGGCCTCGTTCATCAGGAAGTCGTGATAGCCGCCGGCGGGAGCCTTGGAATCCAGGGTGAACTTCTTCTCCGCAGCGGGGTTGAAGCGGAACAGGTTCCAGTAACCGCAGTCCACAGCCTTCTTCATTTCCTTCTGGCAGTTCATCATGCCGCCCTTGATGCTGTGCATCTCGCAGGGGCTGTAGCCGATGATCAGGGACGGGCCGTGATAGGCCTCGGCCTCGGTGATGGCCTTGATGGTCTGAGCGGGGTTGGCGCCCATGGCCACCTGGGCCACGTACACATAGCCATACTGCATGGCGATCTCCGCCAGGCTCTTCTTCTTGACCTCCTTACCGGCAGCGGCAAACTGAGCCACCTGGCCGATGTTGGAAGCCTTGGAGGCCTGTCCGCCGGTGTTGGAGTACACCTCGGTGTCGAACACGAAGATGTTGACGTCCTTCTTGCTGGCGATGACGTGGTCCAGGCCGCCGTAACCGATGTCGTAGGCCCAGCCGTCGCCGCCGAAGATCCACATGGACTTCTTGGCCAGGTATTCCTTCTTGCTGAGGATGTCGGCAGCCAGGGTGCAGGCGGCGCAGTCGCACAGCAGCTTGCCCTGGGCCTTCAGCTGGGCGGCGTGCTCAGCGAACTGAGGAATGGCAGCCAGCTCCTCCACGGTGGCGATGCTCTCCTCCAGGGCCTTCACATAGGCCCGGGCGGGCTCGGCGTTGGCGGTGCCGTCGTCCATGGTATCCAGCCATGCCTGAGCGGCGGCTTTCAGCTCGGGACGGGCCCACTCCACGGCGATCAGCTGGCGGGTCTCGTCGGCCAGATCCTGGCGGATCTTATCCTGGCCCACGAACATGCCCAGACCGTGCTCCGCGTTATCCTCGAACAGGGAGTTGCACCATGCGGGGCCGTGGCCCTCCTTGTTGGTGCAGTAGGGGGAAGTAGCCGCGGGACCGCCCCAGATGGAGGAGCAGCCGGTGGCGTTGGAGATGTACATATGATCGCCGAACAGCTGGGTGACGAGACGGGCATAGCTGGTCTCGGCGCAGCCGGCGCAGGAGCCGGAGAACTCCAGCATGGGCTGCTTGAACTGGCTGCCCTTGACGGTGTTGTCCTGCATATCCTTCTTCTCGGCGACCTTGGCCACGCAGTAGTCGAACACATCCTGCTGAGGCAGCTCGCCCTCCTGAGCCACCATGGACAGAGCGTTCACGGGGCAGGCGCCGATGCACACGCCGCAGCCCATGCAGTCCAGAGGACTAATAGCCATGGTGAACTGATAGGTGCCCTTGCCCTTGCCGGCCTTGACGTCCACGATCTTGGCGGCCTCGGGAGCATTCTTGGCCTCCTCGGCGGTCAGAGCGAAGGGACGGATGGTGGCGTGGGGGCAGACATAGGCGCACTGGTTGCACTGGATGCACTTGGCGGCGTCCCAGGTGGGGACGGACACGGCCACGCCGCGCTTCTCATAGGCGGAGGCGCCCAGCTCGAACTGGCCGTCCACATGATCGGCAAAGGCGGAGACGGGCAGGCTGTCGCCGTCCATCTTGCCCACAGGCTCCAGGATCTCCTTGACCATCTTCACAAGCTCCGGCTTGCCCTCCAGCTGCTTGTGCTCGGGCTCGTCCACGGCGTCGGCCCACTCGGCGGGCACGTCGATCTTCTTATAGGCGGTGGCGCCCAGGTCGATGGCCTTGTAGTTCATATCCACCACGTCCTGGCCCTTCTTCAGGTAGGAGGCCTTGGCCTTCTCCTTCATGAAGCGGATGGCGTCCTCCTCGGGCATGACCTTGGCCAGGGAGAAGAAAGCGGACTGGAGGATGGTGTTGTTGCGCTTGCCCATACCGATCTCGATGGCCAGGTCAATGGCGTCGATGGTATACAGCTGGATGTTGTTGCGGGCGATATAGCGCTTGGCATCGGCCTTCAGGTGATGATTCAGCTCATCGAAGTCCCACTGGCAGTTGATCATGAACACGCCGCCGGGCTTGACGTCGTTGACCATCTTGAAGCCCTTGGTGATGTAGCTGGGGTTGTGGCAGGCCACGAAGTCGGCCTTGTTGATATAGTACGGGGAGCGGATGGGGTGATCGCCGAAGCGCAGATGGCTGATGGTCACGCCGCCGGTCTTCTTGGAGTCATACTGGAAGTATGCCTGCACGTACTTGTCGGTGTGGTCGCCGATGATCTTGATGGAGTTCTTGTTGGCGCCCACGGTGCCGTCGCCGCCCAGACCCCAGAACTTGCACTCGATGGTGCCGGGAGCAGCGGTGTTGGGACAGTTCTTATCCTCGGGCAGGGACAGGTTGGTCACATCGTCCACGATGCCGATGGTGAACTGGCGCTTCATCTCGTCGCGCTTGAGCTCGTCATACACGGCGAACACGGAGGCAGGAGGCGTGTCCTTGCTGCCCAGGCCGTAACGGCCGCCGATGACCTGGATGTCGTTGCGTCCGGCGTTGGCCAGAGCGGTGACCACATCCTGATACAGGGGCTCGCCCAGAGCGCCGGGCTCCTTGGTGCGGTCCAGAACGGCGATCTTCTTGACGGAGGCGGGAATAGCCTCGATGAGCTTCTCGGGAGCGAAGGGGCGGAACAGGCGGACCTTCACCAGGCCGACCTTCTCGCCGTGGGCGTTCAGATAGTCGATGACTTCCTCGGCCACGTCGCAGATGGAGCCCATGGCCACGATGACCCGGTCGGCATCCTCAGCGCCGTAGTAGTTGAACAGGCCATAGTTGGTACCCAGCTTGGCGTTGATCTTGTCCATGTACTTCTCCACCACGGCGGGCAGAGCGTTGTAGTACTTGTTGCAGGCCTCGCGGTGCTGGAAGAAGATATCGCCATTCTCATGGCTGCCGCGCATATGGGGATGCTCGGGATTCAGGGCGTGCTGACGGAACTCCTTCACGGCGTCCATGTCGCACATATCCTTCAGATCCTCGTAATCCCACACGGCGATCTTCTGGATCTCGTGGCTGGTGCGGAAGCCGTCGAAGAAGTTGATGAAGGGAACCTTGCCCTCCAGAGCGGCCAGATGGGCCACGGGAGACAGATCCATGACCTCCTGGACGTTGCCCTCGCACAGCATGGCAAAGCCGGTCTGGCGGCAGGCCATCACGTCGGAGTGGTCGCCGAAGATGTTCAGCGCCTGGGTGGACACGGTACGGGCGGAGACATGGAACACGGCGGGCAGCTGCTCGGCTGCGATCTTGTACATGTTGGGGATCATCAGCAGCAGGCCCTGGGATGCGGTGTAGGTGGTGGTCAGGGCGCCTGCGCCCAGAGAACCGTGAACCGCGCCGGCAGCGCCGGCCTCAGACTGCATCTCCACCACCTTGACCTGGGTGCCGAAGATGTTCTTCAGCCCGTTGGCGGACCACTGGTCCACAAAGTCGGCCATAGGGGACGACGGGGTGATGGGGTAGATGGCCGCAACCTCAGAGAACGCGTAGGACACGTGCGCCGCAGCGTTGTTGCCATCCATGGACTTCATTTTTCTTACCATAAATGAACCTCCTCATAAAAACATTTCGCGGATTTCTCAACGAAACACCATACATTGTGTATATTACCACAATGTCTTTTTTTTGTAAACGGAAAAATCAGCCTTTTTCACGGATTAAGGCTTTTTCTTCATCGTGCACAAAAATTCTCACGCCAACCGGGAAGTTTTTTTGGCAATGTATTTCAAAACGGCGGGATATGTGCTAAAATACAGATGAAACATATCAGAAAGCAACATGAGACTGTCGAAAAAAATTGGAAATCTTCCGCCATCGGAAAGGAAGATAGTTACGAAAGAAACCCATCAGGGGTGTCTTTCGTTTGCAATCACAGGTTTTTCAGAACTTATTAGGTTCTGAAAAACCGCACGCAGCTTGTCAAAAAGCCATTTTTGACAAGCTGCGCAGAACACGCGTATTTTTTGTGAAAGGATGTGAGGGGGCATGGTGGTAACGGTACGGTCCCTGGGCCTCAGCGGCATCAGCGGATACGAGGTGTCGGTGGAGTGCTTCCTGTCCGGGGGACTGCCCGCCTTCGACGTGGTGGGCCTGCCGGACGCGGCGGTGCGGGAATCCCGGGAGCGGGTCCGGGCCGCCATCAAGGCCTGCGGGGCCAGATTCCCTGTCAGCCGCATCACCGTGAACCTGGCCCCGGCGGGCCAGCGCAAGGAGGGCACGGTGTACGACCTGCCCATTCTGCTGGGCATTCTGACAGCGGCGGAGGAGCTGAAGGGCCTGCCGGAGGACGCGGCGTTTTTAGGGGAGCTGAGCCTTACCGGCGCGCTGCGCCCGGTGACGGGGGTCCTGCCCATGGCCCTGTGCGCCGCCCGGATGGGCATCCGCCAGCTGTACGTCCCCGCCCAGAACGCCCCGGAGGCCACCCTGGCCCAGGGGATCACCGTCTATCCGGTGGAAAACATCGCCCAGCTGGTGGCCCACCTTACCGGCGACGCCCCCATCGCCCCCCAGACCCCCTGGACCCCCTCGCCGGTGTCCCAGGCCTTGCCGGACTTTGCCGACGTCATGGGCCAGGAAAACGTCAAGCGGGCCCTGGAGGTAGCCGCCGCCGGGGGCCACAACGTGCTGCTGATCGGCTCCCCCGGCTCCGGCAAGTCCATGCTGGCCCGGCGGCTGCCGTCCATTCTGCCGGATATGACCCGGCAGGAGTCCCTGCAAACCACCGAGGTATACTCCGTGGCGGGGATGACGGACCCCGCCCACCCTCTGGTGACCCAGCGGCCCTTCCGCAGCCCCCACCACACCGCCTCGCCGGTGTCCCTGTCCGGCGGCGGCACGGTGCCCCGGCCCGGGGAGATTTCCCTGGCCCACAACGGCATCCTGTTTCTGGACGAGCTGCCGGAGTTCGACAAAACCGCCCTGGAGACCCTGCGCCAGCCCCTGGAGGACGGGGTGGTCACCATCACCCGGGTGTCCGGGTCCCTGACCCTGCCCAGCCGGTTCATGCTGGTGTGCGCCATGAACCCCTGCCGCTGCGGGTGGTACGGGCACCCCTCCGGCCGCTGCACCTGTTCGGAAAGCCAGGTGGAAAGCTATATGCGCCGCATTTCCGGCCCCCTGCTGGACCGCATCGACATGCACATCGAGGTGCCGTCGGTGGAGTACGAGGCCATGCGCCGCAAGGAAAAGCCCGAGACCTCGGCTCAGGTCCGCGCCCGGGTCAACGCCGCCCGGGAGCTTCAGAAGCAGCGGTTTTCCGGCACCGGCGTCAGCTGCAACGCCTATATGACCCCGGCCATGATCGGGCAGTACTGCCTGCTGGACGCCGCCGGGGAGCGGCTGATGAAGGGGGCCTTCGACCGGCTGGGCCTCACCGGCCGCAGCCATGACCGCATTCTCCGCATGGCCCGGACCATCGCCGACCTGGACGCCAGCCCGGATATCCAGGCCGCCCATCTGGCCGAGGCCATCCAGTATCGCAGCAGCACCCTGTTGAAATAGTCCCCCCGGTGGGTTATAATAACTGGAAACCATATACAAGGAGAAACGATCCCATGCACGAGATGATCCTGTGCAAGCTGGGCGAGGTGGTCCTGAAGGGCCTGAACCGCCGCAGCTTTGAAATGAAGCTAATGGGCAATATCCGCCGCCGCACCGGCCGGTTCGGCAGGTTCCGGGTGTACTCCAAGCAGAGCACCATCTATGTGGAGCCTGCGGAGGAGACCTGCGACCTGGCCGGGGCCTATGCCGCCTGCAAGCAGGTGTTCGGCATCATCGCCGTGGCCCGGGCCCTGCCCTGCGCCAAGGAGAAGGAGGCCATTCTGGAAACCGCCAAGGCCTATCTGGGCGATGCCCTGACGGCGGCCCGCAGCTTCAAGGTGGAGAGCAAGCGGGCGGATAAGTCCTTCCCCATGAGCTCCATCCAGCTGAGCCAGTGGGTGGGCGGACACCTGCATGAGGCCTTCCCCCACCTGGCGGTGGATGTCCACCACCCGGAGCTGACGGTGTATGTGGAGGTCCGGGAGGAGGCCGCCTATGTCCACGCCCCCGCCGAGCCTGCCGCCGGCGGCCTGCCCATCGGCATGGGCGGCCGGGCCGTGAGCCTGCTGTCCGGGGGCATCGACTCCCCGGTGGCCAGCTATATGATCGCCAAGCGGGGCGTGGAGCTGGAGATGATCCACTTTGCCTCGCCTCCCTACACCAGCGAGCAGGCCCGGGAAAAGGTCCTCCAGCTGGCCCGGGAGCTGGTGCCCTGGTGCGGGCGGCTGAATGTCACCATCATCCCCTTTGCCGAGATTCAGGAGGAGATTCGCCGCAATTGCCCGGAGGATCATTTCACCCTGATTATGCGCCGGTTCATGATGCGCCTGGCGGACGCCCTGGCCAAGGACCTGAACTGCCGGGCTCTGGTCACCGGCGAGAGCCTGGGCCAGGTGGCCAGCCAGACCATGGACGCCCTGGCCGTCAGCGGCGACGTGACGGACCTGCCCATTCTGCGGCCGGTGATCGGCATGGACAAGGAGGAGATCGTCCGCATTGCCCGTCACATCGGCACCTTTGAGACCTCCATCCTGCCCTATGAGGACTGCTGCACCGTGTTCACCCCCCGCCATCCCAAAACCCGTCCCCATGTGGAGGAGGTCCGTGAGATGGAGCAGGCCCTGGACGTGGAGGGCCTGGTCCGCCGGGCCATGGACGGCCGCGAGGTGGTAAAGCTCCGCTGACCCGTTTTAACCCCAACGAAAAGGAAGTGATACCATGCCCCACCAGGCGGAGATCCTTGCCGTGGGCACGGAACTGCTTTTAGGCAACATTACCAATACAAACGCACAATTTTTGTCGGAACTGCTGGCCTCGGCAGGGATCGACGTGCTGTACCACACCGCCGTGGGGGACAACCCCCAGCGTCTGCGGGCGGCGGTGGAGACTGCCCGGGGCCGCTGTGACCTGCTGGTGTTCACCGGCGGCTTAGGCCCCACCTATGACGACATGACCAAGGAGACGGTGGCCGAGGCCTTCGGCCTGGCCCTGGAGTATCACCCGGAGGTCATGGAGGAGATTCAGTGCTATTTCGACAACGTATTCCACCGGCCCATGCCCGCCTGCAACCGCCGGCAGGCCATGCTGCCCCAGGGCTGCACGGTGCTGCACAACCCCGTGGGCACCGCTCCGGGCTGCATCTTCACGGCGGAGGGGGTCACGGCGGTGCTGCTGCCGGGGGTCCCCCACGAGTGCCGGTATCTGGCGGAGCACGCCCTGCTTCCCTGGCTTCAGGGGTGCAGCGGCGGCGTTATCCGCAGCCACGACCTGCGGGTGTTCGGCCTGACGGAGCCCCGGGTCCAGGAGCTGCTGGGGGACCTGATGGACCGGGCGGAAAATCCCTCCCTGGCCCCCTATGCCAAGCCCGGCGAGGTGATGCTGCGGCTGACGGCCAAGGGCGAAAGCCCCCAGGACTGCCAGGAGCGCATGGCCCCGCTGTTCTGGGACGTCCGCTCCCGGCTGGGGGACTGTTTATACGGCGTGGACGTGTCCTCCCTGGAGGAGGTGGTCATCACCCGGCTGCGGCAGAAGGGGCTGACCCTTTCGGCGGCGGAGAGCTGCACCGGCGGCCTCATCGCCAAGCGGCTGACGGACGTGCCCGGAGCCTCGGCGGCGTTTCTGGGGGGTGTGGTGTCCTATACCAACGCCGTCAAGGCCGGGGTGCTGGGCGTGCCCCGGGACCTGCTGGAGCAATACGGCCCGGTGTCGGAGCCGGTGGCCCGGGCCATGGCGGAGGGCGTCCGGCGGCTTACCGGCAGCGACCTTTCGGTGTCCGTCACCGGGCTGGCCGGGCCTGACGGCGACGACCGGGGGAACCCCGTGGGCACGGTGTATCTGGGCCTGAGCCTGCCGGGGGAGACCCTGGTGCGGCGGCTGGCCCTGGGCGGCGACCGGTCCCGCATCCGACTTCTGGCCGCCAGCAGCGCACTGGATATCATACGCAGACACCTTTGTGATCTGCCCATAGAACAGGAATAGGAGAAAAAATAACATGGCAGCAAACCCGATGAACAACAAGAACCTGGGCCGGACCCACAGCAAGGAACTGGCCAAAAACAACCGCGGCAAGCGCACCCGGAAAAACAGCGACTACCAGACTGCGGCCACCGCCGCCCGCCAGGCCCAGGCCCAGAGCCAGGCCGCCCGGAAGGCTCCCTGGCCCACCAAGGTCAAGGTCACCCTGGGCATCATGTTCGGCGTGCTGGTGGCGTGCCTGGTGGTGCGGCTGGCGGTCCCCTCCCTGCAGGAAAACCAGATCCTCAACAGCGCCACCACCCTGCTGCTGGGTCTTTCCTGCGGCGCGCTGTATCTGATCCGCAAGGACTACCCCGCCCCCAAGCCCTCGAAGCTGGACGGCGTGGTCAACGCCGTTCTGATCGTGTTCGCCCTGGTATACGGCCTTCTGGGCGTCTGGGGCCTTCTGCAGCTGTTCGCGTAAAATTGTCCCGCCCTGTCCCGCCTCTGTCCCGGGAATTTCCCGTTGACAACCGGGACAGGGCGTGCTATATTGAGGGATAACAAAAGGCGTTGACGAGGAAGCCGCCTGCGGCAGGCAGCAGAGAGGGGCCCATCTTGGTGCAAGGGTCCCGGCTGAAAGCAGGATGCGTACCGCCTCCGAGCCGTCCGCCCAACGGGCCATGGCCCCAGTAGGCCGGACCGGGCCCTCCCGTTACAGAGGAGCTACGAGCGACGGGACCCGTGTCCCGTAAGCAGGGTGGAACCGTGGAGTAATGCCGATTACCTCACCCCTGAATCACTGTCAGGGGTGGGGATTTTTATTTTCCCGACCCCAATATCAAGGAGGAATCATCATGAGCGAAGAAAACAAGTACACCTTTGAAAACGAGGAATACCGCCGGACCTATTGGCACACCTGCTCCCACGTCCTGGCCCAGGCCGTCAAGCGCCTGCACCCGGAGGTGAAGCTGGCCATCGGCCCGTCCATCGAAAACGGCTTTTATTACGATCTGGACGCGCCCTTTGCCTTCACCCCCGAGGACCTGGCCGAGATCGAGGGCGAAATGCGCAAGATCTGCAAGGAGAAGCTGAAGCTGGAGCGCTTTGAGCTGCCCCGGGAGGAGGCCCTGCAATACATGGAAGATCGGCAGGAGCCCTACAAGGTGGAGCTGATCAACGACCTGCCCGCCGACGCCCACATCTCCTTCTATAAGCAGGGAGAATTCGTGGACCTGTGCGCCGGTCCCCACCTGGATTCCACCGGCCGCATCAAGGGCAACGCCATCAAGCTGACCGCCTGCAACGCCGCCTATTGGCGGGGCGACAGCAATCGCCAGACCCTCCAGCGCATTTACGGCGTGGCCTTCCCCAAGAAGGAGGAGCTGGACGCCTATCTGGAGCGCATTGAGGAGGCCAAGCGCCGCGACCACCGCAAGCTGGGCAAGGAGCTGGGCCTGTTCATGATGACCGAGGAGGGCCCGGGCTTCCCGTTCTTCCTGCCCAAGGGCATGGTGCTGAAAAACACCCTGCTGGACTATTGGCGGCAGTGCCACAAGCGCTATGGCTATGTGGAGATCTCCACGCCTATCATCCTCAACCAGGAGCTCTGGCACCGCAGCGGCCACTGGGATCACTACAAGGACAATATGTACACCACCGTCATCGACGGCGAGGATTACGCCATCAAGCCCATGAACTGCCCCGGCGGCATGCTGGTTTATAAGAGCGAGCCCCATTCCTACCGCGACCTGCCCCTGCGCATGGCGGAGCTGGGCCTGGTCCACCGCCACGAGATGTCCGGCGCGCTGCACGGCCTGTTCCGCGTCCGCTGCTTCACCCAGGACGACGCCCACATCTTCATGACCCCCGACCAGATGAAGGACGAGATCAAGAACGTCGTGAAGCTGTTTGACGAAATTTACTCCACCTTCGGCCTGACCTATCAGATCGAGCTGTCCACTATGCCCGAGGACCACATGGGCGACGAGAAGGACTGGAAGTTCGCCGAGGATACCCTGCAGGCGGCCATCACCGAAATGGGCAAGGACTTCGTCATCAACGCCGGTGACGGCGCGTTCTATGGCCCGAAGCTGGACTTCCATCTGGCCGATTCCCTGGGCCGGACCTGGCAGTGCGGCACCATCCAGCTGGACTTCCAGATGCCCGAGCGCTTCGACCTGGAGTATGTGGGCGAGGACGGCGAGAAGCACCGCCCCGTCATGATCCACCGGGCGCTGCTGGGCTCCATCGAGCGCTTCATCGGCGTCATCACCGAGCACTTTGCCGGTGCCTTCCCGGCATGGCTGTCCCCGGTGCAGGTCAAGCTCCTGCCCGTTACCGACCGGGCCATGGACTATGCCAAAAACGTCGCCGCCCAGCTGGACAGCCAGGGCTTCCGGGTGGAGGTGGACGGCCGCAACGAGAAGATCGGCAAGAAGATCCGGGAGGCCACCCTGGAGAAGATCCCCTTCATGCTGGTGGTGGGCGACCGGGATATGGAGGCGGGCACCGTGTCCGTCCGCACCCGCACCGGCGAGGACCTGGGGGCCATGTCCCTGGCGGACTTCGCCGCCAAGCTCCACGAGATCGTGGACTCCAAGGCAAGACAGTAAAAAAAGAACCCTTTTTCTCCGCCGCCCGGGGCTTCCCGGGCGGCGGAGCTGTTGCCTGCAAGGAGGCAACCGGTCCGGAAAATTTGTGGATTTTGTGATTTAGCCCTTGACATTCTCACAGATTTTGTTATAATAATCCATGCTGTTGTCGCAGCGGAATATATGCAGTGGTATCGAAGTGGTCATAACGAGCACGACTGGAAATCGTGTTGTCGTCAAAAGCGGCACGAGGGTTCAAATCCCTCCCACTGCGCCATATTAACGAAACGGTATAGATGCGTCTGGCGAAAGGCCAGGCGCATCAACCGTTTCCGGGCTTTTTCAGGCCCGGATTTTTTCTTTCAAACCATAGATGCAAATCGCTGTTTCAGAGCGTCTGCCCCGATTCGAACCGGGCATTTTCCCTTTTCGGGCAGATGCGTTCAGCCAGCGCCCTTTTTCAGCGGCGTTTTTCCGGCTGGCAGCGGTATTTTTCTCAAAAAAGAATCATAAAGATTTGGGCG
>ERZ791744.2113-NODE-2113-length-11276-cov-3.650566_pt1 | contig 11276 bp, 9 predicted proteins | sample MGYA00510039_ERZ791744 | MGnify/ENA primary metagenome ERZ791744 (study PRJEB30046, sample SAMN00791969) | human gut metagenome | study: EMG produced TPA metagenomics assembly of the A metagenome-wide association study of gut microbiota in type 2... | reverse complement strand
GCACCTCAATGCCCAGAACGATCAGCACCATCGGGGCATACTTTACCACGCTGAGCACATTGACATTCGGCATAAAAATCTGGGCCAGCTGAATGGCACCGATGGCAACCAGCATCAGGCCAAGGCTGAAGGTGCCCACCCGCCGCACTTTGACCGGGGGCTTGGGGGCCGTTTCGGGCGCGGCCTGCGCGGTGGTTTCCTGGCTGGCATCCTGGCAGGTATCCTGGGTCGGTTTCTCCGGCACAGGGGTATTCTGGTTAAAATTGTTTTCCATAGTTAATCACCATTTTCTCTTTTGTCTGTTGAATCATTGTCAGGCTATCGGGCGGCGCTGTTTTTATTCCAAATGGCCGCAGGCTACCAGGCGGGGTGCTGTGCTGCACCCTGTCCTACACTTTCTTTTCAAATTTGCTTGCTTTGCCGGTTCAGCCCTGGTACGGGGGCAGGTCGTCGGTATCGTTGTGGTGGGCATGTTTGCCAAAGCCCAGCAGGCGGCCGCCAAAAGCAATCAGCAGCACCGCTACCACAATGGACGGGATTACATCGTTGATTGCGTAAATCATACTCCAATGAATGCCCAGCTGCACAAAAATGCTTTCCACGATCGGCCAGATCACGCGGTCATACATCACATAGGCACCCGTAAGCAGCAGGCACCAGCCGATGACTTTGTTCATTTTGGGGGTCATTTTGGTTTTGGCACCGCCGAGCTGATTCTGCCAGTCCGGCGGGAGCAGGAAGCCATCCGGCTTGGGGTCCCCTGCTACCAGGTAGCGGATGAGGTCATAGGTGTCAAAAAAGCTGAACATATACACCACGGCGACGCCCACCACCAGCGGGGAAATGATGGCGCCCAGCATGATGAACAGGCAGAAGTAGACCAGCAGCGAGGTACCGCGCTTCATATACCCGTAATACATCTGCCCTGCGCCGGGGATGCAGGCAAAAATAAAGGTCAAAAATGCGTTTTTCTTCATAGTGTATCACTCTCCGTGGGCGGGGCTGCCGCCGTTATTGGTGGGGTTGCTGCGGGGCACAACCGGGTCGGCCAGCTGGGCCAGCCCACTGTTGATGGTAAGCTGCATTCCGTCGAACATATTGCTCAAGCCGCTGCTCATGCTGTCAAACATACCGCCAAGCGCCTGGCTTACCGTCACTCTGGGGGTAACGTCCGGCAGCTGCTGCACGGGCTTTTGCACCGTACCAACGCCGCCAAAGAACCCGAACCGCCACAGCGCAAAGGCCAGCATTACGGCGGCAGCCGTGGAAACATAGCGGTTTGTCATAATGCGGAAGCTGCGCAGCCGCATCAGGGCCTGCACCTGGGGGATCAGGTCCCGCATGGGCTGTTTCAGCTTTTCGGGGGCCGATTCAATCAGGGCGGTATAGCGGGCAAGGCAGTAATCACAGAAGGTCATGTGCTCTGCGGCCTCCAGGCTGCCCAGTTCATCCAGGCGGCCCTCCTGCAGGGCGTGCAGCCCCTCATCCGTCAGGTGGCCTTCAGCATCAAACAGGGCTTCGTTATCAAATGGGGTGTTATTTTCGTTTTGCGGAAACATTGCCTGTTCCATTATTCCTGCCTCCTTTCCATGATCTGTTTGCGCAGGATCGCTTTTGCGCGGAACAGCTGGTTCTGAACAGTGGGTGCCGGGCGGCCCAGCTTTTGGGCTATGGCCGCCACGGGCAGCCCGTCCAGCAGATACATGGCCGCGGCCCGGCCATAGGGTTCGCGCAGGGTGCGCACCATCGTTTCCAGCTCTGCGGCATCGGTCTGGCGCATAAATTCATCCTGCGGGTCCGGCTCTGCGCTTTGCAGGCCGCTGCCGGGCGGCGGTGTGCCGCGTGGTTCCGGCATCGTTTCATCGGATTGTGCCTCCACCCTGCGCGCCCAGGAGCTTTTCAGGTGGTCCTTGCATTTGTTGGCCGCCACACGCACCAGCCATTGCTTATAGTATTGGGGCTCGCACCGGTCAATGGACGACCATGCCGAAAGGAAGGTATCCTGGGTCAGATCCTCGGCGGTGTGGGGGTTGTGGACAAACTGCAAACAAACGGTATAAACCAGTTTTTGGTATTGCTGCATCAGCTGGGTAAAATCTGTTTGGTTCAGTGCCCCACACCTCCTTTCGCATTCATCTGCCGGTGCGCTTTCTTTGTTGGAAGCGCTTCTGTATACTAATACGAAAAATGCTCCCGACATTTTGCAGCGGGAGCAGATATTTTTGAAAAAATTATGGAAATTTCAGATTGTCGAAAAGGTCTTCATAGGGGGCGCATTGTGCGCCCGATGCCTTGCGGAGAATGATGTGATGGAATATATGGCAAGGTCCGACATACGGGACGATGCGAAGCATCGTCCCCTACATGTTTTATACCCACATGCTCTGCAAAAGAAAGGCACAGTTTTTTCGACACACCGAATATTTCTTGGACGTTTTGCAGCTTTACAGTTCCAGCAGCACCGGGCAATGGTCGCTGCCCTGCACATCCATCAAAATCTCGGCCTTTTTGATCTGTGGGGCCAGCCGGTCCGATACCAGGAAATAGTCAATGCGCCAGCCTGCGTTCCGCTCTCTTGCGCGGAACCGCATGCTCCACCAGCTGTACATGCCGGTGGCATCAGGGTACAGGTAGCGGAAGCTATCGGTAAAGCCAGCGGCCAGCAGCTCGTTCAGCTTGCCGCGCTCCTGGTCCGAAAAGCCCGCAGCACCGCGGTTGGGGCCGGGGTTCTTCAGGTCAATATCCTCATGGGCCACGTTCAAATCTCCGCACAGGATCACCGGCTTTTTGCTGTCCAGGTCTTTCAGGTAGGCGCGCAAGTCGTCCTCCCACTGCATGCGGTAGTCAATGCGGGCCAGCTCGTTTTGGGAGTTGGGTACATAGACATTGACGAGGTAGTAATCCTCAAATTCCAGTGTGATGGCACGGCCTTCGTGGCTGTGGGCTTCCACCCCAATGCCGTTCCAGGCGTTCAGGGGCTTTACGCGGGTATAGATCAGCGTGCCGGAATAGCCCTTTTTCTCAGCGCTGTTGATGTATTCGGTATAGCCTTCGGGGGCAAAATCCGCCTGGCCGGGCTGCATTTTGGTTTCCTGAATGCAGAACACATCCGCATCCAGCTGGTTGAAAGTATCCTCAAAGCCTTTTTTCAGGCAGGCGCGCAGGCCGTTCACATTCCAGCTGATAAACTTCATCGGGGGTTCCTCCTATTATTTTGCCACACATTTTTTCTTCCACGCACCAGATACAAAGCGGACCACAAAGCAGGTCACGCGGCACACCCAGTCCACCACCATGGCGATCCAGACGCCGACAGCACCCATACCCATCTGAACGCACAGGATGTAAGAGAACGCCAGACGCCAGATTCCCATGGACAGAATGGAAGTAAGCATGGTAAAGCGCACATCATTGGCTGCACGCAGGGCGTTGGGCAGAACAAAGCCCGCCGGCCACAGGAAGATGGCGCTGCCCGCATGGATCATAACCAGCAGCCAAGCCAGGTGGCGGGTTTCATCCGAAAGGGTGTACACGCTGAGCAGCGGGTTCAGGAAGATCAAAATCAGGGCATTGGTAGCGCCCTGGGCAATGTAATCCCACAGCAGCAGCTTTTTGGTAAAGTAACTGGCCTGGTCCAGCTGTTGGGCGCCCACACAGCGCCCCACCACAGTGATCATGGCAAGGCCGATGGCCTGGCCCACAATGCAGCCCATGCCGTCCAGGTTGTTGGCCACCGCATTGGCGGAAATATGCACCGTGCCGAACAAAGAGATCATACTGACGACCAGCACACGCCCCAGCTGGAACAGGCTGTTTTCCAGCGCGGAGGGGATGCCGATATACAAAATGTTCTTTGCCATCTGGGGCTGCAGGTGCTTGACGCCATCCCAGGTAACGCGGGCGACATTATCATGCCGGGTGGTCAGTTTCAGGATGATGACAGCGCCCAGCACGCGGGAAACCAGCGTGGGCACCGCAACACCAGCAACCCCCATGCGCAGCACAAAGATGCAGAACGCATTGCCCACAATATTGGTAATGTTCATGATAACGGATACCCGCATGGATACCTCGCTGTTGCCGACGGAGCGGAAGATGGCCGCGCCCGCGTTGTACAGCGCCAAAAACGGGTAAGAGATTGCCGTGATGGTAAAGTAGATCATGGCTGCCTGGAACACATCGTCCGCAATGCTGCCAAAGAACAGCCGCAGCATGGGCCCGCGCAGCAGCAGGCAGAGCGCCATGACAGCCGTACCCAGGATAGAGCTTAAAGTAACCAGCTGCCCCGCGCTACGGGAGGCTTCCCCTGGCTTTTTGGCTCCCAGGAACTGGCTGGTGATAACCGCGCCGCCGGTGGCCAGCGCGGCAAAAATATTCAGGATCAGGTAGTTGATCATATCCACCAGCGAAACACCGGAAATGGCGGCTTCGCCTACGCTGGATACCATCACGGTATCGGACATGCCCACCAGCACGTTCAGCGCCTGCTCCACCACCAGCGGCCACAATAGTGTTAGCAGCATACGGTTGGTAAATAGTTTTTGTTGTGTCTGCATTGTCAGACCTTCCTTCTTTCCTCTCCGCTCTAAGGTGTGTATCTGAAAGAAAAGAAGATGCCGCATTTTGCAAGCGCAAAATCCGGCTGTAACTGCCGAAACAGACTGTACTTTTGACTTTTCAGATACACCCCAGGGCAAAAACTACCCCATTTTTATCATTCAGGCAGAAGTATACCACAAAAAATGCCCCCGTGCAACGGGAGCATTTTTGCTGTATGCGGTTCAATTTTGCGCTGATGCCCGCCAGTTCGTCATCGTCTGCTTTATGGATATCCACCCCGTCCAGCGTATACTCGCCAGAGGTCGGCTTGTCCAGCACGCCGATAATATTCATCAGGGTACTTTTGCCGGAGCCGGATTCACCCACAATAGCAACGAACTCCCCCGGCCACACAGTCAAATTAAAAATGTGTGATGGCCATGCCGGATATCACTCTCCGAAATCCGCCAATCCCCCTGCCCTTCCCCAAAAAACAAAAAGCCCCATTTCCAATAGGAAACGAGGCCTTGATGCAAAATGAGCAATTTTTTGCGAATTCTGCAAAAATATTTTTTACCGCTCCTCGCGGAAGTAGGAAAGGCCCAGATGCTCCGGGGGCTGGTTTTCCTTCTTTTTGCGCAGGCTGACCACGATTAGCACCACAATGGTAACCACATAGGGCAGCATCTGGATCAGATCGGTCATGTAGCTGGCAACGGTAATGCCAAGCAGGCTGGGCAGGAACTGATACAGCCAGTACAGCACGCCAAACAGGTAAGCGCCCCAAATGGCGTTCAGCGGCTTCCAGGTGGTAAAGATGACCAGCGCTACAGCCAGCCAGCCCAAGGCTTCGATCTGGCCGGTGGTTGCCCAGATGCCCTGGTTATAATCCAGAACATAATACAAACCACCCACACCACAGATGGCAGCACCCGTGCAGGTAGCCACATATTTATACAGCGTAACGTTAATGCCGGCGGCATCGGCAGTGGCGGGGTTTTCGCCAACCGCGCGCAGGTTCAGGCCCGCGCGGGTGCGGGTGAAGAACCAGTGCAGCACAACTGCCAGCACAATGGCCGCATAAGCCAAAAAGCCGTAAGAGAAGAGCACCTCGCCCACAACGCCAAGGCCGGAAAGCACCGGGATCTTGGCACTGAATGCTTTATAAGCCAGCGGTGCCGCGGTGTAGCTGGCGCCGTTCAGGATAAACACACCAAAAAAGTTTGCCACGCCCATGCCAAAAGTGGTCAGTGCAAGGCCCGTCACGTTCTGGTTGGCGCGCAGGGTAATGGTCAAAAACGCATAAATCAGACCGCCCAGCGCGGATGCGATCAAAGCGCACAGCAGGGCCAGAATCACGCAGACAAAGGCGCTGGGGTTGGCGCTGAGTTTTTCGTAATAATAAGCGCTGGCAAAACCGGCAAAGCCGCCCAGGTACATGATACCGGGAACACCCAGGTTCAGGTTGCCAGATTTTTCCGTCAGGGTCTCGCCCAAAGCGCCGTACATAATGATGGTGCCAAACGGGATGGCACGCAGGATCCATGCAATCAGACTGCTCATACTTACTTGCCCTCCTTACCATCATGATGGCCGCGCCAGACCAGGCGGTAGTTGATGAAAAATTCGCTGCCCAGGATAAAGAACAGGATAATGCCGGTGATGATATCCGCTGCATATTCGTTCAGGGAATAAGCAGAAGCAATTTCCGAAGCGCCGCGATCCAGGAAGATCAGCAGGAAAGAAATCAGCATCATATAGAAGGTGTTGAACTTTGCCAGCCAGGCCACAATAATGGCGGTAAAGCCGTTGCCGCCTGCCGAGGTAGTGGAGATCGTCTGGTCCTTACCGGCCACAACCAAAAAGCCGCACAGGCCGCAGATGGCACCGGACAGCAGCATAGTACGGATCATCACGCGGCTGACATTGATGCCGGCATAGCGGGCGGTGTTTTCACTCTCGCCCACAACGCTGATCTCGTACCCCTGCTTGGAGTATTTGAGGTAAGCGTACATCGCAAAGGTCAGCACCAGCACCACAATAATATTGATGGTGTAGCGCTGGCCGTTGATCACGGGCAGCCAGCCAGCCTTGGTGGCTTTATTCAGGGTGCCCAGGCTGGATGCCTGGCCGCGCATGATATTCGTCATGCAGGCCACAATGCTGGTGGCAACGTAGTTCATCATCAGGGTGAACAGCGTTTCGTTGGTGTTCCAGCGGGATTTGAACCAGGCCGGAACAAAGGCCCAGATGGCACCGGCCAGCACACTGCCGATGACCATGGCGGCAAACAGCAGCGGTGCGGGCAGGCTGCTGCCAAAATACACCATGATGAGCGCCGCGACCAGGCCGCCGATCAGTACCTGGCCTTCGCCGCCGATGTTCCAAAAGCGCATCTTAAAGGCGGGAGCCAGTGCAATGGCAATGCACAGCAGGCTGGAAAGATCACGCAGCGCCCAAGAGAAACGGGTGGTGTTCATAAACGTGCCGTTCCACATAACGCCGTACACGCTGATGGGGTTCAGGCCGGTAACAAAAAAGATGAAGAACGCATCCACAACAAGTGCCAGCAGGATAGCAATGGCGCGCACCAGCACTTTTTGCACAAAGGTGGCACCCTCCCGCTTGGAGATACGCACAAGCGGTTCAGCTGCAGTTTTGCTCATCATTTGCCCTCCTTTTGTACAAGGTTGGTCATGCGCAGGCCAACTTCTTCCTTGGTGGTGGTGCGGGCATCCAGCATGCCGTTGGCTTTGCCGCCGCACAGCACCAGAATACGGTCACACAGCTCCAGCAGAACGTCCAGGTCCTCGCCGACGTAAATCACGGCAACACCTTTTTCTTTCTGCTCATTCAGCAGGTTGTAAATGGTGTAGGATGTATTGATGTCCAGGCCGCGCACGGCGTAAGCCGTCATCAGCACAATGGGCGAAGCCGCCAGTTCGCGGCCAACCAGCACCTTTTGCACGTTGCCGCCGGACAGGCGGGAAACGGGGGTATTCAGGCCGGGGGTAACCACGCCAAGCTCCTTGCGGATCTTTTCGGCCAGTTCACGCGGGGCACGGTGGTCCAGCAGCGGGGAGCGGCCTTCGCCATAGCTTTTCAGCATCATGTTGTCCGTCATGCCCATGGTGCCAACCAGGCCCATGCCCAGGCGGTCCTCCGGCACAAAGCTCAGGTGTACACCGGCATCGCGGATATCCTTGGGACTCTTGCCCAGCAGCTCCATCGGCTTGTCCTCTTCGCCGGGGGCAAAAAACTTAACGTCGGAGCCGGATTCGGTATGCTGCAAACCGGCAATGGCTTCCAGCAGTTCTTTCTGGCCGTTACCGGAAATACCGGCAATGCCCAAAATCTCGCCGCCATACACATCAAAGCTCACATCGTCCAACACGTTGGTACCTTCGGGGCTGCGCACCGAAAGGTGGCTGATAGCCAAACGCCGGGTGGGGTCCTGCGGCATGGTGCGGTTGATGTTCAGCTCCACCTTCTGGCCCACCATCATCTCAGTCAGGCTGGATTCCGTTGCGGTGGCGGTTTCCACCGTGCCAACGTATTCGCCCTTGCGCAAAATTGCCACGCGGTCCGAAACCGAAAGCACCTCATGCAGCTTGTGGGTAATGATGACCACGGCCTTGCCGTCCGCCTTCATGTTGCGCATCACGGCAAACAGCTTTTCGGTTTCCTGCGGGGTCAGCACGGCGGTGGGTTCGTCCAGGATCAGGATATCTGCACCACGGAACAGCACCTTTACAATTTCCAGCGTCTGCTTCTGGCTTACGCTCATCTCGTACACTTTCTGGTCCAGATCCAGCGCAAACTGGTATTTTTCGCAAATCGCACGGGCTTTATCCCGCACGCGGCGCAGGTCAAATTTTTCGCCTTTGTCCATGCTCAGGGCAATGTTTTCCACGGCGGTAAACACGTCCACCAGTTTGAAGTGCTGGTGAATCATGCCAATGCCAAGGGCAAGGGCATCGCGCGGGGAACGGATATCTGCCGGCTGGCCGTTGACGATGATCTGCCCGCCGTCCGGGTAATAGATACCGGCGATCATATTCATCAGGGTAGTTTTGCCGGAGCCGTTCTCGCCCAGCAGGGACAAAATCTCCCCGCGGCGGATATTCATGGTAACATCATGGTTTGCAATGACCGGGCCAAAAGTTTTGGTTACATGTTCCAGCTGGATGGCGTACTCAGTCTGCGGCATGGGAATGCTCCTCTCTGTAAAAATCCATCATGCGGTGCCGTAAACACCAATAGAGGGAAGCTCTGTTCAGTAACAGGCAGAGCTTCCCTCCATGTCAGTTCAGTTTGTGGGATCAGGCAACCGGGTCTGCATCCTCGGTAATGCCGTCAATGCGCAGGGAGAAATACGGAGCGCTGCGCAGGGTGGATTCAGAGAAGTAACCATCGGTGATGGCTTCCTCGGTATCGCCCTGGTACACGGCAACCGGGGTGCCGGTGGAGTAATCATAGAAAGTCAGGTCGATGGAAGCGGTGGTAACAGTCTCACCGTTGACGGTGAACTTGCTGGTATCAAACACATGCAGGCTACCATCTTTCAGGGCTGCTTCAACTTCGGCAACCTTCTCGGCAGTGCCTTCGGCAACTTCGGGGCCAAGGTCAGTGATGGCAACAGCGCCTTCGTTGTAACCCTCGGACCAGTTGGTAGCCGGGTTTTCGCCGTCCATCATGCTCTTGAACAGGTATTCATAGTAAACTTCCCAAACGTTGGTGGCGGAGGTCAGGGCAGCGGTGGGAGCGGTCTCCAGCATGTCGATGTTGTAACCGACAGAGTAGCAGATCTTGCCGGCATCCTTCTGCTTCTGGGTGGCAGCGGGAGCGCCGGTGGAGTCAGCATGCTGACCAATGATCACGCTGCCGTTTGCAATCAGAGCTTCGGCAGCAGCGCCTTCCTTGTCGATATCGAACCAGGAGTTGGTGTACATAACTTCCATGGCAACATTGGGGTAAACGCTCTGCACGCCCAGGAAGAATGCAGTGTAGCCGGAAACAACCTCAGCATAGTTGTAAGCGCCGACATAGCCGATCTTGACCTTGCCGTCAGCGGTAAAGCTGTTGGGCTGGGTCTCCGGGGTCAGGGTGCCGGACTCAACCAGTTCCTGCAGCTTCATACCGGCAACAACACCGGCAACATAGCGGCTCTCATAAACATTGGTGAAAGCGTTCTTGAAGTTATCCAGGCCAGTCAGGGCAGCAAAATCACCGGTCATGGAAACAAAAGTGACATCGGGATACTTTTCAGCTTCTTCTACGATATAGGTCTGGTGGCCGTAAGAGTTGGAAACAACAAGGTTGCAGCCCTGGCCAACCAGGTCTTCTGCAGCGTCAGAGCACTCAGCACCTTCGGGAACCTTGTACTTCCAAACGATCTGGCTGTCGCTCATGCCAAGCTTCTGTGCAGCAGCCTTGATGCCGTTGATATGCGCAGCAGTGTAGCCTTCCGTCTCGTCGCCAATCGTGATAACGCCAACCTTCAGGTCGCTGGCAGCTGCATCGGTAGCAGTGGCAGCGTCAGCGGTAGAATCTGCTACTGCGCTGGATGCAGCAGTGCTGCCGCAGGCGGCCATGCTGAGCAGCATAGCTGCGGACAACACAATACCCAACAATTTTTTCATGTGTAAGTGCTCCTTTTCTTTTTACGTCTGGCCCGGCGGCAGCTGCCAGCCGGAGCCACGGTCCTGAAACCAAAAATGCGCCGTTTTGCTGCATGCTTGCAGGAAATCCGACACATTCTTTTCACATATGTTATTGTATACGCGGCAGGGACATTTTTCAATGCTTTGTGAATACGTTGTTAAAAGTTTGTAAATTACGGAACAATTTTCAAATTTCGGCTGCGTTCTGCCAGCAAAACGCACAATCTTTTAGCCGTAAAGTATGACTTTTGAACAAAAATCTGCGCTTCATCAGCGCTGATGCAGGTAGCGGCGGTCCAGGCCGTGTTTTTCTGCCGCGTTCAGGGCCAGCCACATCAAGGCAACTTCAATGGGGATCATGATGGTGTTTTTGACCATGCCGGTGCTCAGGTAATACAGGTACCCCTTGCCATACAACATAGCTTTCCACACACTGCCCAGCAGCACATTGCTGCCGTAATTGATCAGCAGACGGGTCACGATCAGGCGCGGGATGGTGGGTTTGCGCTGGTAGAGCATAACGCCGTAAATCAGGCCGGACAACATGGCCGTAATCAGATAGCCGGGGAAATACGGCTCGCCATAGCTGGAAAGCAGAAAGCCCAGCGTATCAATGACCGCACCAACGCCCATGCCCACCAGCGGGCCATAACAGGCGCACCCCAGCGAAACCACCACAAAGCTGAAATAGATCTTCAGGCTCTGGCCCAGCAGATAGATGGGGAAGCTTTCCAGAATAATGGCCAGCGCCGTGACCATACCGGCAAAAGCCAAAACGCGGATGTTCTTAAACTCATCGGCGGCCTGCTGCCAATAGGCCGCGGCATACAGCGGGGTACGGACTTGAACGGATTTTTGCATAATAAAATACCTCCATCGTGCGTGTTGCCGCACAAGGGAGGGTAAAGGGCAGGTGTGCAACCACACCCGCCGTTGCACACCTTTATGCAGCAGTGGGATGCGAAACCAGCACCGCGTGCCGGCAGCGGCGTGCACATTGCACTCCCCTGCCCTGCATCTTCGTCCTGCCACAACTCCCCGTTGGTCAGGCACTTTACGCGCGTGTCCCTACTC
>ERZ791744.2111-NODE-2111-length-11281-cov-3.601105_pt1 | contig 11281 bp, 7 predicted proteins | sample MGYA00510039_ERZ791744 | MGnify/ENA primary metagenome ERZ791744 (study PRJEB30046, sample SAMN00791969) | human gut metagenome | study: EMG produced TPA metagenomics assembly of the A metagenome-wide association study of gut microbiota in type 2... | reverse complement strand
CTAGTAAATCCCAAACTGACAGGACTATAATAACCGTATTTGAAAGTGGTAAACAATTCTTTGGTAACAGCTGTGAGTTCTTCCGCAAGCCAATAACTGTTACCGAAAGTTCTGTTAGCCGGTAAATAGCCATAACAAGAATAGAGATATCCTCTTACCGCACCTTCCGTCTTCCAAGTATCCGATTCTTGTGCACGTTCATCGGGGACAATGTCTAGATAATCGCAAGAACTAAGTTGCCCCATCATTCCCAATACGATTAAAAATTTTGCTATCTTTTTCATATAGAATTCTTATTTATTATTAAAGGTTACTTGAATACCAAAATTGATGATACGTTGAGTGGGGTACTTCATACCACTACCGCTCCCCATTTCAGGATCCCAATAATCGAAAGGGGAAAATGTCAACAGATTCTGTCCGCTTAAGTAGAAGCGCCAGCCTTTGAAAGTATAACCCACTTCGGCATTTTTCAGTTTCAAAAACGAACCATTACGTAACCAATAGGTTGAGTTTTGTGTATTATTGCCATTGTTTTCCAATGTCAAACGCGGATATTTGGCATCAATATTTTGGTTTTCAGTAGTCCAGTGGTCATCGGCTATGTATTTAAACAAGCCGCGGATACGTGCCTCACCAAAAGGATGGATACCACTCATCAAAATTGAAGTCTTAGCTACTCCTTGAAAGAAGAAAGAGAAATCCCATTTCTTGAATTTGATAGAAGGACCAAAACCATATACTATTTCCGGGTCTTGCGGATTGCCCACATAACGTCGGTCATTGCCATCAATCACATTATCATATTCACCACGGTAGTTAGGAAGATTATGATACCAAATATCCCCAGGTTGTGGAGTGTATCCCAAAACTTTTTGATCGGGGTTATTATGGATGGTCTTTTCATCGGGGAATAATCCGTTGTCAATATAGAGCAAATATTGCCCTAATGAATGCCCTACCGATGACAAGTTAGGATATTCTTGGAAAGGAGGCTCATCTCGTTCCAAAATGGTATTGTGCGCATAGGTGAATGTTCCCTTGAAAGAGAGAAAAAGATCTTTGTTCACCTGTTTGTTATAATCTATCGACAAATCCATACCTATATTTTTCATCTTACCTAAGTTAGCATATACCGTTGCTCCGCTCAAACCCAAGAAATCGGGGATTGTACTACCTCGACTCAAGAAGATGTCTCTACGAGTCTCTTTGAATGCTTCGACTGTCAGATTAAAACTATTATAAAGTTGAAGATCAATACCTACATTTATCTTTTCTCCTATTTCCCATCCCAAATTTGGATTAAAGAAACGAGACCATTTAGGTCCCTTGTAAGTTACCCTGTTTCCACCGACACCTGTAGTGTATCCAGGACTACCACCCAAATCAATATCTTCAAGATAAGTAAATCGTCCGGCTCCGGTATTATCATTACCTACCAATCCCCACGATCCACGCAGTTTTAAGTTGGAAATCACAGGACGAATATTATCCCAAAATTTCTCATTTGATATGTTATATCCTACAGCGATAGATGGGAAGAAACCATAGCGGTTACCTGATGCAAAGTTTTCCGAACCATTGTAACCAAAGTTAGCTTCAGCCATATAGCGACCATCGTAAGCATACGACACACGTCCGGCAATACCCTGTTTGCGCTCAGGCAGTGAGGAAAAAAGGTCAGTCACATTATTTGTATTGTACTGCTGACGATTAAACAAAAACATGGCATTCACATCGTGTACACCGCCAAAGGTATGTTTATAGTCTAAAGTAGCTTGCAGATAGAGTTTACGGTTACCGCTATGCGAGCCCGAGGTTTTAATAGCAGTACCACGTTCATTGCCCGTTCTACGAAGAGTATATTCACCGGTTTCGTCATTTTGAGAAGCGACCTCAAAAGCATTATAGTCACTCACACGAGTGGCATTACTGCTTGAATTGTTTTTGTAAGAGAATAATCCATTGAATGTCAATCCTTTTATAAACATACCCAAATCCTGCTGCAACTTAAAATTGGCAGTAATAATACTGGTATGGTTTGTTTTGTATCCGGTCACGTAGTCAGCTACAGGATTCATATATCCACCGGTAGCAAATGGGCCCCCACTTTTATCCCCCCACATAATATCTTCGGTATCATATCCATAACCAGCAGGAAAAGAAACAGGATAGTCTACAGGATTGTGTTCCATAGTAGATGCAAATAAAGAACTTGTACTAGCATTCGGTCCTTTCCAATCTTTAATAGAGGCATTCAAACCCAATGACAGTTTAGTAGTAGGAGTCGCTTGTACATTCAAGTTATTAATAAAATCGTAGTTGGTTACATTGATGTTATTATTATAGCTGAAACCATATTTCTCGCTCAACGAGTTCAAGTTACCATCGCTGTGTTTCACACCCACACTCATAAAGTAGTCCATTTTTTTGTTACCTCCACGAATATTGAAGTTGGCACGCTGGGCAAAAGCATTTTTTTTGAACATCTCATCATACCAATCTACATTAGGATAAAGATAGGGATTGAGTCCGGCACGTGTTCCTTCTATCTTTTCCCTACTATAGGGAGTAGCAGCCGAAGTGGGGCGAGCGGCTCCTTCATTATAAGCTTCCATATAGGTTACACCATCAGCCATTTCAGGAACTTTGGTTAGCGAGGTCAAGGCTCCCTCTAAGCGAAAGTTAATAATAGGCTTGTCAAGATCTTTACCACTTTTGGTAGTAATAATCATTACACCATTGGCGCCGCGTGTACCATATAGCGCAGTAGCAGTAGCATCTTTCAAGATAGAGAAACTCTCGATAGCTTCAGCATCGAGTGAATTCAATTCAGTACTGCTGATTTCCACACCATCCAAAATAATAAGTGCACCAGTTGCGCCACTAAAGGTAGATTTACCGCGAATCCAGAAACTGGCCCCATCGGCACCCGGTTCACCACTACGTTGTACAGCAATGACACCCGAAAGACGTCCGGCAAATGAAGTAGACAAACTAGAAGAAGGTACCTTTAATTCAGCAGGTCTCACCTGTGTCACAGCACCAACCAAACTTTCTTTCTTTTGTCCTACGCCAAAAGCAGTCACAACCACTTCATCCAATGATTCAGTAGCTTCACTCAACTCAACTGTATAAGTCTTCAAATGACTTATACTGATTTCTTTGCTCTCATACCCCAAATAAGAAATGATAAGCACATCTCCTTTTGATGCTTTCAAAATAAATTCACCATCAAGATTAGTAGTAGTACCAACAGTAGTTCCCTTTACTTTGACAGCTGCACCAATAACTGGTTCACTCGTTTTTCCATCCAAAACAACACCTCGGATTTCGCCCGTTTTTTGTTGTGCTCCCATAGAATTAACTAAAATCACCTCATTTCCATTTACTCCATTTGCGAATGAAGAATTCGAAATGAAACAAAGACCTAAAGTCAACAAAGGAAGCGCACTAAGAATTATGCCACTTTTCTTTTTCATAATAATAAAGAGTTTTTTGTTTTCATAATAAAAGTTTTATTTTAGATAAAGGGTTAATTATTTACCGACACAAAAGTGAATAATTCCATTCAAATAAAGAGGATATTTCATCTATTTCAGGTACTGAATTTGTCTTCTCCATGAAAAAAAACTATTTTAACACAACAGAGAGAGGATTAACGATTTCTTTCCTAAAAAAGCTTCTTACCGAACAAAACGTTAAAAACAAAAGTGAAAACACAAACTCCCCTTCGAATGGACGGAATATCCCCCTACCTATTTTATATAGGAATAACTTTGCAGCATAAAAACATCTAACATATAATATCTAATAACATGATTAAATTTATAAAGAAGAATCCGGCAATCCCCCAAAGATGGATTGTACTTACTGCATTGGCATATTCACTAACTGCCGCACAAGCTCAAACGCCCCAAGCAGAAAAAGCATTTATCAAAGAGAATATGGAATTCGCCACCAAACAATATAGTTTGATGATGCAAACCCCTGCACAAGGAAAAAATGGAAAAGCTATCATGCCACACAGTATGCGCAAAGACGGTACTCCCAGCAAAGGAAGTATTTACCTTTGGACAGCAGGCTTTTTCCCTGGTACATTATGGTATCTATCAAACTACACAGGCGACAAAGCTTTGCAAGACTCTGCCTTAGTTTATACACATCAAATGGAACCCGCAAAGACCTTCACAGACAATCATGATATTGGATTCATGATGTATTGCAGCTATGGTAATGCCAATCGCTTCGCACCAAAAGACGAATATGAGGACATATTAGTAGAATCGGCACGTTCACTCTGTACACGTTTCCGCCCTCAAGCAAAAGTCATTCAATCATGGAATGGATTTCGCAGTTGGCACGGTGACAAAGTATATGATTTTCCTGTTATCATCGACAATATGATGAATCTAGAACTATTATTCCATGCCTCCAAAGTGACGGGTGATGAAAGTTTTCGTAAAGTGGCTATTTCACATGCAGAACAAGTAATGCACCATCAAGTACGTAAGGACTACAGTTGCTTCCACATCATATATTATGATAAAAAAACAGGCAAGCCCATCAAAGGAGAGACTTCTCAGGGATACTCCGATAATTCAGCCTGGTCACGTGGACAAGCTTGGGGAATCTATGGATTTACCATGTGTTACCGTGAGACGAAAGACAAACGCTTCTTGAAAACTGCAGAAAAGATGGCAGACTTCTACCTTGATCATCCCAACCTTCCTTCCGACAAGGTTGCCTGGTGGGACTTTAATGCTTTTCAAGAAGGTTACACACCCGGTATCCGTTCCAACGCCCGTAAAATGGTAAATAACTACCGCGATGCTTCCGCCGCAGCCTGCGTAGCTTCGGCATTACTGGAACTGAGTACTTATAGCAAAGGTAGCAAAAGCAAGAAATATCTGGAAAGTGCCAAACAGATTTTACATGTATTAGGTAGTACCAACTACCGTGCCGAACTAGGTAAAAATGCAAACTTTATACTGATGCATAGTGTAGGTACCGTACCTCACAATGCAGAAATAGACGTACCTTTGGTATATGCAGATTATTATTTTATTGAAGCTCTTTTCAGATATGATAAATTATTGAACAATAAATCCTTATTCTAAATACAACATGAAAAACATTACATTCATATTTTGGGTATTCTTTTACTGTTTTTCCTCAATGGCACAGACGAGTATATACTCTCCCCAATCCTCAAAAAAACCATCAAAGTATCAGAAACAACAGATCAAAAGAAAGTATGGTATGTTTATTCATTTCGGGATTAACACTTTTAATGATGTAGAATGGTCTGATGGTTCTCTAGAACCGTCATCCTATGCACCTACCACTATCGATGCTAAACAATGGATAACTACTGCTAAGAAGGCGGGTATGAAATATGTAATATTGGTTGCTAAACATCACGAAGGTTTTTGCTTATGGGATAGTAAGTATACCGAATATGATGTAGCTAATTCAGGTAATCCAACGAATGTAATCGAAGCTGTTGCTAAGGAATGTAAAAGACAAAATATACAATTAGGGTTATACTATTCTCTATGGGATAGAAAAGAGAATCCAGAAGTGGATAAATTGGAAGATGACGCTACGTATAATACATACATGATTAAGCAAATTAATGAATTAATAGATATAACAGAAAGATACACCAAGATTGTAGAATTTTGGTTTGATGGTAGTTGGACGAAACCCAGCTATCGCTGGCCGGTGAAAGAAATATATGAAACAATTAAAAAACGAGAGCCACAATGCCAAATCGGTATTAATTGGAGTATCGGGCAGGATATAAACCCAAACGATCCAAATGCTCCTAAAGAATCAATTAACATCAAGCCAGAGGAGCAAAAGACAGGTGATCCTATTCGTTATTTTCCTAGTGATTTTCGTTTAGGTGACCCTCTTTTACCAGCTAAATCCGATCCCAAACTTTTTACTCACCAAGGAAAAAGATATTATATGCCCTTTGAGTCGACTGTTTGTATTAGTAAACGTTGGTTTTACAACACCAAAGATACTATTTATAAATCGATAGACGAATTAGAGAAACTTTACTACCGTGCTACAGATCAGAATAATATTCTGATATTAAATGTTCCACCCAATAAAGAAGGCAAAATGCGCCAAAAAGATATCGATCTATTGATAGAATTGGGTATAAAAGTGAAGAATAAAAAACAAAGACAAGCGAATTAATTGTATTTGAAACCACGTTCTATAAATAATTTTTTTCAGATTTAATGTATAATAATGAACATAACGTTATGAACAAAGTATTGTGGATTATTTGTTGGTTACTATTTTCCTACGGAGTATCTGGTTGGGCTTCTTCGACAAGCGACATTTTAAAAAAAAGAGATAAAAAAGAACAAACAAAAATTAATACTGGCACCCAAGATCGAGCCATATGGGTAAAGCTACTTTGGAAAATATCATATCCTGTCATCCATAACCTCGCAGAAGGAACACTACACCAGAATATGCCCATTGAGACCCGTAGCGGTGAAACAGCAGGCTACAAAGACATGACACATCTGGAAGCTGTAGGCCGCACACTCGCCGGGGTTGCCCCTTGGCTAGCACTCCCCGATGATGATACAAAAGAAGGTAAACTACGCAAGCAGATGCGTGAAGAAGTACTGAAAGGATTAAAAAATGCAGTAGATCCTGCATCACCCGACTTACTGAACTTCACCAAACACGCTCAACCTATCGTAGATGCCGCCTATCTGGTACATGCCTTCCTCCGTGCCCCCAAAGCTTTATGGGAACCATTGGATGAAGTTACAAAAGAACGCTATATTAAATCCTTCCAATCCTTACGTGATCGTACTGGTGCTTACAACAACTGGCTACTCTTCACCGGACTAACAGAATCATTTCTGTTGGGAAAAGGTGTACAATACGACCAGTTCCGTATTCGTGTAAGTAAAAACAAGGTAAAAGAATGGTATGTAGGCGATGGCTGGTATAGTGATGGTCCATCATTCAGTATGGATAATTATAACGCCTACGTGATGCATTCTATGATGGTAGCTATGCTGGAAAATCTTTTACCCAAACGTTGGGCAAGTCAGAAGGAGCTAGACGAAGCTATGAACCGCATGATACGCCACTCTGAATTTTGTGAACGTATGATAGCTCCCGATGGCACATATCCCGCTTTCGGACGTTCGGTTACTTATCGTACCGCTGCATTCCAATCGTTAGCAGACGTAGCTCTACGCAAAAAATTGCCCTCACACGTTTCTCCCGCCCAAGTACGTTGCGCCCTAACTGCCGTACACCGAAATATGTATGAGGGAAATCAGAACTTCGATAAGGATGGTTGGTTAGTGCTCGGCTTCAACGGTCATCAGCCAGAATGTGCTGATGGTTATACCTCCACTGGCAGCCTTTATATGGCAACCTTAAGTTTTCTACCTCTCGGTCTTCCCGCTGATGATCCGTTTTGGACAGATGCATACGCAGATTGGACTAGCAAAAAAGCTTGGAAAGGAGGACATCTACACAAAGATTACAAAGTGGAATACTAAAACAGGGTTATCAAATGGTCCAGAAACCAACCTTTATAACTTAGCAAGGCATGAAAATTTGTATATAAACAATAAAAATGTTGTGATTAAATAACCAATTACCATCCTCCTGTATTATCCTCTAGTATAACGGTATAGAGTTAATACAAGGGGATGGATCCAAATGGTTTAATCCGTATACCACTATCTTTTACTGCATAGCAATCTCACAATACTACCTGTAAATCAGCGTTGACAAATATTCCTCAGCAAACATCTCATTGGCGACTTCCAACAAAGTCTCTGCAGTCAAAGCCTCTATACGTTTAAAGACAAGCTCGGATGATTCATACTTATGGTAATGCAGGAAAGTTTTCGCCATGCCCAACGCATTATTCTCAAAATTATCGGAGGCCACCCCGATTTGTCCGATCAACTGCTTCTTGGCTGCCGCCAACTGAGAAGAAGTCATTTTCACATCCCGCATTCGTTTCAGTTCCTTATAGGTCAATTTCAAACAAGTATCCATATCTTCAATATCCGTCCCGAAGTAGATGCAGAAAGCACCTGTATCGGTATAAGAAGTCAGATTGGATTCGACATTATAAACCAATCCCCTGCGTTCACGAAGAGAAACATTCAGTTTGCTGTTCATTCCAGGACCGCCGAGGATATTATTCAGCAGATAGAGTGCGGTACGTTTGTCATCGTATGCATTATATCCACGGCTACCAATCATTACATGTGCCTGATGTGTGTCTTTAGTTACCGTTAAATGTTCAGGAATATAAAGAGGCGGAGGCGTACGGCGGTTCTCAATTTCCACAGCAGGAATATCCGACATATATTTTTCTGCCAGACGGATAATTTTCTTGAAATCATATTGTCCTTGAACGAAAAACACCATATTCCCCGGCTGATAGAACCGACGGGTAAAGGACAGGACATCCTCCGTGCGAAAACTCCTCAGAAGTTCCGGTTTCCCCAGAATGTTTCTTCCCAGCGGATGATTACGGAATATCATATCTTCGAAATCATCGAAGATCAATTCGGAAGGATTGTCTTCATAGGATTGGATTTCGTCAATAATCACTTCTGTTTCCTTTTCAATCTCATGTTGCGGAAAAGTAGAATGGAATACAATATCCCCCAGTAGCTCAAGCGCACGTTCCAGATGTTCTGTCAGGAAGGCGGAATAGACAACCGTTTCTTCTTTATTCGTATAAGCATTGAGGTCACCGCCTACATTCTCCATTCGGTTGAGAATATGCCAAGCTTTCCGTTTCACCGTTCCCTTAAAAATAAGATGTTCTACAAAATGAGCCATTCCCTGTTCATTTGCCGCTTCATCACGGGTGCCGGCATCAATCGCAAAACCACAATAAGCTACTTTTGAAAGCGTCGGTTCATGGATAATACGCAGGCCATTAGGTAATGTATATTCGTTGCAATGCATTGTTTTCTACTTCCTTATTGAATTAATGCCACAAAAATACAATAAAACTTATTGCTGTTTATAGAAAATTGCAGATATTTGTGGACTATAACAGTTACAACGTATATGGAAAAGATAGGAATTTTCTGTTCTGCCTCTGAAAACATTGACAAAATGTACTTCGAAAGTGCTCGCCGAATAGGCGAATGGATAGGACAGACAGGCAAAACGTTGATTTACGGAGGAGCCAACCTCGGACTTATGGAATGCGTAGCACGCACCGTAAAAGAAAACGGGGGTAAGGTCATTGGAGTAGTCCCGACCAAACTGGAAGAAAATGGTAGAGTAAGCTCTCTACTGGACGAGGTGATTCATACCCGCAACCTGAGCGACCGCAAAGATATAATGACGGAAAAGTCGGATGTATTGGTGGCACTGCCTGGAGGCGTAGGCACACTCGACGAAGTTTTCCACGTTATAGCTGCCGCTTCTATTGGCTACCACCACAAGAAAGTTATCTTCTATAACGAATATGGTTTCTACAACGAGCTGCTGAAAGCACTCAAAACCTTGGAAGAAAAAGGCTTTGCCCGCCAACCTTTCTCAACCTATTACGAAATAGCAAACACTCCGGATGAACTAAAAGAAAAAATAAACTGATCATATGATAGACTCCATTAAACAACTTTTGCAACAGGAAGCACAAGCTGTGCTCAATATCCCTGTAACAGACGCTTATGAGAAAGCAGTACAACTTATTGTTGAACAGATACATCAGAAGAAGGGAAAACTAGTAACTTCCGGTATGGGGAAAGCCGGACAAATTGCGATGAACATTGCTACCACTTTCTGTTCTACGGGTATTCCCTCTGTATTTCTGCACCCTAGCGAAGCACAACATGGTGACTTGGGTATCCTGCAGAAAAATGATTTGCTCCTGCTTATCTCCAACTCCGGCAAGACGCGTGAAATCGTCGAACTTACCCAACTTGCTCACAATCTGGACCCGGAACTGAAGTTTATCGTTATCACGGGAAATCCAGATAGTCCGTTGGCGCACGAATCGGATGTTTGCCTGAGTACCGGTAAACCTGCCGAAGTTTGTACGCTGGGTATGACTCCTACTACTTCGACTACTGCCATGACTGTTATCGGCGATATTCTGGTAGTACAGACCATGAAGGAAACCGGATTCACCATTGCCGAATATTCGAAACGCCACCACGGAGGTTATCTGGGAGAAAAATCAAGATCACTATGCGAAAAGTAATCGGTATCGGAGAAACAATCCTCGACATCATCTTTCGAGGCGACCAGCCTTCCGCAGCCGTACCGGGAGGCTCTGTATTCAACGGCATCGTATCCTTAGGCCGGATGGGAGCAAACGTCGGTTTCATCAGCGAAACCGGTAACGACCGCGTGGGAAACATTATCCTGCAATTCATGCGTGACAACAATATCCCGACCGACCATGTGAATGTATTCCCTGACGGGAAATCACCGGTATCTCTGGCTTTTCTCAATGAGCAAAGTGATGCCGAATATATCTTCTACAAGGATTACCCCAAACAACGTCTCGATGTCCTGTTCCCCAAACTGGAAGAAGACGACATTGTCATGATAGGCTCCTACTACGCCTTGAATCCGGTATTGCGGGAAAAGATTCTCGAACTGCTCGACCAGGCGCGCGAGAAAAAAGCTATTATCTACTATGACCCCAACTTCCGTTCTTCACACAAAAACGAAGCGATGAAACTCGCTCCCACCATTATCGAGAATTTGGAATATGCGGATATTGTACGAGGCTCATTGGAGGACTTTTTCTATATGTACGGCATGCAGGACGCGGACAAGATATACAAGGATAAAATCAAATTTTACTGTCCTCGGTTTATCTGTACTGCGGGAGGAGAAAAAGTATCACTCCGTACAAATTTAGTTAATAAAGATTATCCGATAGAACCATTGGAAGCTGTCAGTACCATTGGAGCAGGTGACAACTTCAATGCCGGGCTGATCTACGGATTACTTAAATACGACGTCAGATATCGTGATTTGAACAACCTGAACGAAGCAACCTGGGATAAGGTTATCCAGTGCGGAAAAGACTTTGCCGCAGAAGTCTGCCGGAGTTTCAGCAACTCCGTATCCGTAGAATTTGCGGAAAGCTATAAATAATACCCGCGAAATAGAATAGCGGTACAATATTTTATTAACTGATAAATGATAGTTGATTCAACTATATTGACTATCTTTGCACCCGAAATAAAAGATATACAGAGATTTAATGAAGACATTTGAAGAGCTTGGCGTT
>ERZ791744.2105-NODE-2105-length-11298-cov-4.032376_pt1 | contig 11298 bp, 10 predicted proteins | sample MGYA00510039_ERZ791744 | MGnify/ENA primary metagenome ERZ791744 (study PRJEB30046, sample SAMN00791969) | human gut metagenome | study: EMG produced TPA metagenomics assembly of the A metagenome-wide association study of gut microbiota in type 2... | reverse complement strand
TTGTGATAGAGAAATCAATCCAGATCCAGTTTGTTCTTCATCAGCCAGTTGGTGGCGGCAAAGTAGATACCGCACAGCACCGCATCGGCCAGCAGGGAAACCAGCAGGGATCGGAGATAGGTCTGGAGATAGGTCTGGTTCACTGCCACCTGCCAGGTGACGTCGCCGATGGCCGTGGAAGTCACCACCGTGCCCAGGTCAACGTTATCGCTGGCGTAGGGCAGCAGGGCCATAAGGCGGTTCTGCACAACGTTCAGACCCACAAAGGCCGCGATGCCCACCAGCGCAAAATGCTGCTTGAACTGATGCCCGATCATGCAGGCGGTGTACAGGCACAGGATGGAGCAGACCAGCGTGGCCAGCCACTCGATGGCCGTGAGCAGCAGCATGAATCCGCTGACATTCAGAACGCGCTGCAGAATATCTGCCAGCTGCCGGAAGTCGCGCACGGCACTGGCCCAGTCCGAGAAGATGCCGTTGACGTTCAGCATCCCGCACAGGAAGAATACACCGAGGGAAAGCGCGATGACCAGGATGCTGCACAGCAGCCACACCATGCTGGAGATGAGCTTGGACAGGATGAGCTGCGCCGGGGTGACTGGCAGGGTGTGCATCAGATAACCCTCGCGCCCCAGCAGGTTGCGGGTGAACCGCTGGATGATGGTGAGTGCAGTGATGACTGCAATAGCGACACACAGCATCAGGTAAACGGTTGTGACGACGGCGATGGGAAAATCAGAAATCAGTGCCGGAAAGCGGAAGAACGCCCCCAGCAGTGCAGCAGCAGCCAGAATGGCCAGATACAGTCCGCCGTAAATGCGGCAGGTGGCCTTGAACTCATACTTTAAAAGTTTGCTCAGCATTTGAATACCTCCCGGAAATATGCATCCACGCTCATGCCCTCAGTCTCGCGGAGCTCCTCCACGCTGCGATGGGCGAACACCCGGCCGTCCTTCAGGAAGATGGCCTCGTCCAGCACCGGCTCGATGTCCCCGATGAGGTGGGTGGACAGGATGACCGTTGCGTCCTTGCTGTAGTTGCTGATGATGGTGTGCAGGATGTAGTCGCGGGCGGCGGGGTCCACGCCGCCGATGGGCTCATCCAGCAGGTAGAGCCGGGCCGCGCGGCTCATGGCCAGGATGAGCTGCACTTTTTCCTTGTTGCCCTTGGAGAGGGTCCTGAGCTTTGCGGTGCGGGCAATGTGCAGGGTGTCCAGCATCTCAAAGGCCTTGGCGGGGTCAAAGTCGGCGTAAAAATCCGTGAACATGCCCACCAGCTGCTCTACCTGCATCCAGTCGGGCAGCCAGTCGGCGTCCGGCAGGTAGGAAACAAGGGCCTTGGTGTCCGGGCCGGGGGCCATGCCGGCTACCTTGATGCTGCCGGACGTGGGCTGCAGCAGGCCGTTGGCCAGCTTGATGAGGGTGGTCTTGCCGCTGCCGTTGGGGCCCAGCAGGCCCACGATGCGGCCAAAATTCACATGCAGATCCACGCCGTCCAGCGCGGTCTTGTCTTTGTCGTAGCACTTGGTCAGTGCTTCACAGGTCAGAATCTCACTCATTGTGCATCCTCCTTGGTGGTGTCCAGCTGCTCCAGCAGGGCAGCCGCGCGTGCAGGGCTGTAGCCGATGCCGCGCATCTTGACCAGAAATTCTTCCGCCAGTTTCCGGGCGGCTTCGGTCCGAAGCTGTTCGATCAATTCGGTGTCCTCCGTAACATAGCGGCCTGAGGTGCGTTCGGTGCGCACCAGACCTTCGGTTTCCAGCTGGGCTAGGGCCCGCTGCATGGTGTTGGGATTGACCCCGGCGGCTGCGGCAAGGTCCCGTACCGAGTCCAGGTGCCCGCCGGGCGGGTAGGTGCCTGCCAGAATGCGGGCCTTGAGCCGTTCCACCAGCTGGGCATAGATCGGCCGGCTGGAATCAAACTGTTCCGACATACTGTCATCTCCTTGTATTGCTGTATTAAGCGCTTGATACAATAATACACGATCTGCCCCGCTTGTCAAGCCCTTTTTACAAAAAAAGAAGAGCTGCTGCGAAAAAATACGCAGCAGCTCTGAAAATCAGAACAAATTTACTCCAGCACCAGCAGCAGGCTCATCTTGAACTTGCCCTGTGCGGTCACGCTGTGCAGGCCGTTCTTGTCAAAACGGAAGCTCTGGCCTGCGGTCAGCTCGTAGTCCTGGCCCTCGTAGCCGATGATGGCCTTGCCCTCCAGTGCGGTCAGGATGGCGTTGCCGGGAGCACGGTGCGGGGTCAGGCCGGTGCCCTCGTCAAAGGCCATCAGCACGAATTTCATGTTGTCGGTGTGAGCCAGGTCCAGGTTGGCGATGCTGCCCTCTTCGTAAGAGATCAGATCCTTCAGTTCGGTGGCTGCGCCTGCTTTGAGGATGCTGTTCATAGTAAGGTTCTCCTTTTTGATGATGATTTCGGTATAGATAAGGCCGTTGTCGGTGCAGGTGCCGCACAGCGTTCCGGGCGGCACCCAGAGCAGCTGGCCGGGGTGCATGGGGACGTCATGGGCGTCGCTGCCCAGAACAAAGGTACCGCTGCCCTCACCGCCCAGATACAGGGTGGTGCAGTCGTAGAACTCCGGGGTGATGGAGGTGCCTGCGCCCAGCGAAAACCAGGTGACGGGCACCTCCTGCCCGAGCTGTGCCGGGCGGGAAACGGTCATGGCCGGGCGGATGGGCCGCACCTGCGAGGGGGTGAAGGGCTGGTTGAACATAAAACGGACTCCTTGTGCGGAAAGTGGAGCCGCCAATTCCGCTGCGGCAGCGGGGTGGACGGCTTATTTTTTATAGTATACCCCTTTTGTAGGGTGAAATCCGTGGTTATAACCACGGAATATGAAAAATAACACGATCCCTTCAAAACGATGCAATCTGTCCAGAAAAAATGAGGATCATATCAAAATTTACAGAGATTTCATACAATTCTGCATTGCAAATTTTTTGACGATGTGCTATGCTGAAAGGCAGAAAACCGCCGCCGGAACCGGCGGCGCAAATGAGTTTGGAGGATTTGACTTATGGCTGATCGCATCGTTCTGAATACCATTTCCTACCATGGCCATGGTGCCATCGAGAACATTGTGCCGGAGCTCACCGCCCGCGGCTACAAAAAGGCTTTCGTCTGCTCGGACCCCGACCTGATCAAGTTCGGCGTCACCAAGAAGGTCACCGACCTGCTGGACGCCGCAAACTTTGCCTACAGCGTGTACAGTGAGATCAAGCCCAACCCCACCATTGCCAATGTGCAGGATGGTGTGGCCGCTTTCAAGGCTGCCGAAGCAGACTGCATCGTGACCATCGGCGGCGGTTCCTCCATGGACACGGCCAAGGCCATCGGCATCATCATCAACAACCCGGAGTTTGCGGACGTCCGCTCTCTGGAGGGTGTGGCTCCCACCAAGAAGCACGCCGTGTTCACCATCGCGGTGCCCACCACTGCCGGTACGGCTGCTGAGGTCACCATCAACTACGTCATCACCGATGTGGAGAAGAAGCGCAAGTTCGTCTGCGTGGACACCAACGATATCCCGGAGATCGCCGTGGTGGACCCCGATATGATGTCCTCCATGCCCAAGGGCCTGACCGCTGCCACCGGTATGGACGCACTGACCCATGCCATCGAGGGTTATATCACCAAGGGTCACTGCACGATCTCCGACATGTTCCATCTGGAAGCCATCAAGCTCATCAGCGAGAACCTGCGCGGTGCCGTGCAGAACACCCCGGAAGGCCGTGAGGGCATGGCTCTGGGCCAGTACATCGCCGGTATGGGCTTCTCCAACGTGGGCCTGGGCATCGTGCACTCCATGGCACACGGCCTGTCCGCCCTGTATGATACCCCTCACGGCGTGGCCTGCGCCATCCTGCTGCCGGTGGGCCTGGAATACAACAAGACCGTCGCCGGTGAGCGCTACCGTGCCGTCGGCAAGGCCATGGGCGTGAAGGGCATCGACGAGATGAACGACGCCGAGGCAGCCGATGCCACCATCGCCGCCGTCAAGCAGCTGAGTGCAGATGTGGGCATCCCCGCCAACCTGCACGGCATCCTGAAGGAAGAGGACATCCAGTTCCTGGCAGAGTCCGCTTACGCCGACGCCTGCCGCCCCGGCAACCCGCGTGACACCAGCGTGGAAGAGATCGTGGAGCTGTACAAGAGCCAGCTGTAACCCTACAGCCTGAACCATCCGCGTAAACCAAAGGCCCCGCACCGTTCCGTTCGGAACCGGTGCGGGGCCTTTTGGATGATGCACTGCCGCAAAACTTATTCGGCTACGCGGGACTGCTCCACAAAAGCGGCGATCTTGTCCACCTGGATCTCGGCCACGGCACGGCCGGTGTCGTACACGCGGCGCAGCTGGGCGGGGTCACGCTCCATGGAGCCGATCTCCAGCGGGATCGGCGGCCGGATGACAAAGGCCTGGCCGGTCTGCTCCAGCATGGCCACATGTTCCAGTGTCTCGTTGTAGCGCTCGTGGCGGTCGGCCACGGCCTCCACAAAGGCGGGGTAGCGCAGGTAGCGCGCCCGGATGGCGGGCAGCATCTTGTTTTTCTTTTTCACAAAGTCCTTGGGCTGGGTCAGCACGATGAGGTTGCGCTTGTAGCCGATGGACTCAAAGAAGCGCACCGGGATGGAATCTGCAACGCCGCCGTCCAGCAGCTGGTAGTGGCCGATCTTCACGATCTTTGCGGCCAGCGGCATGGAGGCCGACGCCTGCATCCACTGGATGTCCTCGGCGTCGCCGGTGCGGCACTTGTGGTAGATGGGGTCACCGGTGCGCACATCGGTGCACACCACAAAAAAGTCCATGGGATCTTCCCGAAAGGTTTTGGCGTCAAACGGATCCAGCTTTTCCGGCACGGTGTGGTAGCAGAACTGCTCGCTGTACAGGTTGCCGGTGCGCAGCAGGTTGCCAAAGCTGGCGTAGCGCTTATCTTTGCAGTATTCGGTGTTGTAGCGGATGGTGCGCCCGATCTGGTGCGACTTATAGTTGCAGCCGAACACGGCCCCCGCCGAAACACCGATGGCACCGTCCACCGTGATGCCGTGCTCCATCAGCACATCTAGAACACCGGCGGTGAACATGCCGCGCATAGCCCCGCCTTCCAGTACAAGTCCCGTTTTCATAACCGTTCTCCCTCTCCTCCGATCGGCGTACAGGCACCGGTCTTTCTTCCAAGTATACTCAAAAATCAGCAAAGCACAAGAGCGCCGAAAGCCAAAAATTACAGGACTGTTTTGCGGAGTTTCGGTGCTTTTTGCCATAGGCATGCTTTTGGAAAAAGCCCACGCAGATGCAGCCTGGATTTTTTCAAATTTGGGCACAAAGCCACTTGCCAAAGGCAGGCACTTCCGTTATACTAGGTAAAATACATACAGGTTGCGGGCACAGCTTTGTGCCCCGGAATGGAAAAAGGCTGGAGGACAAAGACTGCTTATGAAGATGCTGGAAGATCGTATCCGCGCAGACGGCATTGTGCGCGAAGGAAATGTGCTCAAGGTGGACAGCTTCATCAACCACCAGATGGATATCCCGCTGTTCCGCGAGATGGCCCGGGAGTGGAAGCGCCTGTTTGCGGGCAAGTCCATCAACAAGGTGCTCACCATCGAGGCCAGCGGCATCGGCATTGCCGCCATTGTGGCCAGTGAGTTCAACGTGCCGGTGGTGTTTGCCAAAAAGTCCATGAGCATCAATCTGGACTACAACAACTACGAGACCAAGATCCAGTCCTTCACCCACAAAAAGATCTACAACGTCATCGTGTCCAAAAAGTTCCTCACCGCAGAGGATCATGTGCTGATCATCGACGATTTCCTGGCCAACGGCTGTGCCCTGATGGGCCTGCTGGAGCTGGCACAGGAGGCCGGTGCCACCGTGGAAGGCATCGGCATCGCCGTGGAAAAGGGCTTCCAGCAGGGCGGTGAGCTCATTCGCAGCAAGGGCATCCAGCTGGAGAGCCTTGCCATCGTGGAATCCATGAACAGCGAGACCGGCGAGATCGTGTTCCGCGAGCAGCCGCATCAGAACTGATCAGAACCCTCTCAGTCAGCCCTCCGGGCTGCCAGCTCCCCCGAAAGGGGGAGCTTTTTGTTTATACGGAAAAGTTTCCCGTTTCGTCAAAAACTCCCCCCCCCTTTTGGGAGAGCTGGCATCGCCGCAGGCGATGACGGAGAGGGTTTACGCCCCATCCGTACTGTCCCCGTCTGCCGGCAGGGCAGCGGTCTGCTCGGCGGGGACGCCTGCGGCGGCGCGGGGCACGCCTTTGTACACCAGCGTCTGTTCCAACACCTCGGCACACACCGGGGCCGAAAGGCTGCCGCCGGCGGTGGTCCAGCTGTGGGGTTCATCCAGGCAGACCAGACACAGAAACTGCGGGTCGTCGATGGGCGCCACGGCCACAAAGCTGGCAATGCGGGCTTTTTCGTCGGCGCTGTCCAGCTTCTGGCTGGTGCCGCTCTTGCCGCCCACCCGGTAGCCGGAGATCTGCGCGTTGCGTCCGCCGCCGTACAGAACAACGGCTTCCATCATCTCCCGCATGACGGCGGAAGTCTCCGGCTGGATCACCTGCTGTTTGCACACGGGGTCCCGGTGTTCCAGCACCGTGCCGTCCGGGGCCAGAATGTCCGATACGAGGTAGGGCTGCATCAGTTTTCCGCCGTTGACCACTGCGCACACGGCGGCGGCCATTTCCAGATAGGAGATCTTGCTGCTTTGCCCGAAGGCGCAGGAGGCCAGTTCCACCGGCCCCATACGGTTGGCGGTGTAGTACAGGCTCTTTTTCGGCTCGGCGGGCAGGTCGATGCCGGTGGGCTCCCGCAGGCCGAAGGCGGCAAAGTAATCGCAGAAGGCCTCCTTGCCAAGCCGCGCTCCGATCTGGATAAAGCTCTGGTTGCAGGAATTTTCCAGCGCCTGCGTCACGGTCTGGGTCCCGTGGCGCTTGTGGTTGGCGCAGTGGAACCGGGTGCCCGCCACCGAGATGGACTCCCCGCAATAAAAACTGGAGTTCCGGGTGATGGCTCCGGCGTCCAGCGCGGCCGCGCAGGTGATGAGCTTGAACACGCTGCCCGGTTCGTACAGGTCGCTCACGGCCTTGTTGCGCCACTGGGTCTGCTGGGCCAGCTGCAGGGCGGCCGCCCGCTGCTCCCCAGAGAGGGCATCTACGGCGGCGCGGGCGGCTTCGTCGTAGAGGATGCGCGGCTGGTTGGGGTCGTAGGCCGGGGTGGTGGACATGGCCAGCACGGCCCCGGTGTTCACGTCCAGCACGATGCCCACGGCACGGGCGGCCACATGGTGTTCCTGTACGGCGTAATTCAACGCATTTTCGAGATAATGTTGAATGTTGGCGTCGATGGTCAGCCACAGGCTGCTGCCCTCCACCGGGAACTGCTCGGTCTCGTAGCTCTGCTCCAGCGTGTAGCCCCAGGCGTTCACGGCGGTGAGCACCACGCCGTTCTGCCCGGTGAGCTGCTCGTTGTATTCCAGCTCCAGCCCGCTCACTCCGGTGTTGTCCACATTGGTAAAGCCCAGCACCGACGCCAGAAACTCCCCCTGCGGGTACCAGCGCTTGCTGTCCTGATTGATACGGATGCCGGTGATGCCGTTTTCCTCGCAGAAATCCCGCACGGCATCCGCCATGGAACGCTCCACCCGGTAGCGCAGCAGACAGTCGTTGGAGGCGCGGTCCCGGAACTTTTCCAGCAGGGCGGCTTCGTCCAGCTCCAAAATCTGCGCAAGACCGTGGGCGGCCAGCTCCAGTTTGTCGGCAGGCATCTCCCGCGGGCTGGCCCGCAGGGTCCAGCAGCTGCTGTTGGCCGCCAGCAACACGCCGTCGGCACTGTAGATGCGGCCCCGGTCGGCGGGCACCACGGTGTCCCGCAGCTGCTGTCCCAGTGCCCGCCGGGTGTACCAGTCCCCGGCGGCCAGCTGCAGCCAGTAGAGCCGGGCAATAAGCCCTGCAAAGCAGATGCCGCACAAAAGCAGCGCCACCAGCCGGGCACGGGCGCGGAACGCCTGCTCCGGCAGGGTGCGCAGGGGTTCGGGCCGGGACATGGCAGCACCTCCTTTTCCGGCTCAGTTTATGCGGGCAGGGCCTGCGGCTATGACTAACAGCCCGGCGGCCTGCGTACAATAGACCAAAAGGACTGCCGGAGGTGATGAGGATGCACAGGGCCGCTGTGCCTGCCCGGGCCCGGCGCGGACTGCTGCGTCCGCTGCCCGCCATGGACCTGCCGTTTCTGATCCTGGTGCTCACGCTGGTGGGCTTTGGGCTGGTAATGCTGTACAGTGCCAGCAGCGCGGTGGCGCTGTACCGGCGGGGCGATGCCTGGGCCTATGTGCGGCCGCAGCTGCTGTATGCGGCCATGGGCATCGGGGCCATGTGGGCGGCCAGCCGGGTGGATTACCACATCTATCACAAACTGGCCTGGCCGCTGCTGGCCCTCTCGCTGGTGCTGCTGGTCGTGGTGCTGTTCATGCCGGAATACAACGGCTGCAAGCGCTGGCTGGTGCTGCCGGGGCTGGGCACTCTGCAGCCCAGCGAGATCGCCAAATTTGCGGTGGTGCTGGTGTTTGCCCACATCATCTCCCTCAACCACAGCCGGATGGAGAGCTTTGCGGTGGGGGTGGTGCCCTTTGCGCTGGTACTGGGCGCGGTGGCGGTGCTCATGCTGCTGGAGCCGCACCTGTCCGGCACGGTGCTGATCCTGGGCATCGGGGCAGTGCTCATGTTCGTGGGCGGCACCGGGCTGCGGTGGTTCGTGCTGGCCGGTGTGGGCGGAGCGGGTGCCATCGGGGCGGCCATCGTCATCATGCCGGATCTGGTGCCTTATGCGGCCAGCCGCCTGAGCTCCTGGCTGGACCCCTTTGCCGACCCGCTGGGCGACGGCCACCAGACCATCCAGAGCCTGTACGCCATCGGCTCCGGCGGGGCCGTGGGGCTGGGGCTGGGCAACAGCCGCCAGAAGCACCTGTTCGTGCCGGAACCCCAGAACGACTTCATCTTTTCCATCCTGTGCGAGGAGCTGGGGTTTGTGGGAGCCTGCGCGGTGATCCTGCTGTTCAGTCTGCTGCTGCTGCGGGGCGTCACGCTGGCGGCCCACGCGCCGGACCGCTTCGGGGCACTGCTGGTGGTGGGGTTCGTGGTGCAGGTGGCCTTGCAGGCGGTGCTGAACATCGCCGTGGTCACCAACACCATCCCGAACACCGGCATCAGCCTGCCCTTCTTTTCCTCCGGCGGCACCAGCCTGATGATGCTGCTGGGCGAGATGGGCATCGTGCTGTCCGTCTCCCGCGGGGAAACATAAAGGCGGCCATTTCTGCCGCAAAATGGGATGTTTGCCCCGCAAAAGACGCAAAAAACAGACAAACGACCGGACAAATGCGTTTTGCGGTGTCCGGGTACAAAACAGGGAACCGACGGCCCTCGTTCTGCATACCATGGGGTATCTTTGGCAGAACGGGGGTCTTTGCATGGCAGGGGATTACATCATCACGGGCGGGCGGCCGCTGAATGGAACGGTACGGGTCCCGGCGGCCAAGAACAGTGTGCTGCCGCTGCTGGCAGCGTCCCTGCTGTGCAGCGGGCCAGTGCGGCTGTGCGGGGTGCCGGAGCTGGCCGATGTGGCCGAGAGCCTTGCCCTGCTGCGCAGTGCAGGCTGCACAGCGGAGCGGCAGGGGGCGGATGTACGGGTGGACGGGGTGCCCGGCAGCGGGACGCTGGCGGCAGGCCCGGCGGGCCGGATGCGGGCATCCATCCTGTTCTGCGCCCCGCTGCTGGCCCGGCTGGGCCGGGCACAGACCGTGCTGCCCGGGGGCTGCCGCATCGGAGCGCGGCCCATTGATCTGCATCTGGCGGGCCTTGTGCAGATGGGAGCCTGCCCGCAGCTGGAAGGCGAACACCTGCTGCTCACGGCTCCGGCGGGGCTGCACGGAGCGGACATCACCCTGCGGTTCCCCAGCGTGGGGGCCACCGAGACCCTGCTGCTGGCGGCGGCGCTGGCACAGGGGGAGACGACCCTGCGGGGTGCGGCCCGGGAGCCGGAGATCGAAGATCTGGCGGCATTCCTGAACCGGTGCGGCGGCCGGGTGCAGGGCGCGGGCACCGGCACGGTGCGGGTGCAGGGGGTGCGGCGGCTGCACGGATGCAGCTTTGCGCCCCTGCCGGACCGGATCACGGCAGCCACCTTTGCCTGTGCCTGCGCAGCGGCTGGGGGACGGGTGGAACTGGCAGGCTGCGCGCCCCGGCTGTATGCGCCGGTGCTGGAAATTCTGGAACAAATGGGGTGCGGCATTGTGCGCCGGAGCGATGCTGCCGTTATTACACGGTTCGGGCGGCTGTACGGGCCGGGGCGGGTGTTCACCGGGACATACCCGGCGCTGGCCACCGACGCGGCCCCGCTGCTGGCGGCGGTGCTGCTCTGCGCGGAGGGACCCGGCAGCATCGAGGATGTGATCTTTGAGCGGCGGTTCGGCTGCGCGGCAGGCTTTGCGGCGCTGGGCGGCCGGGTGCGGGTGGAGGGCCGCACCCTGTACGCGGAACCCGGCGGCACCCTGCAGGGAACGGTGCTGGAAGCGCCCGACCTGCGGGGCGGGGCGGCGCTGGTGATCGCGGCGCTGGCGGCACAGGGCAGCAGCCGCATCACCCATACGGAGTTCATTGACCGCGGCTATGCCGATTTTGCACAGAAACTGACGGCTCTGGGTGGGCAAATTGCACGAGAAACCCCGCGCGGGGCAGACTGCCCGAAAAAAAGAACTTCAAAAACGTAAATTTGACTTGCATTCACGGCAAAAAGATGATACGATACAGTTATATAAGTGTAGGCTGATATTTCTGTGCGTTCTGCACAGTTCTACGATAAAATCCGGATGGAGGACAAAGTTATGGCATTGATGCTCGATGAAGAAATGGACGAAAATGTTACGACGATCAAGGTGATCGGTGTTGGCGGCGGCGGCGGCAACGCCGTGAACCGCATGGTCAGCGATGGTCTGCAGGGCGTGGAGTTCATTGCGATGAACACGGATCAGCAGGCGCTGGCCAAGAACCATGCCACCGTCAAGGTCCAGCTGGGCTCCAAGCTCACCAAGGGCCGCGGCGCAGGTGCCGACCCTGAGATCGGTCAGCGTGCCGCTGAAGAAAGCAAGGACGAGATCGCAAACGCGCTCAAGGGCTCCCAGATGGTGTTCATCACCGCCGGTATGGGCGGCGGCACCGGCACCGGTGCGGCTCCTGTGGTGGCTGAGGTGGCACACGATCTGGGCATCCTGACCGTGGGCATCGTCACCAAGC
>ERZ791744.2101-NODE-2101-length-11321-cov-4.038789_pt1 | contig 11321 bp, 10 predicted proteins | sample MGYA00510039_ERZ791744 | MGnify/ENA primary metagenome ERZ791744 (study PRJEB30046, sample SAMN00791969) | human gut metagenome | study: EMG produced TPA metagenomics assembly of the A metagenome-wide association study of gut microbiota in type 2... | reverse complement strand
CCGCCGGAGCGGTGCTTAAGCCGTCAGGCGGGAATTGTGCGGTGTTGCCTTAGGAATTCGGAATGGGACGGCGGGAAAAAGTTCGTGGCAAGGGTTGAACCTGCTGTAATTCCGCATAGGCAGGGATCATAAACAGGAACAACAAAAAACAGGCGCACCACAGAATAATCCCCGTGGTGCGCCTTATTTATACGATTGTACCTATTGGATTAAAGGTTTTCGCCGAAGCCTTTTTTCAAAAAGGTTGGAAAAATCCCCCGTAAATCCAAAAATCACAGCGTATCGCAGATGGTGCTCATCATGGAACGGATGTCGATGTGCTGGGGGCATTTGGGCAGGCAGGCACCGCACTTGATGCAATGCTCGGCGCGGGTGGCGGCGGGGGCGTCCTCATATTCCTCTTTTAGGGTGGCGAGGCGGTCACCACACAGGCGGTATTCGTTCCAGGCGTGCAGCATGCCCGGAATGTTGACCCCGGCGGGGCAGGGCATGCAGTACTTGCAGGCCGTGCAGGGGGCAAGCTTTTGGGCCTTGAACACATCCAGCGCACGGGCGAGGGTATCCTGCTCGGTGGTGGAAAGCGGAATAAAGGGATCCATGGAAGCCACGTTATCCTGTACCTGCTCCAGGGTAGTCATGCCGGAAAGTACGCACAGCACATTGGGCAGGCTGGCAACCCAGCGAATGGCCCAGCTGGCCAGGCTCTTTTCCGGGGCGGCCTGATGCAGCAGGGCGGCGGCTTCAGGGCAAAGGGTGTTCAGCATCCCGCCGCGCACCGGCTCCATAACGATGACCTGCAGCCCGGCAGCGGCGCACAGCTCGTATTTTTTGCGGCTCTGCTGATAGTCCCAGTCAAAATAATTGAGCTGCAGCTGTACAAAATCCCAATCGCCTGCAGCAAGGATCTCTGGCAGCTGCTCAGCGCTGCCATGGAAAGAAAAGCCCAGCCGCTTGATTTTGCCCGCCTTGCGCAGCTCGTTCAGCTGGTCATAGGCGTGGTACTTGACGTAATTGGGCCAGCTGCTTTCATGCACAGAGTGAACGAGGTAAAAATCAAAGTAATCAGTGCGGCAGTTGGCCAACTGCTCGTTAAAAATACGAGGCACATCCTCATCGCATTTCAACAGCCAGCCGGGCAGTTTGCTGGCAAGGTGATAGCTGGCGCGGGGATACTTGGCCAGAGCTTTGCCGCAGAACTTTTCGCTCATGCCGCCGTGGTAGGGGTAGGCAGTATCGAAATAGTTCACGCCGTGGGCATAGGCATAATCAAAAATCTCCTGTGCCTTTTCCTCGTCAATGCTGGTCTGGTCGGCGGCGTCCCGCAGGGGCAGGCGCATGGTGCCAAGACCCAGCAGGCTGATTTTGCCGTTGAGGTCATTATAGGGGGCAGGGTTATTGCGGCAGACACGGTATTCCATACAAGTTACGCTCCTTATTCCGGCTTTGCCAGATGAATTTGATGGAAGATTTGGTGCGGGGATAAACAAGAAACGCCGATTTTGCTGGCTCGGCGGTTAAGGTGTATCTGAAAACAAAGAAACAGCCGATATTTTCGACTTTTCAGATACACCCTGGGAAAAGGAAATTATTCGCAGGAGGAACAGTCGCCACAGTCCTCGTCGGTGGCAGGAGCTGCCGTTGCGGTGCGGCCTGCCAGCTCGGGATCAAGGCTTTCGGCTACTTTGATCATCAGGGCACATTCAATGCGCTTGCGGAACACTTCACAGCCATATTCATACACACCGTGGATATCGCCGGTGGCGTGCAGGGCGTTGGCGGCGCAGCCGCCCGCGCAGTACAGGCGTGCCCAGCAATCCTTGCAGTCGGGGCGGGCGTACACGTTGCACAGCTTGAATTCATCCCGCAGTTCGGTGTTGGTAACGCCGTTCCAGATATCGCCCAGCTTGTAATCCGGGTCGCCGACAAATTGATGGCAGGGGTACAGGTCGCCCCAGGGGGTAACGGCCATATATTCGGTGCCGGAACCACAGCCGGAAATGCGCTTGTAAATGCAGGGTCCATGGGCCAAGTCGATCATGTAATGGTAGAAGGTGATGGGATGACCGGCTTTTTCACGGCGGAGCATATCCTTGGCCAGCAGCTCATACTGGTCAAACAGGATGGGCAGGTCGGCTTCGGTCAGGGCTTCGGGACTGCCGGCCTTGCTCACGACCGGCTCCATGGAAAGCTCGTCAAAGCCGAGATCATCCGCCATGTGGAACAGGTCGTTGGTGAAATCGGTGTTGTAATGGGTGAAGGTGCCGCGCATGTAGTAGCCCTTACCGCCGCGGGCCTTGACCAGCTGCTGGAACTTGGGCACAATGCGGTCATAGCTGCCGCGGCCTGCAATATCCTTGCGGAAACGGTCGTTGATCTCCTTGCGGCCATCCAGAGAAAGAACCACGTTGTAGCACTCTTTGTTGGCCCACTCAATGACTTCATCGGTGATGCCGATGCCGTTGGTGGTCAGGGTGAAGCGGAAGTTCTTGCCTTTTTCTTTTTCAATGCTGCGAGCATAGGCAACCAGCTGTTTGCAGACCTCAAAGTTCATCAGCGGTTCGCCGCCGAAAAAGTCAACCTCCAGGTTGTGGCGGGTGCCGCTGTGCTCCACCAGGAAATCCAGCGCACGCTTGCCGGTCTCAAAGCTCATCAGGCCGGACTGGCCGTGGAACTTGCCCTGGGCGGCAAAGCAGTATTCGCAGTTCAGATTGCAGGTGTGGGCCACATGCAGGCAGAGTGCCTTGACAACGGTGGAACGATTCTTGAAGTCAAAGGCATGGTCAGCGTAAATATCTTCGGCAAACAGCTTGCCATCGGCCTTCAGTTCTTCGATATCGTCAAAGCAGTCGTTGATGTCCTCGGCGGTCACTTCGGGATGGTCAGCATATTTCTTTGCCAGCAGGTCGGCAGCTTCTGCGCGGGGGTGGCCGGCATCGACCAGAGCGATGGCGGCATACGCCAGTTCGTCTACGGCGTGAACGCTGCCGCTGTAGACATCCAGCACAATGTTGTAGCCGTTGAGTTTATATTGATGGATCATACTATTCCTCATATCCGAATCAAAGTGGGGTTACATAAAAAGAACCGGGAGCGCCTTTTTGGTAAAAGGCAGTCCCGGCAGAAAGCCAGTTCAAGTAAAAATTACTTCTTCTCGCAAGGCTGGTTGGCAATGCCGCAGCTGGTCTTGCAGGCGCTCTGGCAGGAAGTCTGGCATTCGCCGCAGCCGCCGTTCTGGAGGCTCTTAGCCATATCGCGGGTGTTCAGAGTCTGAATGTGCTTCATGAAATTTCACCTCTTCTATAAATATAGATTATATTAAATATACACGGAAACCATAGGGTTTGTCAAGCGAAAGCGGGGATTTTTGCGGGGAGGCGGGCAGTTTTTTGCCCACAACAGGAATGGTGCTATGGCAGAACATCCAAAGTGGAGCCACCGCCAAGGCCAGTGTGGTGCAGGTGGGTGCCGCAGGCAGCAAGGGCGGTGCAGGCCGCGATGAATTCCGGAGTGATCACTTCGCCCGGTGCCAGCAGCGGAACGCCCGGCGGATATGCCCAGACATACTCCGCCGAGGTGCGGCCAACGGCATGTTGCAGTGCCAACGCGGTGTGCGGGGCAAAAAGCGCCTGTGCGATGGAACAGGCGGCTGGGCCGGGGGTGGGCAGCACCTGCGCCGAGGCGGGCAGGGGAGCGTTCTGCGCCGCCGCAGCATCGATCACCAACAGGGCAGCGGCAAAACGGTCAAGGGCGGTTTCTTCATCGCAGGGGGAGGTCATGGCCAGCACGTTGGCACCACAGGACATCTCGGTTTCAAACTGCCAGTCCCGGCGCAGCAGTTCCGCCAGGGCGGGGCCGGTCAGCCCGGCAGCAGCACCGTTGACGAGGATCTTGCCGGAATCGTGGGCAAAAAAGCCGGGGTGGGCAGAAACATCATCCATCCCATGGCAGAGCACGCGCAGGCGGCGCAGTGGGCGCACAGCGCCGCTGAACCGCTGCAAGCGGGCACGCCAGGCGGCAAACCAGGCATCGCCGTGTTCGGCCAGCAGGCCGGTGCAGCCGTCCAGGCTGGCCATTAACGGATAGGAGGGGGAACTGGTTTCAAACACATCCAGCTGGCGTTCCAGCTCCTGCGGCGGAATGAAAGAACTGTTCCAGTGCAGCAGGGCGGTCTGGGTCAGGCTGGGCAGTGTCTTGTGCGGGCTTTGAATGATGACATCCGCCCCGGCAGCAATGGCACCGCCCTGCCAGCCGTGGGCGGCGGCCAGTGGCAGATAGTGCGCGCCGTGGGCTTCGTCCACGATCAGGGGAACGTTGGCGGCGTGGCACAAAGCGGCAATGGCGGCAAGATCACTCAAAACACCCTCATAGGTGGGGCTGGTAAGGATGACCGCAGCGGCATCCGGGCAGGCGCGCAGGGCATCCGCTACCATGGCGGGGGTGATGCTGCCGTAAATGCCGAACGCCGGGTCCACGGGGGGCACCAGCCAGTGTGCCGTTAAGCGGTTGAGCTCAATGGCGTGGTAAACGGATTTGTGGCAGTTGCGCGCGCAGATGACGGTGGTGCGGCCGGAACTGACGACAGCGGCCCGGATGGCGGCCAGAATGCCGCAGGTGGAGCCGTTGACCAGATACCAGGTTCGCTTTGCCCCCCACAGGGCGGCGGTGCGGGCCATGGCATCGGCCAAAATGCCGTCTGCATCGTGCAGGTCATCTACGCCGGGAACTTCGGTCATATCCCACCCGGCGGGCAGGCCCGGTGCCGGCACCACCCGCCGCTTGTGCCCCGGCATGTGCAAGGGGTAAAGCCCGGAGGAAGCATAGGATTGGAGTTGAGATTGGAGAAGATGGTTCATAAGTTAGGAGGTAGGAAGTAGGAGTTAGGAGTTGAAGGACGGAATTTTTGGAAGCGGCAATAATTAGAAGTGAGGAAACGGAGAGAGTATAAGAGTGTTATGATTTTAATACGCGGCGCAAGCCGCAACATAAACTCCTAACGCCTCCCTCCTAACCAAGTTCTACTTGGGCTTTGCTTCCGCATTTGGTCTTTTGGACCAGGATTTGTTTGGGGATGCGGTCCTGGAGGGTTTCGACGTGGCTGATGATGCCGACCAGCTTATCGGAACCGGCAAGGGCAGTCAGGGTGTCGATGGCTTTTTGCAGGGCGTCGGCGTCCAGCGTGCCAAAGCCTTCGTCCACAAACAGGGTATCCACGCTGATGCCGCCGGCACTTTCCTGGATGGTATCGCTGATGCCAAGAGCCAGGCTGAGCGCCGCCAAAAAGCTTTCGCCGCCGGAAAGGGAACCGACCGGGCGGGTCTTACCGGTGTAGGCATCGAACACATCCAGTTCCAGTGCGGTCTTGGCGGCAATATCGGCGCTCTGGCGGCGGCGCAGGGTATACTGGCCGCCCGTCATGCGGGTAAAACGACGGTTTGCGGCGGCGACCACGCCGTCAAAATAAAAGCTCTGCACATACTGTTCAAAGGGCAGCTTTTGCTTTTGGGTCAGATTGCCGTTGATGGTCTTGCTCAGGTTATCCAGCATGGCGGCGTTGGCGCGGGCAGATTCTGCGGCGGTGATGGCTTTTTTTAGGTTGGTCAGGGCATCGCGGTTGGTATCCAGCCGGTGCAGGGCGGCCTGGTTTTGGTCGCGCAGGTTTTTGCGCTCAGCTTGCAGTGCAGTAAGGGCCTGCTGCTGGGCGGCAGGGTCCGGGCGGCTGGCGGTATCCCCGGCCTGTTCGGCCAGGGTTTGGGCGGCGCTTTGGGCCGCAGCAAGTTCTTTGGAAAAAGCATCGCGGCTTTTGGCGGCGGCATCCAGTGCGGCTTGCAGGGTGCGGCGCTGTTTTTGGGTCTCGGCGCGGGCGGCGGCCATAGCGACGGCATCTGGCCAGGGCAGGTTTTTCTGCCCCTCGGCAAGGCGGGTCTGGGCTTCCGCGGCGGCTTTTTCGGCGTTGGCCTGTGCGGTGCGGGCCTGCTCCACAGCGTTTGCCTGGTCGGGGCGCTGGGCTTGCAGCTGGGCTTTTTGGCGGGTCAGCTTTTCCAGATCTTTTTTGCGTGATTCAGCATTTGCCATGCGGTCATGCATTTCGGCAAGGCCGCGGCGCAGACTGTCATGTTGGGCCTGCAGGGCGGTTTGCAGCTCGTCCAGGGTCAGGGCATCGGCCTGCGGCCCGGTATAATGCTGGCGGCGGCGCGCCAGAAAGGCGGCGGTACGCGCATACAGGGTATCCCGCTGGGTTTGGGCTGCGGCTTTGGCTTCCCCGGCTGCGGTGGAGGCTTTGGAAGCTTCCGCCGCAGCGCTCGCCGCTGCCTGCGCAGCTTTGTTGCAGGCGGCTTCGGTGACATGGCTGGGGGCGGGGGCTGCCGGTGCTGGGTGGTGCAGAGCACCGCACACCGGGCAGGGGGTGCCATCCACCAGATCTTGCGCCAGAATCCCGGCGCGGGCGGCATTCAGGGCGCGCTGCATCTCGGCGCTGGAATGCTGGGCGGCATCGGCCTGCTGCTGCTTTTGCCGGTATTCATCGGCAGTGCGCTGCCATTTGGCTTGCGCGGTGTGCAGGCGGGGGATATCGTCCAACAGGGCTTGGCAGTCCTGCTGCTGGCTTTGGGCCAGCTCAATGGTTTTGCGGCAGCTTTCCAGCTCGGCGTTCGGTTCGCCGCAGGCCGTGATCTGCGGTTCCAGCTGGGCTAAGGCAGTATCGGTACTGCTTAGAGTTTTCTGGTCTTTTTCCAGCGCCGCGGCGGCCTGCTCGGCCTGGGCGCGGGCGGCTTTGGCGCTGGCTGCGGCGGTGCTCAACTCTTGATAGCGCGGCTCCCACTCCGCAAAGCGCTGCAGCTTGGCATCCAGCTCGGCAAGCTCCGGGCGGCGCATTCAAAGCGGGGGCCTGGGCAGTCAGCTCGGCGGCTTTGGCCTGGGCTTCATCCAGACTGCTCAGCAGTTTGGCACGGTTTTGGGCGGCTTCCACCGCGGCGGACTGCACTTCAATGCGGGCATCAAGGGTATCCAGCTGTTGGGATTGCTCCGCCGTCAGGGCGGTGTCCGCTTCGATCATCTCAGCGGCCCAGTCCAGCGCGGCGGGGGCGCGGTAGGGGTCACGGCTGTCCTGCGCATCGGCAAGTTCGCCGGTGTGGGGGCTGCCGGGGGCAGGCTGTAAAGTGGCCAGCAGCTGCACAACGGTGTGGTTGGCAAACTCGGCCTGGCGCAGAGCTTCCCCGGCTTTGGTGCGGGCGGCACTGCCAAGGCGCTGGTAGCTGGCGGTATCAAACACGCGGCGCAGAATTTCGGCCCGGTCGGCGCTGGAAGCATTGAGCAGGCGGGCAAAATCATTCTGCGCGATCATCGAGATTTGGGCAAACTGGCGGGCGTCAATGCCCAGCAGGGCTGTCACCGCTGCAGTCACGGCTTTGGTACCGGTCACGGGAGCGTCCGGCTCCTGCGTTAAGGCGGCAGAGCCGGGAACTGTGGTCACGCCCTCGCCCCGGCGCTTGGCGCGGGTCTGCTCTGGGGTGCGGTTGACGGTATAAGTACGGCCGCGGTGGGTGAACTCCAGCTCCACAAAGGTGGTATCAGTGGGGATGGCATAGTCGCTGCGCAGCATGTCCGGTTCGCGGTAAGCGCCGGTGGTTTCGCCGTACAGGGCAAAGGTGATAGCGTCAAACAGCGCGGTTTTGCCCGCGCCGGTATCACCGCTGATCAGGAACAGGCCGCTGGAGCCAAAGCCGGACAAATCCAGTGTGCAGGTGCCGGCATAAGGGCCAAAGGCGCAAAGGGTCAGGCGTACAGGTTTCATAGTCCGGCCTCCTGGCGCAGCTGGGTCAGAGCTGCGGTTTCTTCGGGGGTAAGGGTGCGGCCGTGCATCTTTTCAAAAAAGCGGGCGAACAGCTCGTCAAAGCCCATGGTGCGCAGCTGGGCGGCCTGCTGGATGGCATCGCTGCCGGTATCCAGTGCGCCGCCGGGGGCGTAATCCAGCTTCATGGCGTTGGGGTAAGCGGCACGCAGCACGGCCATGGCGTCCGGGCGGGGAACCGGGTCGGTCAGGGTGGCCCAGATGTAATCTTCGGCATCTGTTACGGTATCGGCGGCGGTCAGCTGGTCCAGCGGGCCGGTGAGGTGGCGCATGGCGTGCAGCGGGCGCAGGGGCAAAAGCTCCGGTTCGGCTCCGTTGGCCCCGATATGAACCAGAACGGCGCTTTTTTGCGCGCCGCACTCATCCAGCGAATAGCACAGCGGGCTGCCCGCGTACCGCACAGTGGGGCAGCCGACCTGCTGTGGGCGGTGAATGTGGCCAAGGGCGGTGTACAGGTAGCCGGTAAAGCGGGCGGCATCCACGGCCTGAACCGTGCCGACGTTGACATCGGCGGCAACGCTCTCGCTGCCGGAACAGGTGGGCAGACTGCCGCCGCCCAGCACCATCTGGTGGGCGATCAGAATCCGACGCTCCCCGGCGGTGGGCAGCGGGCCCAGCGCGGCGGCGATGGCGGAATCTTCATCCCGGATATCGGCATCTGGCAGGCAGTGGCGCACGGTGGCGGGGCGGACAAAGGGCAGGAGGTCAAAGGTGAGCCCGCCGAATTCATCCTGCAAGATGACCCGGCGGGGGGCACTGGTGAACTGCCCGGCCAGATAGACCTGTTGGCTGGAAAGCAGCCCGGCGGCATAATCCAGCCGCTCGGCGCTGTCATGGTTGCCGGCAATGGCCAGCACCGGGATGTTCCGATGAGCAAGCTCGGTCAAAAACCAGTCCAGCAGCAAAACTGCGGCGGCAGGGGGCAGGGCGGTATCGTAAATATCCCCGGCCAGCGCCACCGCCTGCACATTGTGGGCAGTGCACAGGTCAAGGACCTGCTCTAAGATATAGCGCTGGTCCGGCAGCAGGTCAAAGCCATTGACCCGCTTGCCGAGGTGAAGATCGGCGAGGTGGAGAAGATTCAAAGGTGGCACCCCCTTGAAAGTTAGGAGTTAGGAGTTATCTCAATTAGGAATGAGGAATGAGAAATTAGGAATTGGAGATGGGGATAAGTTTGAAATTTGGGGCGAATTGTGCGGTATTGCCTTACGTCGGCCAGGATGAACGCCCGCCCTATGATCGGCCCATGAAAGGTTTTCGCCCAGCCTTTTTTCAAAAAGGCTGGATGGTCAGCGCCAGAGTTTTTCCCAGGTGGTGATATCGAGAGTAACGCCGGGCAGGACTTCCATGGGGACGGTCTCACTTTTACGGAAGCGGCACTTTTTGCAGAACCCTTCAGCTTTCAGGTCCTTGGCCCATACCCGCAGATATAGGCGGCTGCGGCCATCGCCTTCGGCCAGTTTTTGGGCATAGGCCACAATGCTGCGGCCTATGCCCTGGCCGCGGGCTTTTTCCAAAAGGAACAGGCGGGACAGGCACATGGCCCCCGTGGGGGTAAGATCCAGCGCAAAATAGCCGACTGGATCGCTGCCCAGATAGATCATGAAATAATTCACAGTTCCGCTGTGGATCTCGTCATCCGTCAGGATATCACTCTGGTACTTTTCCGCCAGGGCGCGGGCTACTTTTGGGGTCAGCTTGGTGTAATGCTGAACAAAAATTTCTTCCGCCAGCTGGCTGATCTGCTCAATATAGCGGGTTTTGGTCACTTGCTTGTAGGTGGGTTTCATGGGGAACCTCCGTAATGTATGGTTATTCAACGGTAACGCTGGCGCGGGCGGGCAGGCAGGCGGCCCAATCGCCCTGTTTGGTCAGTACGCCAAAGGATTCACAGGTGTGGTCCGGGCAGGGGCTTTCCACAAAGCGGATGCCGCCGTTTTCCACAACCAGATGGATGGTGTAATAGCCGGTATCAATATCATAGCGATGGTCGGTGTCCAGCGGGATGCGCAGCTGGGTGCTGTCATCGCCATAGGTCAGCACGGCAACCAGACCGGACCCGGCAGCCGGATGGCCGAAACAGAGCCACAGCACCCCGGCGGCCAGCAGAATGATGATGGCAAACAAAATGTTCAGACGGGTAGATTTTTTCAAGGGGAAAACCTCATTTAATCAGGGTCAAAATTCAGGGTCAGCCGCATGCCGTCAACCCCGGCGGCTGCGGTGGGAAACGCCTGCTGCGCGGCGGCAAGGCCGGGGGCAAGGTCCGTTACGGCGGCGCTGTAATGGGTCAGCCACAGGCGGTACACGTTGGCTTCGGCGGCAAGGACCCCCGTTTCGCGGCAGGTGGAATGGCCGTATAACTTCGCTTTGGGCAGGTCGGCGTCATCGGCATAGGTGGAATCCATCAACAAAAGATCGGCATCCTGTGCAGCGCGGCGCAGCGCAGCGCAGGGGCGGGTGTCGGTCGCATAGACAACTTTCAGCCCGCGGCGCGGCGGGCCGAGAACCTGAGACGGCAGGAAGCCGCCCACCGGCTGGCCGCTTTGCAGGGTGGACCAGTAACGCACGGGGATGCCCGCCGACTTTGCCCGCTGGGGATCAAACTTGCCCGCCCGCGGCAGGGTGAACGCATATCCGCAGCAGGGTACCCGGTGCTTGAGGGGGAACGCCTGCACGCACCCGGCGGGCACTTCAAACTCGCCTTTGCAGTCTGGCAGTTCTTTCAGCCGTAGTTCGAACGGCAGCGGTCCGGCCACGGCGTAAAAGGTGCGCACCACATCCGTCAAGCCCGGCGGCCCAGCCATGACGAGGGGGGCAGTGCGGCCCTGGGCGGCCATCGTCTGCCAGATGCCGGGCAGGCCGAAAATGTGGTCCCCGTGGTAATGGGTCAGCAGAATGGCGTCCATGCGGAAAATACTGACCCCGGCCCGGCGCGCGGCAGTCTGGGTGCCCTCGCCGCAGTCCAGCAGCAGGTTGGAGCCGCTCACCGTGATGCAGGCAGCCGCCAGGGCGCGCTCCGGCAGGGGCTGTGTGCCGCCGGTGCCAAGCAGAATGATATCCAGCATGGCCAGAACCTCCGATAGACTTAATACAAAATGTATTTCTTGCAAGATTTGATAAACAAATTGTATAACTTGTGGGGCGGTGGCTGTAGAAAGCATACACCCCCAACTTATCATACTGCTAACAGTATACCACAACATGCCAAGCGGGAAAACCGGAAAATTTTAAACGGGGGACAGCACAAAATGTTGAAAATTTCACACCTGCCGCGTATTATGATAAGAATGAAGCGAAAGGGGAAGGCGGCCGTAGGGGGCAGAGTGTACCAGCGGAGTGTTTGCCGGTATCACGAAGCAAGATATCTGACAAGGCCCGACATCCGGGACGATGCAAGCATCGTCCCCTACAGATTGCATTTAGGGCAATACCGCATAATTCTAAGTGCCGATACGGCGAGCGAGGTGCGGCA
>ERZ791744.2094-NODE-2094-length-11388-cov-5.085679_pt1 | contig 11388 bp, 7 predicted proteins | sample MGYA00510039_ERZ791744 | MGnify/ENA primary metagenome ERZ791744 (study PRJEB30046, sample SAMN00791969) | human gut metagenome | study: EMG produced TPA metagenomics assembly of the A metagenome-wide association study of gut microbiota in type 2... | reverse complement strand
ACGGCGTGGCCTGCAAAAACCAGATCCCCGGCCCCGGTGCCAAGGGCGTGGGCGACACGGCGATCCGCAACTATAATAAGTGGGCGGACATCCGGGTGAACATGGACACCCTGTGCGAGGGCGGCACCCCGGACACCACGCTTGAACTGTTTGGCAAGCAGTTCAAATACCCCTTCTTTGCAGGCCCGGTGGGTGCGGTGAACCTGCACTACTCCGAGACCTACACCGATATGACTTATAACGACGTGCTGGTACGCGCCTGCGCCGAGAACGGCATTGCCGCCTTTACCGGTGACGGCACCAACCCCACCGTGATGGAGATGGCCACCAAGGCCATCGGTGCGGCGGGCGGCTGCGGTGTGCCCACCATCAAGCCCTGGAACATCGACACCATCCGGGAGAAGATGGCCCAGGCCAAGGCCAGCGGCTGCTTTGCCGTGGCCATGGACGTGGATGCGGCAGGCCTGCCCTTCCTCAAGAACATGACCCCGCCGGCCGGCAGCAAGAGCGTGGAAGAGCTGGCCGAGATCGTGAAGCTGGCCGAGCGGCCCTTCATCGTCAAGGGCGTGATGACCGTCAAGGGTGCTTTGAAGGCCAGGGAGGCCGGTGCCGCCGCCATCGTGGTGTCCAACCACGGCGGCCGTGTGCTGGACCAGTGCCCCGCCACCGCTGAAGTCCTGCCGGAGATCGCTGCAGCCCTCAAGGGCACCGACGTGAAGATCCTGGTGGACGGCGGCATCCGCACCGGTGTGGATGTGTTCAAGGCCCTGGCCCTGGGTGCCGATGGCGTGCTGATCTGCCGCCCCTTTGTCACGGCCGTGTACGGCGGCGGCGAGGAAGGCGTGAAGTGCTACATCGACAAGCTGGCCGGGGAACTGGCCGACACCATGCAGATGTGCGGCGCTCACAGTCTGGCAGAGATCACCCCCGATATGGTGCGCGTATAAAACCGAAGAAAAACCGGAAAAGCCGGAGTATGCCTGCGGGTGTGCCCCGGCTTTGTTAAAGTTTGTTGAAAAGATGGATGTACGAAATTTGGACGCTTGTGTATTGCCCAAAAATGCGCTACACTACAATCAACTGAACCGTAAACCGGATGCCTGCAGGTGGGAGTGCCGCCTGCTCATTTTTAGGAGGATCTATGAAAAAGAAAACCGAGCAGAATGCTGCGGGAGCGCCGCAGACGGGGAAAACGGCCGGTGCCGGAGCAGCCGGGTTCCTGAAAAAGAACTGGAAGTGGCTGGTCCCGGTGGCCTGCGTGGCCGTGCTGGGCGGTGTGTGGCTGCTCAAGCCCAAGGCCGACAAGCCTGCCAGCGTGGATACCAGCTATGTGGAGACCGCGCCGGAACAGCGGGACCTCGTCAATGCCTTGAGCGGCACCGGCACCCTGAAGCCGGCGAATACTTATAATGTCAAGTCGCTGGTGTCCGGTAAGGTGCTGACCTGCAGCTTTGAGGAAGGCGACAACGTGGAAGAGGGCGATGTGCTCTACACCGTGGACTCCTCCGACGCTACCACCAAGGTGGAGCAGGCGGGCATCACCCTGCAGCAGGCCCAGCGCAACTACGACAAGACGGTGGACCGCCAGTATGTGCGCGCGGAAGTGGCCGGTGTCGTGAGCAGCCTGAAGGTCGCCAAGGGCGACGAGGTGACCAGCGGCCAGGAAGTGGCCGTGATCCGCGACAACTCCAAGATGACACTGGCACTGGAGTTCCCGGCGGCAGACGCAGCCGGTTTCTCGGTGGGGCAGAGCGCGGACGTGACGCTGGACGGTACCTTTGAGACCATGACCGGCACCATTACCGCCGTCACCGGCACCGATGCCCTGAGCACCGGCAACCTGCTCACCCGCACCGTGACCATCTCGGTGCGCAACGCGGGCGGCCTGACCACCGCCCAGGCGGCCACCGCTACCGTGAACGGCGTGAGCTCCATCGGCGCGGCCACCTTCCAGTATCAGGCCGAGCGCACCCTGACGACGCTGGCCGCCGGTACGGTCACCGCCATCCATGCACGCGAGGGCGACAGCGTGAATAAGGACGACATCGTGCTGCAGATCAGCGGTGACGACCTGAGCGAGTCCATCCAGTCTGCTTCTGAGACCCTGCGTGGGGCCGAGCTGTCCATGCAGAGCACCCAGGACACCATGAACAACTACACCATCACCTCGCCCATCAGAGGCACCATCATCGAAAAGGCCGCCAAGGTGGGCGATGCCCTGAGCACGGGCAGCGACCTGTGCACCATCTACGATCTGAGCTACCTGGAAATGACCATCAATGTGGATGAGCTGCAGGTCAGCAGCCTGTCGGTGGGGCAGACTGTGCAGGTCACCGCCGACGCCGTGCAGGACAGGACCTATGAGGGCGTTGTGACCCGCGTGTCCATGAAGGGCGACACCAGCGGCGGCACCACCACCTACCCGGTTACCGTGCGCATCGACGAGACCGACGGCCTGCGCCCCGGCATGAACGCCAACGCGGAGATCGTGGTGGCCCAGGCCAAGAACGCACTGGCGGTGCCCAACGCAGCCGTGGTGCGCGGCAGCTATGTGCTGGTGACCCAGGACTCTCCCAGTGCGGTCAACGCAGACCCGGACATGGTCGCACCGGACGGCTTTGTGTACGTCAAGGTCAAGCTGGGCGTCAGTGACAGCGATTACACCCAGGTTGTCAGCGGCCTGACCGCGCAGGACACCGTGGGCTACGACCCCAGCTCGGTGAGCAGCGATACCTATTACGACAACGGCGGTTATGAGTACACGACCGACGGCACCACCGACACGACGGGCGGCGAGACCACCGACGGCACGGCCGATGGGGAAGGTGCAGAAAGCACCGTGACCAAGGAACCGGCCGTTGACGAGCCGGTGGACGCCGGAAATGACGGCGAAGTGATCGGCGAAGCCGACGGCGTGATCCTGACCTGACACGGAGGAATGCATGAGCGCTCTGATCGAATTTGAAGAGGTCTGCAAGTATTACCAGATGGGCGACACCACGGTAAAGGCCGCAGACCACATTACCATGAAAATCGACAAAGGCGAGTTCGTGGCCATCGTGGGCCAGTCCGGCTCCGGCAAGTCCACCTGCATGAACATCATCGGCTGTCTGGATGTGCCTACCCACGGGGTGTACCGGCTCAACGGCCGGGACGTGGGTAAGATGAACCGCAACGAGCTGGCGGCGATCCGCAACGAGATGCTGGGCTTCATCTTCCAGCAGTACAATCTGCTGCCCCGGCTGAACCTGATGGAAAACGTGGAGGTGCCGCTGGTGTACGCGGGCGTCTCCCGCGCCGAGCGGCACGCCCGTGCCCGTGAGGTATTGGAGCAGGTGGGCCTGGGCGACAAACTGAAAAACCGGCCCAACCAGCTTTCCGGCGGCCAGCAGCAGCGTGTGTCCATTGCGCGGGCACTGGTGCGCAACCCGCCGGTGATCCTGGCCGACGAGCCCACCGGTGCACTGGACTCCCACACCGGCCGCGAGGTGCTGGGGCTTTTGCAGCAACTGCACAAGCAGGGACATACCGTGGTGCTGATCACCCACGACAACTCCATTGCCGTGCAGGCCGACCGCATCATCCGGCTGGAGGACGGCAGGGTGGTGTATGACGGCGACTCTCACGCACCGGAGGCCATGGTGCAGCCCACTCTGCTGGCCGAAACGCCGGAAAAGGAGGAACAGGCATGATCATTGAGACCTTCCGGCAGGCCATCCAGAACGTGTGGAGCAACAAGCTGCGCACCTTCCTGACCATGCTGGGCATCATCATCGGCGTGATGGCGGTCATCGTCATCGTGGGTCTGGGCAACGGTATGACCAAGAGCATGCGGGATAGTTTTTCCGCGCTGGGCACCAACACCCTGAGCATTCAGGTTTGGGGCTACGGCTCCCGCACCGTACCGGTGGGCGATATGTACGACATCTGCCAGCGGCACTCCGACCTGATCAAGGCAGTGTCGCCCCAGATCGAATTCAGCGGCAAAGCCAGCGGTACGCTGAAGATCGGCACCACCAGTTACCGCTGGTCCAACATCAGCGGTGTGGACGAGAGCTACACCGAAATGAAAAATTACCAGATCGCACAGGGACGCGGCCTGCAGTACATGGATATGCAGGACAACAAGCAGGTCTGCATCATTGGCGATTACCTGAACCGGGTGGCTTTTGGCGGCAACGGTGTGGGGCAGACGCTCAAGATCGGCGCCAACAAGTTCCGCATTGTGGGCGTGCTGGCGGCCAAGGTCAGCAACCCCACCATGCAGCAAGGCAGCGACGACGACTGCGTCTACCTGCCCTACACCACCGTGATGCGGCTTTCCAGCCAGAGCGCGGTGAATAACTACACGGCTGTGATGACGGACGAAAACTTTGCCAACGAGGCCAAAACCACGATGGAAGAGGAGCTGCAGAAGATCCTCAAGACCGAAAACGGCTACTATGTGTACAGTGCCAGCGAGTGGCTGGAGGAAATGAACAAGATGATCAACATGGTCATCGTGGTGCTCACCGGCATTGCCAGCATCTCGCTGCTGGTGGGCGGCATCGGCATCATGAACATCATGCTGGTGTCGGTGACCGAGCGCACCCGCGAGATCGGCATCCGCAAGGCACTGGGTGCCAAGGAGCGCACCATTCTGGCGCAGTTCGTGGTGGAAGCTGCCACCACCTCGGCGCTGGGCGGTGTGCTGGGCATCGCACTGGGCTATGCGGTGAGCATGGCGGCCAACAAGGTGCTGCCCATGTTCATGAGCGATACCACCATCACGGTGAGCCCGTCGTTCAACTCCATCGTGGTGGCCTTTGGCATCTCGGTGGGCATCGGTGTGCTGTTCGGCTATCTGCCGGCCCGGCGCGCGGCACGTCTCAATCCCATCGAGGCGCTGCGCTACGACTGAGCCCGAAGAAAGGGGAATACCTATGAAAAAACGTTTTCTCGCACTTTTGCTGGCGGTGAGCATGGCGGTGTCTATGCTGGCCATGCCGGCGGCTGCGCTGGGCAGTGCCAGCAACACGGCCGTGCAGACGGCCATCACGCTGGGCGGTATGGACGCCGGACAGACCGGCAGCCTGGACGCCGCCGTCACCCGCGGGGCCTTTGCCCGCATGCTGGTGGCGTTCTCGGCGTACCGGGAGAGCGCAGCCTCCCAGGGGGCTGTGGGCACCCTGTATAAGGATGTGCCCGGCTCTTCGCAGTGGGCACCCTACATCCGCATTGCGGTGCAGCAGGGCTGGATGAACGGCTACACGGACGGCACCTTCCGCCCGGACAACGCCGTCACGCTGGAAGAAGCCTGCACGGCCGTGCTCAAGCTGCTGGGCTACAAGATGACAGATCTGAACGGTGCCTTCCCGGCGGCGCAGCTGAACAAGGCTCAGGAACTGGGCCTGCGCAGCCAGCTGAACAGGGCACAGGGCCAGACCATGACCTACGAGGACTGCGCTGTGCTGCTGTACAACGCCCTCACGGCCAACACGGCCTCCGGCGGAGCCTATGGCAGCACCCTGGGCTTTACCGTGGCAAATGGTCAGGTGGACACCTCCACGGTGCTGCTCAGCAGCCTGAAGGGACCCTTTGTGGCGTCGGAGGGCACCCAGCTGCCCTTTGCACCGGTGAGCGTGTACCGCAACGACAAGGTGTCGGAGTCCGGCGAACTGAACAAATACGATGTGTATTATTACAGCGAGAGTCTGCAGACAGTATGGATCTATACCCGCCGCGCCGCAGGCCGCATCACAGCAGTTTCGCCCAGCGCCAGCGCTCCCACGGCGGTGACCGTGGCCGGTACCAGCTACCAGCTGGGCAGCTCGGCGGTGGCGTCCAAGATCTCGTCCCTGAACGGCGGCGGCGTGGGCGAAGTGGTCACCCTGCTGCTGGGCATGGACAATGAGGTGGCGGATGTGGTCACCGGCGAAGAGGCCGACAGCGTGTTCTACGGCGTGGTGCAGACGGCCACCCGCTCCCTTGTGGAGGACAACGGTGCCGACGTGCTGCAGCGCGTAGCAGTGATGTGCACCGACGGCATCACCCGCACCGTGAATGTGGACAAAAGCCTGAACTACCCCGCCGGTTGGATGGTGCGCATCGACGTGACGCCGGAAGGCGAGAATGTGACCGCGATTGAAAACCGGACCACCAGCGGCACGGTGAGCGCAGACGCCACCATGCTGGGCGACCATAAACTGGCAGACGACGTGCAGATCTTGGATACGACTACGGAGGGTGTGGCTGGGACGGTTCGTCCCAGCCGCCTATCCGGGACGAAACTGAACATGCTGAATGTCCGCTACTATACGCTTAACGACAACGGCGAGATCGACCGGCTGATCCTCAACGATGTCACCGGCGACCTGTGGAAGTACGGTGTGCTGGACGATATCCGCAACATTGCGGCCAACCTGCCCTCCACCAAGACCCCTGCCACTGCAGGGGATTCTGAGGGCGAAGGCTCTGATGGGACCACCCAGGTGCTGAAGGACCTGCGGAGCGTGCTGGTGCCTACCACCAGCGAGATCCTGTGGGGCGTCATCAACGGCGATATCCTCCAGACCGTGTGGAATAAGGTCACCAGTAGCACCGGCTCCCTGGTGAGCATCGGCGTCAAACAGCTGGCTAAGGTGGTAGGGGAGCCTTATGGCACCATCCTGAACTATGTGGGCGGCGGTGCCACCTATGTGTGCTATGTCAATGGACAGCTTACCAGCTACACCACCTCCATCAAATACCCGGTGCTGGCCGGCGGCCTGGCCGTGCGGCAGGAAGTGAACGGTTCGGTGAAGGCCATGGTGCAGCTGATGCCCATGAAGATCGATAAGGTGGGTGCCGCGTCAGTGCTGTCCGGTTCCACCCGCTATGAGGTAGCGGACAATGCCCAGGTGTACCTGTGGTACAAGGGCCAGTATTACGCCACGAAGCTGGCCGAGGTGAACTCGGACGCTTACTACCTCACCGGCTGGTACGACAACTTTGGCTGCGCCGCGGGCAAGCGCGTCCGCGTGATCGTGGCCGTGAAGAAGGACTGATGCGCTATTACAGCGCCCCGCGCCGGGCACTGCGCGGGGTACGGCAGCTGCTTTATCCGCGTCGGTGCCCCTTCTGCAATGCGGTGCTGGGCAGCATAAGGACCTGCCCGGACTGTGCGGAAGAAGTGGACCGGCTGCGCCGGAAGCCCGGCGTCCGGCTGGACGCATCGCAGCATTATCTGGGCGGCCTGAGCGGCGCAGCGGCACCGTTCCGGTATGAGGGCTGCGTGCGGCGGGCCATCCTGCGGGCAAAGTATCAGGCTGCACCATGGACGGCGGTGGAGCTGGGCGTGGTGCTGGCAGAGCTTGCCTTTGGCAGCGAGGTCCGGATGAGGGGCGCGGAACCGGTGCCTCAGCGGGTGGAAGGTGCCCGGCTCGGCTATGACTGCATCGTGCCGGTACCGGCGTCCAGCCGCAGACGCGGGTACAATGTACCGGAACGCATGGCGCAGCCGCTGGCAGAGGCACTGGACCTTCCGCTGGAAACAAAGGCTCTTGGTCCTGCCCGCCGGAAGAATCGGCAGGCAGGACTGCCCTTTGAACAGCGCCTGGCCAATGTGGCCGGTGCGTTCCGCGTGCAGGACCCGGACCTCATAGAGGGCCGCCGCGTGCTGCTGGTGGACGATGTGATCACCACCGGTGCTACGGCTGCCGCCTGTGCACAGGCTCTGCTTTCGGCGGGTGCGGAGAGCGTGTTTGCGGTGGCTGTGGCTACGGTGGAATTTTCGCCCATTGCCCAGCCGACCCTGCCCTTGCAGGAGGATGCGGACGAAGAAATTTAAAAAAGTTGCCGAAAAGTGCTTGACAAAATGCGAGAAGTCGGGTATACTAATCAAGCTGTGAGCGACAAACGCTTACAGATATCCGGGTGTAGCGCAGTTTTGGTAGCGCGCTTGAATGGGGTTCAAGAGGCCGTGAGTTCGATTCTCGCCACTCGGACCAAAAGGTCCAACGATTTCGCAACAGAAGTCGTTGGACCTTTTCTTTTTTGTGCCTGCGGCAGACGGCTTTTTTGCGTGCGACAGGAGAAACGACGGCAGAAATAAAACACAAAAATTTTGTAGGATGTGTAGAATATCACGCTTGAAATTGTGCATTTCTCCCAATAAAAACCTTGAAAACGTGTCAATCCTGAGAAAAAATAACCGCCTTTGTTTACAAAATGGTTACAGGCTGGTATACTTTATGGCAGTGAAACGTGAAAAATGATGCCAGAAAAGGGAGGAGCGACCAGACCGTGAATACCGCAGCGCCAACGACCGCACATAAAAAACTGGTGGGCATTCTGCTCACCATCGTGTTTGCACTCACCTGTCTGCCCGCAGCACTGGCTGTGGACCTGAATGTGGATGCCGGGTTCTACTTCAAGCAGAGCCGGGGCGGCACCTGCACGCTGGCTTCGGCTGCCATGATGCTGCGCCGCCGCGCTTACTTTGACGGACGGACCGACTGGGTGGATGTGACGGAAAACAGTGTGCGCTCCACGGCCTGGTCCAATGGTCTGGCCCACAGCTTTACATACCGGGAGATGCAGGTGGCTTATGCGACCCTGCCCTCCAATCATCAGGAAAAGACCCAGCTGCTCATCCAGCTGCTGGCTCAGCACCCGGAAGGCATCGTCCTGTACGACCGCACGCAGCCCCATGCCGTGTTGCTGACCGATTATACGAACGGCGTGTTCTATTGCTCCGACCCGGCCGGGAACATCTCCTCCGGCCGCATCCCGCTTACCAGCTCCAGCGTGTCCATTGCACGGGCGTCCTGCTACTGGTATGTGAGCGCCGACCACAACGGCGCAGCCCTGCAGGCAGATGACCTGCGGCTGGAAGGCATGCGCTATCCGGTCAATGTGCACACCGGCAGCGGAATGGCCCTTACCGGCACCGCCAACAGCACCTCCGGCAGCACGCTGGAAGGTGTGCAGGTGGCCATCCTGGACGAGAACGACAAGATCGTGCAGTCCGCGCAGGCCCAGGTGGGCGGAACCAGCTTTTCCCTCAAGACGCTGGACGACCAGATCCACTTCGGTGAGCTGCCCACGGGCTGCTACACCTACATGGTCATCGTGACCGAGTCCAGCGGCGAGACCCTTTGCTTTGCCAGCGACTTCACCGTTTCGGATGCCGCCACCAGCACCGCTACCTATTGGTCGGTGCAGGACCCCGACGGTACCAAACTTACCGACCAGACCATTACGGCCACGGCGGAAGAAACGATCCAGAGCACCCTCGGCTGGCTGTCCGGCCTGTTTGGTTGATCCCTTCTGCATGCATTTCACAGAGCCTGTCTCCTTCGGGAGATGGGCTCTTTTTTTATCCGGACAGGGAAGTTCCGGGGTAGTAATGGGCCAGGATGTCGGCAAAGTTCTGCCCCTGCTCGGCCAGTGCCTTGGCACCCCACTGGCTGAGCCCCACGCCATGGCCGTAGCCTTTTGTGGTAAAACAGAACGCACCGCTCTCATACCGGACCGTGAAGCAGGTGCTGCGCAGGCCCAGCGCCTGCCGCAGGGCCGTACCGGTGATGCGCTGCCCGCAGACGGGCAGGGCAGCAACATAACCGGCGGCGGTGTACTCCGGGGTGCCGAACCACTGCTCCGGGGCGGCAAGGTCAGGGGTGAGGCCCAGGGCAGCCAGTTGCTGTGCCGTCTGCTGTGCCGAAAAGGTCAGGGCGTACTCGTAATGGTCGGCGGCAAGGTCGGTGCTGCTGTCCACCGAAACAAGGTAGGGCAGGGCGGTGCCCCAGACATTTTCGCTGGCCTCGGTGCGGCCGTTGGAGATGGCAAAATAGCTGGCACAGGCAGGGGCACCGTCGCAGAGCAGTACGGTATGTTCCACCTCGTCCACCAGCGCGGCCAGACGGGCATAGTTGGTCTCATAGGCAGTGCCCCAGTAGCTGCGCAGCACCGGGTCAGTCAAGCAGCCCTGCCGTCGTGCCGGGTCGGCCGTCAGCCAGCCGATACTGTCCGGCGCGGCATGGTCGCGGCAGTACAGCGCGTAGCTGTGGGCGGCAACGGCCTGTGCCTTGAGGGCCTCGTCCGGCCAGCTTACCGGCATTTCGGCCGCTACTGCGCCGATGAGATATTCCCGGCGGGACAACTCCAGCACCTGCCCGGTGGAGGCATCCTGAATCAGGAACCGGTCCGCGTCACCGGCGTAGGCAACGGAGATTTCCGGGGTGGAAGCAGTGCTCTCCGGTGACGAAAGCGGCAGGCGGACCGTGGAAACGGCAGGCCCCAGCACCGCGCGGGTGAGGTGGTAGGCGGCCAGAGGCAGGGCGCATCCAAGCACCAGGAGCAGGGTGCACAGCAGAAAAGCTTTTTTCATAACGGGATCTCCCTTGCAGCGTGAAAAAGATTCTGTCTCCAGTATAAAAAGAACTGCCTGCAAAACCCTGCGAAAAAACGCTGCCCGCAAAAATGAAAGTCGTTTGGCACGGGCCGGTGAGAAGTGAACACATTGCGCTTGAATTTACTGCACAAAAGCGATAATATAAGATTATGTCCATCAGTGAGGATGGCAGGAAAGTATGGGAAAGTAAAAAATAGGAACCGGAAGAAAGGAGAGATCCCCCGTGAATTTTGCACATGCAGAAGTGGCGACCCTGGACCCCACCACGATGCGGACCCTGTGCGAGGAGTACATTGCCAACAACTACATCGACCCCGAGACCAGTGAGCGTCTGGGCGTCAAGCGCGGTCTGCGCAACCCGGACGGCACCGGCGTGCTGGCCGGCCTGACCAACGTGTGTGACGTTGTGGGCTACAAAAAGGATCAGGAAGGACATGTGATCCCCACCCCCGGCAAGCTGATCTACCGCGGCGTCAACATCAACGAGATCGTGGAGGAAGCTTATCGCAACGACCGCTTCGTGTTTGAGGAAGTGATCTGGCTGCTGCTGTTCGGCAGTCTGCCCACCCAGGAACAGCTGGACGATTTCTGCGAGATCCTGGCCGAGCATCGCGCTCTGCCGGAGGGCTTTATGGATACCATGAATGCCCCTTCCCCCAACATTATGAATAAGCTGCAGCGTTGTGTGCTGGGCCTGTACTCCTACGATGAGCACGCCGAGGACCTGACCCTGGAAAATATCCTGAACCAGAGCATCAACCTGATCGCCAGCATGCCCACCATGATGGTGAACGCTTATCAGATGAAACGCCGCTACTACGACAAGCAGAGTATGTTCTTCCATCTGCCCAAGCCGGGCCAGAGCACGGCCGAGCACATCCTGAGCACCTACCGCCCGGACCAGAAGTTCACCCACGAGGAAGCAAAGCTGCTGGATATGTGTCTGCTGGTGCATGCGGACCACGGCGGCGGCAACTGCTCCACCTTCACCACCCGTGTGCTGTCCTCCTCGGGCA
>ERZ791744.2091-NODE-2091-length-11407-cov-3.689218_pt1 | contig 11407 bp, 8 predicted proteins | sample MGYA00510039_ERZ791744 | MGnify/ENA primary metagenome ERZ791744 (study PRJEB30046, sample SAMN00791969) | human gut metagenome | study: EMG produced TPA metagenomics assembly of the A metagenome-wide association study of gut microbiota in type 2... | reverse complement strand
CCCACCGCACCCGCCGATACGGACGAGCTGGTTTTTGACCACACCTACCCGCTGGACTACGCCACCCAGTTTACCGCCGACTGCTATGCAGACGGCTCTACCCTGCTGACCATCCCGGACGCACAGGCAAAGTTTCTTGTCCGGCCGGAGGGCGCTGCCACCCTGCGCACCGTGCCTGCCGGGGTGACCGTGCTGCAGCAGCCGGTGCAGAACATCTATCTGGTGTCCACCTCTGCCATGGACTTGTTCCTCCATCTGGACGCGCTGGACAGCATTGCCCTTTCCGGCACCCGCGCCGAGGGCTGGTATCTGGATGAGGCAAAGCAGGCCATGCAGGCCGGGCGCATCGCCTACGCGGGCAAGTACAGCGCCCCGGACTACGAGCGCATCCTGACCGCAGAATGCGGCCTTGCGGTGGAAAATACCATGATCTATCACACCCCGGAGGTGAAGGAGCAATTAGAACGGTTCGGCATTCCGGTGCTGGTGGAGCGCTCCAGCTACGAGAGCAGCCCGCTGGCACGGATGGAATGGATCAAACTGTACGGTATCTTGCTGGGCAAAGAAGCCCTTGCCGAGGAGGTTTTTGCGCAGCAGGCGCAGCGCATTGCACCGCTGCTGGAGCAGCCCTCCACCGGCAAACGCTGCGCGTTTTTCTCCATTACTTCCAGCGGCCTTGCCACTGTGCGCAAAAGCGGAGACTATGTGGCGCAGATGATCGGCATGGCCGGGGGCGAATATGTTTTTGCAGACCTTGCCGACAGCGGCAACAGTCTTTCCACCATGAATATCCCACTGGAGGATCTTTACGCTGGGGTCAAGGATGCCGATGTGCTTATTTATAACGGCACCATCGAGGGCAGCATCTCCACAAAAGAAGAACTGCTTGCCCGCTGCGCGTTGCTGGCAGAATGCAAGGCGGTGCAAAGCGGGAACATCTGGTGCACGACGCCCAGCTTTTTCCAGCAGAGCATGGCACTGGCAGATTTTATGCTGGACCTCCACGCTGTTTTTACCGGGGAGACTGCCGACCCCGACACCCTGCATTTTTTGACCAAAATTACCTGAGGAGCCGCTTATGACCAGCCGCAAACGCCTTGTTTTTTCCTATTGCTGCCTTGCCCTGCTGCTGGCGATGCTGTTTGCCGTGAGCCTGTTCTGGGGCAGCGTTGCGCTTACCCCGCAGGCCGTGCTTGCAGCCCTGACCGGACGCGGACAGGACGCGCTGAGCGTAGGCATTATCACACAGCTGCGCCTGCCCCGCGCGGTGATGGCCGCGTTACTGGGCGCTGCGCTCTCGGCAGCGGGCTATCTGTTGCAGACCTTTTTTGCAAACCCCATTGCCGGCCCCTTTGTGATGGGCATTTCCAGCGGGGCTAAGCTGGCGGTGGCGCTGGTGATGGTGCTGTTTTTGAACTACGGCCTGCTGACAAGCTCTGCTGTGCTCATTCTGGCAGCCTTTGCGGGCGCTATGGCGGCCATGGCCTTTGTGCTGGCCGCTGCCCGCCGGGTGCAGCGCATGAGCATCCTTGTAATCTGCGGCGTGATGATCGGTTACATCTGCTCTGCCATCACCGAGTTTGTGGTGGCCTTTGCACAGGACAGCAGCATCGTCAACCTGCACAACTGGTCGCAGGGCAGCTTTTCCGGCATGACGTGGGGCAACGTGCGCACGGCAGCGCTGGTGGTGCTGCCCGCGCTGGCAGCGGCGTTCTGCCTTGCAAAGCCCATGGCCGCTTACCAGATGGGCGAAGCCTACGCCCGCAGTGTGGGCGTAGATGTGCGGCGGTTTTCCCGGCTGCTGGTGCTGCTTTCCAGCCTGCTGGCCGCCTGCGTTACCGCCTTTGCCGGGCCCATCTCCTTTGTGGGCATCGCGGTGCCGCACCTTGTCAAGCAGCTGCTGGGCAGTGCCCGCCCGCTGTATGTGCTGCCCGGGTGCTGCTTGGGCGGGGCGGCGTTCTGCCTGCTGTGTGATCTGATCGCCCGCAGCTTGTTTGCGCCCATGGAACTTTCCATCAGCGCGGTCACCGCTGTATTCGGCGCGCCGGTGGTCATTGGGCTGCTGCTGCGCCGCAACCGGGAGGATGTGCGATGAAGTACTCTGTTGAAACCAACGCCCTTGCCATCGGCTACGGCAAAGCTGCCCTTGCCCGGGATATCGCGCTGGGCGCTGCCAAGGGGCAGGTGCTGGCACTCATCGGCCCGAACGGCGCGGGCAAATCCACCCTGCTCAAAACCTTGGCCGGGCAGCTTGCCCCTTTGGGCGGCGCGGTGCTGCTGGACGGGCAGGAGCTTGCCCGCATCCCCGGCAATGCCCGGGCGCAAAAGCTGGCGCTGATGCTGCCCCACACCCGCCGCACCGAGCTGACCACCTGCTTTGAGTTTGCGGCGGCAGGACGCATCCCCTACACCGGGCGGCTGGGCATCCTTTCCGCTGAGGACAAAAAGCAGGTACAAAACGCGCTGGAGCTGGTGGGCGCGGCGCATCTGGCCAACCGGGACTTTAACTGCGTCAGCGATGGGCAGCGGCAGCGCATTTTGCTGGCGCGGGCAGTCTGTCAGCAGCCGCAGGTGCTTCTGCTGGACGAGCCCACCTCTTTTCTGGATATCAAGGGCAAGATCGAACTACTGACCATTTTGCAAAAGCTGGCGCATGAGCAGCAGCTTGCGGTCATCGTGACCCTGCACGAGCTGGACATGGCGCAGAAGATCGCGGACGCGGTGGTCTGCGTTTCGCCGCACGGCGTTTCTGCGCCCATGTCCCCGGCACAGGCCTTTGCTCGGGAAAATATCAAAGCGCTCTACGGCCTGACGGAAGTACAGTACAGCGCTGTTTTTGGTCCACCAAAGCCGGAAAAGCCCCAATTTGAGCACTATGTGCGCAGCGGGCAGAAGCTGCTGCATTGCGGGTACACCACCGGCACCTGTGCGGCGCTGGCCGCTGCCGGGGCCGCCCGGCTGCTGCTGACCGGCACAGCACCGGAAACCGTCGCCCTGCGCACGCCGAAAGGCATTGTGGTAGAGGTTGACCCCCTGTTCTGCCGCACCGTTGCCGAGGGTGCGGAATGCGCCATTGAAAAGGACGGCGGCGACGATGTGGACGTGACCACCGGTCTGCCGGTGACCGCCACGGTGACGCTGCTGCCCGGCACGCCCGAGATATGTATTACCGGCGGCGCGGGAGTGGGCCGGGTGACGAAGCCCGGGCTAGACCAGCCGGTTGGGCAGGCCGCCATCAACCATGTGCCCCGGCAGATGATCACCGAGGCGCTGCGCCGGGAGGCGGAAGCCGCCTGTTACCCCGGCGGCTTTGCCGTGACTATCTCCATCCCCGGCGGCGAGGAGGTAGCCCGGCGCACCTTTAACCCCCATATCGGGGTGGAGGGCGGGCTGTCGGTGCTGGGCACCAGCGGCATTGTAGAACCCATGAGCCAGCAGGCCATTCTGGATACCATCCAACTGGAGATGAATCAGGCGGCGCTGCGGGCAAAGGACCACCGGCAGCTCATCCTTGCCCCGGGCAATTACGGGTTGGACTATCTGCACGAAACGTATCCGCAGTTTGCTGATATCCCGGTGGTCAAGACGTCCAACTTTATCGGAGATACGCTGGATATGGCAGCGGCGGCGCACTTTGAACAGGTGCTGCTGGTGGGACACATCGGCAAGCTGTGCAAGCTGGCGGGCGGCATTATGAACACCCATTCCCACACGGCAGACTGCCGCACGGAACTGTTCTGCACCCATGCTGCCCTGTGCGGTGCTGACCGGAAGGTGTGCACTGCGCTGTACAATGCAGCCACCACGGATGCCTGTCTGGAGATTCTGGACACTGCCGGGCTGCGGAAACCGGTGCTGCAAAGCCTGCTTGCCGCCATCCAGCTGCATCTCGACCGCCGCGCGGGCGGGGCGTTCCGGGTGGGCGCCGTGCTGTTTTCAAACCAGCATGGCCCGCTGGGACAGACCGAAACTGCCGCCCGTCTGCTGAACGAATGGAAGGAGTAACGCACATGGTACATTTTGTAGGTGCCGGGCCCGGCGCACCGGATCTGATCACCCAGCGCGGCGCAGCATTTTTACAGGCCGCAGACTGCATTATTTACGCAGGCAGTCTGGTCAACCCGGCACTGCTGGGGCTGGCAAAGCCGGGCTGTGCCATCTATAACAGCGCCGAAATGACGCTGGAGCAGGTGCTGGACGTGATGCGCCGGATGGAAGCTGCCGGTAAAAGCACTGTGCGGTTACACACTGGCGACCCCTGCCTGTACGGTGCCATCCGGGAGCAGATGGATGCACTGGACGCAGACGGCATTTGTTACGATGATACCCCCGGTGTTTCCAGCTTTTGCGGCGCTGCCGCTGCGCTGAACGCCGAGTATACCCTGCCCATGGTCAGCCAGACGGTCATCATCACCCGCATGGAGGGGCGCACCCCCGTACCGGAGCGGGAAAGGCTGGCAAGCCTTGCCGCCCACGGCGCGACCATGGTGATCTTCCTGTCCATCGGGCTGATTGACAAGGTGCAGACGGCGCTTTTGCAGGGTGCGTATACGCCGGACACCCCCGCCGCCGTGGTGTACAAGGCCAGCTGGCCGGAAGAAAAAATCGTGCGGTGCACAGTTGGTTCTTTGGCTGAGAGCACCCGTGCAGCGGGCATTACCAAGACGGCACTTATCGTAGTGGGAGATTTTCTCGGCACGCAGTACGAGCGCAGCAAGCTGTACGACCCCGCCTTTACCACCGAGTTCCGCAAAGGAGAACCGGTATGACCCGCGCTTACCTTGCCTTTACGGAAACTGGCCTTGCGCTAGCAAAGCGTCTGGCCGTCGCCTTGCCCGGCAGTGTTGCCCGGTGCGGGCGGGATGGTGTTTCTCTTGCAGAATGGTCAAGCGCACAGTTTGTGCATTCTGATGCGCTGATATTTGTAGGAGCTGCGGGTATTGCAGTGCGGGCCATCGCGCCCCACTGCAAGAGCAAGACTACCGACCCGGCTGTGGTAGTGGTGGACGAATGCGGGCGGTTTGCCGTGCCCATTCTGTCCGGACATCTGGGCGGCGCAAACGATCTTGCGCGGGCCATTGCCGCTGTATGCGGAGCCGTGCCTGTGATTACCACCGCCACCGATGCCCACGGCATTTTTGCGGTGGACGAGTGGGCAAAGCACCAAAACTGCATGGTACTGGAGCCGGAACGCATCAAGCTGGTCAGTGGCAAATTACTGGCCGGGCAGCCGGTATATTACCGGGCTGATTTCCCGGTAATGGGCACCGTGCCCGCAGGGTTATTCCTCGCTGATACCCCGGAAAAAGCCGACTTTGCACTCACCCTTTGCCCCACCGGGCAGGCACTGCATCTTGTGCCGCGCATCGGAGTGCTGGGCATCGGCTGCAAGCGGGGCACAAGTGCTGAAACGCTGGAAGCTGCCTTTGCCGCCTTCTGCACCCGGTACGGCTTTGCTGCGCGGGCAGTCACCGCCGCCGCAAGCATCGACCTAAAGCAAAACGAGCCGGGCTTGCTGGCCTTTTGTCAGGCGCACGGCTGGCCGGTGCGGTTTTACTCTGCCGCACAGCTGCGCAGCGTGCCCGGACAGTTCACCCCCTCCCCTTTTGTACAGAGCGTGACCGGGGTAGACAATGTCTGCGAGCGAGCGGCTGTGCTGGACGCAGGCGGCAGCCTGTTTTACCCGAAATTTGCCTGCAGCGGCGTGACCTTTGCGCTGGCGTACAGGCCCTTTGCCCCGGACTGGAGGTGGCAGAATGATTGACGTGATGGAAATCGATATTGACCGTCCCGAGAAGATAGTCTATGTCGTGGGGCTTGGCCCCGGCGAGCCTTTTTATATGACCCAGCAGGCCGCGAATACGCTGGAAAGCGTTGACGCGATTTGTGGATATAAGGTCTACCTTGACCTCATCCGCGATGAATTCCCCTGCGAGGAATACTATGCCACCGGCATGACGCAGGAGCTTGACCGCTGCCGCTGGGCGCTGGAAAAAGCACGCACCGGCAAGCGGGTGGCTCTGGTCTGCTCCGGCGATGCTGGGGTGTATGGCATGGCAAGTCCCCTGCTGGAACTTGCCCCGGATTATCCGGACGTTGCCGTGGAGATCGTGCCCGGACTGACCGCTGCCCTCAGCGGCGGGGCAGTGCTGGGCGCACCGCTGGCGCACGATTTTTGCGTCATTTCCCTTTCCGACCGGCTGACCCCGTGGGAGGTCATCGAGAAGCGGCTGGCTTGCGCCGCCATGGGAGATTTCTGCGTTGCGTTGTACAATCCCTCCTCCAAGGGCAGGCCGGACTATCTGGCAAAGGCGGTGTGCATCCTGCTGGAAAACGGCAAAAGTGCCGATACCGTCTGCGGCATCGTGCGCAACATCGGCCGGGAGGGTCAGACCGCCCGAATCCTGACCCTTGCCCAGCTGAAAGACACTGCGGTGGATATGTTTACCACCGTGTACATCGGCAACGCCGCCACAAAGCAGCTGGGCGGCAGAATGGTCACCCCACGGGGGTACCGCAGATGAAGGCAGTGGTTTTTAGCGGCACTACCGAGGGGCGGGTGTTCTCCCGGCAGCTGGCGGCGCTGGGAGCGGAGGTTCTGGTCAGTGTTGCCACCCCGCTGGGTGCAGAGGAACAGGGCAAAGCAGACGGCATCTCCGTGCACTGCGGTCGGCTGACTACCGAGGAAATGGCCGCTCTTTTACAGGGCGCTGCTCTGTGCGTGGACGCCACCCACCCCTACGCGGTGGATGCCACCAAAAACATCCGGGCTGCGTGTGCCGTGGTCGGGGTGGAGTACCACCGGCTGCTGCGGGAAGAAAGTCCCTTGCCTGCCGGGAGCATGGTATTTGCCACCGCCGCCCATGCCGCTGCATTTCTGGCCAGGTGCAGCGGCAATGTGCTGCTGGCTACCGGCGCAAAAGAGCTTGCCGCTTTTGCGGCGCTCGGGCCGGAGCGGCTGTTCCCCCGGGTGCTGCCCACGCGGGAGGGCATTGCCGCCTGCGAGGCCGCCGGTATCCCGCACAGAAACATCATTGCCATGCAGGGGCCATTCAGCTATGCGCTGAACTGCGCCTTGATTGAACAATTCTCCATCCGGTATCTGGTCACCAAGGACGGCGGTGCTGTGGGCGGCTTTGCCGAAAAGGCACAGGCCGCGCAGGACACCGGTGCACAGCTGATCGTGGTGCGTCGCCCGGCTGAAAATGGACAAACTGCCGCACAAATTCTGGCACGCTGTAAGGAGGTTCTGGTATGATCTCTCTGATCGGAATGGGCTCCGGCTGCCCGGAAAGCCTGACCGCGCAAGGGTTGGCTGCACTGCAAAGCGCAGGGCTCATCCTTGGGGCAAAGCGCCTGTTGGAGCATTTACCGGCGGGGTGCACTGACAACTGCAAAGCCGTGTATAAGCCGGAGGAAATCCTTGCGTGTCTTGCCGCACAGCCGGATACGGACACCGCTGTTTTGTACAGCGGCGACACCGGGTTTTACTCCGGTGCGGCAAAGCTGCTGCCCCTGCTGCGGGCTATGGGTTACTCTGTCCGGGTGCTGCCCGGGCTTTCCAGCGTGCAGCTTTTAGCCGCAGCAGTGGGGCGCCCTTGGCAGGACTGGAAACTGGTATCGGCCCATGGTCGTGCCTGCGACCCCATAGCCGAGATTTTAGCGCATCCACAGGTGTTTTTCCTCACCGGCGGCGGGGACACCCCTGCCACCCTTTGCGCCAAACTGACCGCCGCCGGGCTGGGCGCTGCCCACGCCCTTGTGGGCGAAAACCTTGGCTCCCCGGCAGAAGCCATTCGCTTTGGCCTTGCCCGGGAACTGGCAGAGCAAACCTTTGCACCGCTGAGCGTATTGCTCATCGAACGGGAGGCTTTGCCGTCCCGCCGCACCCCCGGCCTGCCGGACGATGCTTTTATCCGGGGCGCTGTGCCCATGACAAAGCAGGAGGTGCGCGCCGCCGCGCTGGCAAAGCTGGCGGTCACCCCCACGGATACCCTGTGGGACGTGGGCGCGGGCACCGGTAGCGTGAGCGTGGAGCTGGCACTTGCCGCCCCTGCCGGGCAGGTATACGCCGTGGAGTGTGACCCGGAGGCCTGTGCACTGATCCAGCAAAACCGGGAGAAATTTTCCGCTTACAATCTAACCCTGATCGAAGGCAAAGCGCCTGAAGCTTTGGACATGCTGCCCGCCCCGGATGCTGTATTTATCGGCGGCACAAAGGGCAATATGGACGCTGTTATAGACGCCGTGCTGCACAAAAATCCAGTTGCCCGGCTGTGCGTTGCCGCCATTGCGCTGGAAACGCTCAGTGCTGCCGTAGCTGCCCTGACCGCCCACGGCCTTGCCGCCGAGGTGACACAGATCGCCGTCAACCGCACAAAAACGGCGGGCAGTCTGCATTTGCTGATGGCTAACAACCCGGTGTTTCTCATTATGGGGGCACGGACATGATGCAGTTTCTCATCGCCGCGCCGCGCTCCGGCAGCGGCAAGACCACCGTTACCTGTGCCGTGTTGACCGCCTTGCAGCGGCGCGGGACTGACCCTTGCGCCTTCAAATGCGGGCCGGACTACATCGACCCTATGTTTCACCGCAGCGCGCTTGGGGTTGAAAGCCACAATTTAGACCTCTACCTCTCTGCCCCGGATACGGTGCGCACGCTTTACGCCCGGTATGCCGCCGGGCACGGCGCTGCCGTATGCGAGGGTGCCATGGGCTTTTACGACGGGCAGGGACTGACAACCCGTGCAAGCGCTTGGGAGCTGGCCGATACGCTGGCGCTGCCGGTGCTGCTGGTAGTGCAGCCAAAAGGGGCAAGCATCACCCTTGCCGCCGAGCTGCGGGGGCTTTTGCAGTTCCGCACGCCCAGCCATATCGTGGGCATTCTGCTTAACGATTGCTCTGAAGCCTTGTACAAAACGCTGCGTCCAATGCTGGAAGCCGAGACCGGTCTGCCGGTGGTGGGGTATCTGCCCCATCTGCCGGGGTGCGTCATCGAAAGCCGCCACCTCGGGCTGAAAACCGCTGGAGAGATATCGGACTTACAGCAAAAGCTGGGCAAGCTTGCCGATGCCCTTGTGCTGGACTGGGCACAGCTGGCAGTGTTGACCGACCGCCCTGCCCCGGCTGCGCCGCCGCTTCCTACGCCGTGCGCACCCGCCGTGCGCATTGCCGTAGCGCGGGATGAAGCCTTCTGCTTTGCCTACGCTGAAACGTTGGACGCCTTGCGGGATGCGGGTGCAGAGCTTGCATTTTTCAGCCCGCTGCGGGATGCCGCCCTGCCGGAAAATATCGGCGGGTTGTACCTGCCCGGGGGTTACCCGGAGCTGTACGCCCGGCAGCTGAGTGAGAACATCGCCCTGCGTGCTGCTATCCGGGACGCAGGGCAAGAGGGGCTGCCCACCGCTGCCGAGTGCGGCGGCTTTCTGTACTTAGGGCAGACGCTGGAGGGCACAGACAGCAAGGTTTACCCCATGACGGGTGTGCTGCCGGGCAGCGGGCACAACGCCGGGCGGCTGGTGCGCTTTGGCTATGCCGCCATGACGGCAAAGTCCGACAGTATGCTTTTCCACGCTGGAGAAACGCTGCCCGTCCATGAATTTCACCACTGGGATTCCTCCGAGAATGGTGCAGACTTTTCTGTGCACAAAACCGAAAAAAGGCAGTGGAAATGCGGCTTTGCAAACGCGCATTTGTATGCCGGTTTCCCGCATCTTTACTGGGCTGGCACTGCCCTGCCCCGCCGCTTTGTGCAGGCGGCGCAGCACTTTTTGAAACACAAAGGATGACAAAAATGACCGAAGCTGAACTGATGCAGCTGCTTGCTGCTATCACCCCGCCGGACGAAACCGCCCGCGCCGCCGCCCATGCCCACTGGGCCAGCCTTGCCAAGCCCTTGGGTGGGCTGGGCGCACTGGAGACCCTGCTGGAAGATGCCGCTGCGCTGACCGGCACGGCGCAGTTTGATTTTTCCCGCCGGGCGGTGGCGGTGCTCTGTGCAGACAACGGCGTGGTGGCGCAGGGCGTAAGCCAGACCGACCAGAGCGTGACCCGCGCCGTAGCCGAGAACCTTGCTGCGCGGCGCACCAGCGTATGCAGGATGGCACAGGCGGTGCACTGCGATGTGCTGCCGGTGGATTTGGGCATTGCCGGTGCGCCCGTACCCGGCGTGCGGGACTGCCGCATTGCCGCCGGGACTGCGGACTTTACCAAAGGCCCTGCCATGACCCACGCCGAGGCAGTGGAGGCCATTGGCCGGGGCATCGCCCTGACCCGGCAGCTTGCCGCCGAGGGCTACGGGCTGGTGGCTACCGGTGAGATGGGTATTGGCAACACCACCACCTCCAGCGCCGTAGCCGCCGTGCTGCTGGCACAGCCGGTGCAGACCATGACCGGGCGCGGTGCAGGGCTTTCCGACGCAGGGCTTGCTCGCAAGGTGGACACCATCCGGCGGGGCATTGCCTGCAATGTCCCCAACCCCGATGATGTATTGGACGTACTGAGCAAGCTGGGCGGCTTTGATATCGCCGGTCTGTGCGGGATGTTTCTGGGCGGGGCGCTGGCGGGTGTGCCCGTGCTGATGGATGGCTTTATCAGCGGAGTGGCGGCTTTGTGCGCCGTGCGGCTGTGCCCGGCAGCATCCAAGGCTGTGTTTGCCAGCCACTGCTCCACCGAGCCTGCTGCCCGGCTGGTGCTGGACGCGCTGGGCAAAACGCCCCTGCTTACCGCCGGGCTGCATCTGGGCGAGGGTACCGGCGCAGTGGCCAGTATCCCACTGTGGGACATGGCGCTGGCGGTATACGATGGGTGCTATTCCTTTGCGGAGGGCGGCATTGCGCCGTATATGCCCCAATGCTGACGCTGGTACTGGGCGGCGCAGCCAGCGGCAAAAGCGAATATGCCGAAGCTCTTGTGCTGCGCAGTGCTTTGCCGCGGTATTATCTGGCCACCATGCAGGTGTGGGATGCCGAGTGCGCCGCCCGAGTGGAAAAGCACCGCAAAATGCGCGCTGCGAAGCAGTTTGAGACCATCGAATGTCCGCTGCATTTAGAGACGGTGCGTCTGCCCCGCAGGGGGACGGCGCTGCTGGAAGACTTAGGCAATCTGACCGCCAACGAGCTGTACGACCCCGCCGGTGCAGGCGATGCCGCTGCCGAGCACATTTTGCAGGGGCTGGATAGCCTTGCCGCGCAGTGCGAGAATTTGATCGTTGTTTCCAACGAAGTGTTCAGCGGCGGCGCGGACTATGCCGGGAACACGGACCGCTATCTGCTGGCGCTGGCACGGGTGAACAACGCCCTTGCCGCCCGGGCAGACGCCGTAGTGCGGGTGATGTGCGGCATCCCCGTCTATTATAAAGGAGTGGAAAAATGATCGTTTTGCAGACCATTGCGGTGGCCTTTGCCAT
>ERZ791744.2090-NODE-2090-length-11409-cov-2.842787_pt1 | contig 11409 bp, 9 predicted proteins | sample MGYA00510039_ERZ791744 | MGnify/ENA primary metagenome ERZ791744 (study PRJEB30046, sample SAMN00791969) | human gut metagenome | study: EMG produced TPA metagenomics assembly of the A metagenome-wide association study of gut microbiota in type 2... | reverse complement strand
GGCGCCGTAGACGTTTTCACAGGCGTTTACACAGGCCGCTCACCCAAAGACAAATATCTTGTAAAGGATGAGGAGACCGAGAACACCGTATGGTGGACAACCGAAGAATATAAGAACGACAACAAGCCTATCACTACAAAAGTATGGGATGAGCTTCGCGAGAAAGCTGTCAAGGAACTCAGCGACAAGACTCTTTATGTAGTAGACGTGTTCTGCGGCGCCAACAAGAGCACCCGCATGTGCGTCCGCTTCATCATGGAGGTGGCATGGCAGGCACACTTCGTCACCAACATGTTCATCCGTCCTACCGAGGAAGAACTCAAGGAGTTCAAGCCCGACTTCGTTGTGTTCAACGCATCAAAGGCAAAATGCGAGAACTACAAGGAGCTCGGCCTCCACTCCGAGACTGTTGTCGCTTTCAACATCAAGCAGCGCGAGCAGGTTATCATCAACACATGGTACGGCGGCGAGATGAAGAAGGGTATGTTCTCTATGATGAACTACTTCAATCCTCTCCGCGGCATCGCTTCGATGCACTGCTCTGCCAACACCAACATGGAGGAGACTTCCACAGCTATCTTCTTCGGTCTTTCCGGCACAGGCAAGACTACTCTCTCTACAGACCCGAAACGCAAACTCATCGGCGACGACGAGCACGGCTGGGATGACGAGGGCGTATTCAACTACGAAGGCGGCTGCTACGCAAAGGTTATCAACCTCTCGAAAGAGAACGAGCCCGACATCTACAACGCCATCACCCGCGACGCTCTTCTTGAGAACGTGACCGTGAAGGCTGACGGCGTGTGCGACTTCGCTGACAAGAGCGTGACAGAAAACACCCGCGTGTCTTATCCTATCTACCACATCAAGAACATTGTGAAGCCCGTATCGAAAGGTCCCGCCGCAAAGCAGGTCATCTTCCTTTCTGCCGACGCTTTCGGTGTGCTTCCTCCGGTAGCTATCCTCAACGACGAGCAGGCTCAGTACTACTTCCTCAGCGGCTTCACCGCGAAACTCGCAGGAACAGAGCGCGGTATCACAGAGCCCACTCCTACTTTCTCAGCTTGCTTCGGCCAGGCATTCCTTTCACTCCACCCCACAAAATATGCTGAGGAGCTCGTGAAGAAGATGCAGGCCAACGGCGCAAAGGCTTATCTCGTCAACACTGGCTGGAACGGTACTGGCAAACGTATCTCCATACCTGACACCCGCGGTATCATCGACGACATCCTCAACGGTGACATCGAGAAGGCTCCGACAAAGGTTCTCCCCTACTTCAACTTTGTCATCCCCACCGAGCTTCCCGGCGTAAACACCGGCATCCTCGATCCGCGCGACACTTACGCTGATCCCAAGGAATGGGACGAGAAAGCCAAGAAACTCGCTGAAATGTTCATCAACAACTTCAAGAAGTTCGAGACAAACGAAGTCGGCAAGAAACTCGCCGAGGCCGGCCCGAAACTCTAAAACAAGAAATCTATATTATAATGAAAGCTCCGCATCGCCAGTGATGCGGAGCTTTCATTATTTACGCGGTGCCGGCAACAGCGCCGGCGAGGACCTGAAAACAGGAATTTTTCCTACACAAGAAACTTGTTGCGCTTGTATACTTCGGGGAATTCCTTGGGTGTACAGCCTTTGTTTTTCTTGAATATGCGGTTGAAGTTAGACACGTTGTTGAATCCCGAACTGAAGCATATGTCGGCGATCGGAGTGCGTGTGCTGACCAGATCGCGCGATGCCACATCTAAGCGTATGCCTATGATGTAATCGGAGATCGAACGGCCGGTGCGCAGTTTGAAGAAACGGCTGAAAGACGAGGGAGACATGCCAGCCATTTTCGCAAGATCGTTGAGACGGATCTCATTGCGGAAATTGGCGGCGATGTATTCCTGAGTCTTCTTCAGACGCGCATTGCTGACAGACTGGTTTACCAGGCCCGCCTCGCTGCTGCTTGACAACAGGCGCCCTTTGGGGTCGATGGCCATGACATGCAGGATCTCGATGAGCTTCATCATCTGATAGAAACTTGAGGGCGCGTTCAGAAGCTCCTCGATGAGATGATACACTTTCATGATGCTCGACATAGGGAACGCCACGCCTTTGGCCGCATTGTCGAGCAGAGTCTTGACCGACTGCATCTGAGTGCGGCGCAACATCTCGTTTCCAAATATATCGACCGGGAACTGAATGGTGATCTCCCGGATATATCCGCTGTGGCAGTCATATTGCTCCCATCCGTGTTCGACGCCATGACCGACTATGCAAAGATCAAAATCTCCTACTTCTTCGACCGAATCGCCGACTATACGACGCGCACCTGCGCAATTCTCTACAAAGTTGATCTCGAATTCCGCGTGACGGTGCACCGGAAAGGTAAAACTGTCTTTCGTACGGTCCACGACATACAGAAAATCGCAGTCCGACAGGGGGGTCACTTCCGTCGGAATCTCGCCGACATGACCGAGAGGATAAAGTGGGGTATTACTCATGGTAAATTGGTATTAGATTTCGGAGCAAAAATAATAATAATATGCTTATCTGCAAAAAAGTTTTCTTTAATTTTCCAATATTTTAATCATTTTGGCGTAAATATTGTGTATAATCTTATATAATCAGGATGATTGATTTCCATTTTGTCACTTCACGCCGCAAAACGGTCTTGATTCTGTTAGCCATATGCGGTCTGGCGCTCCTCCCTTTTCTGGGCATCGCCGACTTCAATACCAAGGGAGAGCCGCGCGAAGCGGTAGTAGCTTTCTCCATTCTTGAACAGGGAAACTGGATACTTCCCACCAACAACGGAGGCGAGATCCCTTACAAGCCGCCCTTTCTGCACTGGTGTATAGCGGCGGTGAGCCTGCTTTTGAACGGAGGCATTGTCAATGAATACACGTCCCGCCTCCCATCGGCTATAGCCCTGATAGCCATGACAGCCACCATATTCCTGTTTTTTTCAAAGAAGTATCAGAATAAGACAGCTTTAGGCACGGCATTGCTGATGTTCACGGCATTCGAGATCTACAGAGCCGGCATGAACTGCAGGGTCGACATGATGCTCACGGCTCTGACTGTTGGAGCGATAGTGTCTCTTTTCCGATGGTGGGAAAAGGGAATGCGCGGTTTTCCCCTAATCGCGATAATCCTCATGAGCGCAGCCACACTGACCAAAGGGCCCGTCGGCATCATCATACCTTGTCTCACAGCCGGCATATTCATGCTGCTGCGGGGAGTCCCGTTTTTCAAGGCGTTCATATGGCTGTCATTATGGGGCGTGTTGTCGCTCATACTTCCTCTATGCTGGTATCTGGCGGCATATCAGCAGGGCGGCAAGGAATTTCTCGATCTTGTGATGGAAGAGAATTTCGGACGCATGACGGGAACTATGGCTTATGAATCACATCTCAATCCCTGGTATTACAACATAGTCACCCTTCTCGCAGGCTTCCTGCCATGGACCATAACTGCCGTCATAGCCCTCTTTGTCATACCGCGCCATGCATATTCGGAGATAGCGGGCCGGCTGCATGACATATCCGGGCGCTTGCGCCGCTGGCTGCGGGAGACCTCTCCACGGACTCTGCTGGCGCTTACCGCAGTGATTGTTATTTTCATATTCTATTGTATTCCCGCCAGCAAAAGGAGTGTGTATCTGATGCCCCTTTATCCTTTCCTGGCATACTTCCTTGCCCGCATGCTGATGTGGATGTCACACCGGAGACCAGGCAGCGTAAGAGGATATGGGGATTTTATAGCTGTCATAGGAATAGTTCTCTTCGCAGCCTACATATCCATAAAATGCGGACTGGTACCCGATTCCCTCTTCGGACATGGGAAACATGCTGCGCAAAACGCTGCCATGCTTCATTCTCTCAGAGATTTCGGAGGCATCGGAAGCTGGATATGGGCCGCGGTCGCCCCCGTCTGCTCGATAATATGGTGGTATAAAGTACGCAATAAAGTCGGACACGGCTCTCTGCCCGTATCCACAGCCTTACTTGTCGTATCACTTTATATCTCGATCAGCGGATGTTATCAGCCGGCGGTGCTGCAGGCCAAATCCGTCAAGTGTATGACGTCAGAGATGGCACGCCTCTATCCGGACATGAAATCGGACACTTACGAATTTATGTCTATGGCAGAGAAGGCCAAAGGCAACCCCATGCATTTCTTTGAAATCAACTTCTATCTCGGCGACCGGATCCGCAATTTCCGTAAATCCAGTCCCGACAAGGGATATCTTCTGATCGGTGAGAAAGATGCGGAGGAATATCTGCCTGAGTTCCAATCTGAAGGCTATGAATTCGATAAAGTCTATACGCCGGCAGCCGGATTGCCCCGCCACACACCGCTTCTATACCGCTTTATCAGAAAGAAAGCCAAAGAAAAAGTCCCGTCTGTCATGAAATAATGAATTTTTACTGCCGGTGGCGGAAATAATTTGGAAAATTCAGAAAAAGTTTATAACTTTGCAATCCGAAAGACCAAGGAGAGATGGCAGAGTGGTCGATTGCGGCGGTCTTGAAAACCGTTGAGGGTCACACCTCCGGGGGTTCGAATCCCTCTCTCTCCGCCAACAAATTGTATTAATTGTCTGATTATCACTGATAGTCAGGCAATTAATTTTTATTATATTACCTTACACAGTCGTTACGAATCCAGATAGGCTATGAATTCGTCAGCTGTCATTATCTCCATCTTGGAGAATGCCGTCAGCTTCTTCCCGATATCCTTGAAAGATGTTCCGACATGGTAGATGATGTCGTCTATGATCAGGAATCGGTCATGCGCCTTAAGGAATGTCTTTACTTCAATCGGCGCATACTGGGCATTATGACGTTCCAAGTCCAGACGAAGAGCCTTGCTGATTGGCGGCGTGTAGATCGTAGCCGACACATTGCGCCTCGTTTGTCAAGCTGGCAGAGAACCGAGTCGTCGACATAGTTATTCACCAGAATAATCCGTTTTCTCGCACCGCGGATCAGATCGCTCATCAGATTATACGCGTCAAATATACGTCCGTCGAGAATGATTCCTTGGGCGGTAAGGATGTGCGGATGAAGAAATCAACCTTGTCAGTCAAATCATCGAGCCTTTTATCATGTTCCAGTAAGCGTCCGTCAATGCGGTTCTCCATATATAACAGTCGCTGATTGACACTGTAACCGCGCAACAGATAATCTTTCAGAATTTTATTAGCCCAGACTCTGAATTGAACTCCCCGTTTGGATTTAACCCTATATCCTATAGAGGTAATCATCTCGATATTATAGTATTCAACCTGATAAGTCTTGCCATCAGATGCAGTTGTCGCAAATTTTGCGACAACTGAAAGACCATCCAATTCTTCCTTGAGTGTATTATTGATATGCTTACCGATAGTTTTCACGTCACGGTCAAATAATAATGCTATCTGATTGCGGTTTAACCACACAGTCTAATTCTGCAGACGGACTTCAAGCTTTAAGGTTGAATCGGGCTGGTAAAGTATTATCTCATTTTCGTGCCGTGAAGACACAGATGATATTGGAGTCGTATCCTTCATGGCGTAAATTTAATCAAAAAAATGGCATTACTGCAATAAGTACCAGACAATCAGTCGAAGCGACTTATCCTGCCGCCAGGGAAATAAGAATTCTCCTGATTGGATCTACCGAAACAAGAATTATTTCCCTTAATTCAATTTTGTTGTTTGCGGAAAACAGTTAATTTTGCGTTATGCACCGGATTTTAAAATGCAATAAAGAAGATTATATGACACTCGTCGGCATCTGGGAGCGATCAGTAAGGGCTACTCATAAATTTTTAGATGAAGAGGCGATTGTTGAGATTAAAGCAGCCTTGATACCTGATTATTTCCCAAATGTTGAACTGTATGCAGTCTCCGACAATGATTCTATCGTCGGCTTCATCGGATTACGGGAAAAGATGATTGAAATGCTCTTCATAGACAGCGACAGCCGCGGACGTGGTTATGGATCTTCTCTTATTAGATTTGCCAAAAACCAGGGAGCGACAAAGGTAGATGTAAATGAACAGAATCCTTTGGCTCTCGCGTTTTATCAGGCCACGGGATTCAGAATAACCGGCAGGGATAACACCGATGATGCCGGCAGACCATATCCCATTCTGCATCTGTCACTGTAAAACCCGGCTTGCTATGGCGATATAACCTGAAGAATATCCCTGTTTCTGATTACGGCGATAATATTTCGGCGATCTCGTATAAAAGTTGTAATTTTGCAGCCCGTAAACATATACTCGTATGACACGTATGAAAAAAAGAGACAACGGGCATAAAAATGCTCTCAAGGGACATTGCGCTATGCTCGGGGCCGAAATACTATGGGGCGTAAGCGCCCCGCTGGGCAAAGCCATCCTCGCCGCCGGAATGACTCCCCTCGTACTCACCGACTGCCGTATGGTCGGAGCCGCCATTCTATTCTGGACATTATCACTCTTCACTCCGCGCGAACACGTATCGTCCCGCGATCTGCTCAACATGTTTTTCGCCGCATTGCTCGGTGTGGTCATAAACCAATGCAGCTTCGTGTGGGGACTCAGCCTTACTTCACCCGTCAACGCCTCGATCATCACTACCTCTCTGCCAATCCTGACCATGGTAATGGCAGCTATCGTGCTTCACGAACCTATCACCCGGCTCAAGGTCGGAGGTGTCTTTCTGGGAGCTGTCGGCGCACTTGTACTGATCATCGGGAGCACCTCGGCCGGAGGAGAAGGAAATACTGCGGGCGACCTGCTGGTGATATGCGCCCAGCTCTCCTTCACCTGCTATCTCGTATTCTTCAAAAGACTGATCGCACGCTATTCGCCCGTTACACTGATGAAATGGCTCTTCACATATTCGTCGATATGCGTGATTCCTTTCACATACGATGACCTGTCGGCTATAGACTGGAGCGCGGCTCCTCCCATAGTGACATGGGGAGCGGTGGCATTTGTAATCGGGCCCACATTTCTCAGCTACCTGCTTCTGCCTGTCGGGCAGAAGAATCTGCGTCCCACTGTGACAGCGATGTACAATTACGTGCAACCTGTAGTCGCAACTCTTGTAGCGGTCTGGGCCGGTCTCGGCCGATTCACTGCGATCAATGCCCTGGCCGTCATAATGATATTCTCAGGAGTGTTTCTTGTGACGCGAAGCAAGGCACGCACTGCATGAGCGGCATTATCCCGCAAGGCCCGAGGCATACACCAGATCGACAAGCGGATCGGCAAGAAACGCTGTCAGTATGCCGTTGATGATAAGGCCCAGTGTGGCGTAAGCACCGAAACGCTCGCCATATTCACTCACACGGTTTGTCCCCATCACATGAGCCGCCGTACCCATGCTGAGACTGCGCGACACCGGACTCTTGACACGTCCCCATGTCATCATGCGCAATCCCGTCACGGCCCCGATCATGCCGACAACGACTACTATAGCCGATGTAAGCGCCGGAATACCGCCTATCTGCCGGGAGATCTCAAGAGCGATAGGGGTCGATACCGACTTGGGCGCGAGAGAACGGACCACTTCCTCGCCGGCGCCGAGCAGGCCCGCTATTATCACTACAGAGACTATGCCGACCACACAACCCGCAAGTTCGGCGAGCAAGAGCGGCATCAGCTGGCGCCGTATATGCTTCAGTTCGCTGTAGAGCGGAAGCGCGAGAGCCACGATGGCTGGCTTGAGCCAAAATTCTATCAGGCGTCCGCTCCCGTAATATTCTTCATAAGAGATGCCTGACACACGCAGGAATATTATCAGACCCGCTATGGTCAGCACCATCGGATTAAGCAACGCTATTCCCGTACGCGACTGCAGCTGCGAAAACAGCCAGAACAGCAGAAATGTCAGAGTGACAAGAAAAAGCTCACTTCTTGCCAGTTGCAGGATATCCATGTCAATCAGCGGTGTTTTTTATAATATTTGTGAAGAAACTCATAAAGACGGCCCGTCACCACAAGTACAAGAAATATACTCACGACGGTAGCCACGGTTATAGGCACCCATTCGGCTGCGATGATATCGAAATAAAGCATCAGCGCCACACCGGGAGGCACGAAGAAAAATGCCATGTTCTTTATCAGGAAACGGCATACCGGTGCTATCGACTCCGGACGTACCACTCCCCTTTCGAGAAGCACCGTCAGGACAAGCATACCGAGTATGCTGCCGGGAATATTGAGTCCCGGCACGAGTGCCAGCAGTTCGCCGACCAGCAGACACCCGAAAATAATACCGAACTGTTTTGCCATATCTTACTGTTTTTCTGCATATTGCAATAGTTAATACAGAGCAGCCGGAAAACCTGACGTTTCCCGGTCATACCCATATCCCTATATCAGACGGCAAAAACATCCGTTTCTTGCATGAAACGGCACATTTTTCAATATTTCAGAATCCACATCTGAATTTTATGCGGATTGACAAAAATCGGTAATTTTGTCAATATGGTCGGTCTGACGGCAGGTCATATTTCCTTCAGTCCACCCGGCGACAGATTCGAACGCTGACCGTAATTGAAACACATGCTCCGAATCTCCGAAATTACCGGATTATATGTTTCTCCGTGGAGAGCGGTGTCTTTCGAATATATATTCCTCCGGCTGTCGGTCTCTTTTCCAGGCGCCTGCCATTGAGATCATACCATTCCGTACGGTCGTCTGAAGAAGACATCACCCCTTCAACACCTGTCGGGTAATCTTCATAACTGAAGTTTCGCCAGTCCGGCGCCGTTCGGTACGCCTCGACCGACTGTGCCGGCACTACGAGAGGCACATGCGAGACATCTGAAAATACGGGAGACACAGTAGCCGGAGGCACAATCGCATCACAACTGACACTACTAAGTCGATCACATCTCAGAAATCCGTATTGGCCTATACTGCGCAACGATACAGGAAAAGATATGATGGTGAGATCATCATTGCTCTCGAAAGCATACTCCCCGATGGACTCGAGACCTGCCGGGAAATATATACCTTTAAAATTACAATCGCTGAAAGCTTCATCACCTATCGTCTTGAGCGCTGTCGGCCATACTATATCCGACAACGAATAGCAGCGCCAGAATGCGTTTTCCCCTATTTCAGAGATATTGGAAGGCAGATTCACATTTCTCAGCAACTCGCTGCTGTGGAAACATTGTTCGGGAATTTTAGTAATACCGCAATACGACATGGTAAATGACTCAAGACTCCCACACATACAGAAAGACCTTGCCCCAAGACTTGCAAGTCTGGCCGGCAAGGTCACTTCCCTGACTGCCGCACCGCAATAGGCGCCGGCACCTATCGACAGCGGTGCGTCTGATTCCTGAAATGACACTGACGTGATTGGAGCGGCCCAGAAAGCATACGGCCCTATATATGTGACGGTCCCGGGAATATTGAAGCTCCTGATGTCGCTGTAGGCAAATGCCTCTTCCCCTATGCTCTGCAACTGCGAAGGTACATTTATCTCCGTCGACGAGGTATAGGCGAACGCGCGCTTGCCGATATGAGTGATCGTGTTGGGAAGTTTTATGGTCTTGTAATCTATGTGCTCGAAAGCGTTGTCACCGATCTTGGTCACGGTCAGATTGTAGGTTTTGCTCCCCGATTTATATTTCAGAGTCTTCGGTATCTCGACGCTCTGTCTTTTGCTGAGGTATACCGTCTCGACTTTCTTGACCCTCGCTATAAGATCCGTGGTATTGACGGCATACGTTATCTTTATGTCTGTCTCATCCACCACATAGTCTTTTGCCGACGCAACGGCTCCTCCCGCCTGAAAACCAAGCAGAGCCACAAGCGTCACAGTCCAATTCTTTTTTCTCATTATTCTCTATTTTGTTTGATTCGGCCGCAAAATTACAATCCCTCTATAAATAAGGGCAATAATAACACGGGTACAAAAAGGGTACATAGCCCCCATGTACCCCCGGAATCCCCTTTATATGCAGAATAATTACTAAATTTGCGCCATGAATCCGCACGTTATTATCCGCCTCATGACAGCCGCCGTCATATTTCTTATATTTCCCGGGTGCCTACGCCACGACAATCGGCATGACCGTTTATGGAATACGGGATGTGCTGATATTGACTCGCTGCTCACCATTGCCGACGCGGTAGACGAGACGGGATTTTCCGATCCGGAAAGTCAGCGTCCCATCCTCCTTAAGTTGGAAAAAACTGCCGATAAAGGAGGCTATCGCGATATAGCGGAATGGTCACGAGGGCGTCTTGCGGCGATCAGCTGTGATTACAAACGTGCCGCACGCAGGGACTCTATAGCCTTAACTATGGCAGACTCCATGAAATCGCCTTATCTCAGGGCCCGCATAGGTCTGGATCTGTCACGTGCATTGCCCGATGATGACATCGAGCGCAAGGCAAACCTTCTTTTCGGAGCTCTGCCCGCACTGGCCGAAGCTAATGACAGTCTTCATATCATGCAGGCTCTCTTCGATCTGAACATGATCTATGCCTATGTATGGGATGACGATGCGCAGGGCCGTTATCTCGGAGAAGCGGCAAAATTCGTTCCCGATTCGCTCCCCGTGCTCCGGGCACTGATGACTATAAACGTTCTCGGCCTGAGAAGGGGCAAAAATGATGACGGTTATGTCCAGGCGCTTGACTCTCTTAAAAAAGACACTGTCATGATCGCTGCAGTGCCTCCTGTAGGCTTGATGATAGGCGCGGATCTATACAGATTACGGAGTGACACCCTGGCACTTGAGAATGCCCGTCGCTATGAAAGACTTACGGAAGAAGGTAACGACAGACATCCGGCACTCTGGCTTTACCGCACATACAGACTAAAAAGATTCCTGGGGAAAGGCATGATGGATTCTGCATCGACATATGCCGTAATGATTGAAACCGCTCTAAATGACGAAACTCCGTATGCCATGGAAATGACACGGGAACTTATTCCCTATTACCGTCTGACAGGCAATAAGGAACGAACTGCCGAACTTGAATATTCTCTCCACGGAATGGAAGAAGCGAACATTGCCTATGAAAAGGGGCGACAAATGACTTTGAAATCCACTGATCCCAGAATGGAGTCATTTATGGCCCGCGACACACAAGAAACCGATCGCCACTCCGATACGTCACGGATGATAATCATTGTCATAGCTGTCGGAGCGGCCAGCGCTATCGTCTGGAGAATACGATCAGGAAAATCCAGTCATTCCGGAAACGTAAGCGAGCCGACAGCGACCAGCCCCGATGCGGAACACCTGACATTCTCTCCCGAACAGATCAAGACTCTCCGGAATGATATAGAAACGGGAAAATACGACAAATGGGAACGGTTCGAGATACTTTTTACAAAAGTCCGTCCCGGTTTTAAGGAAAACATCATAAAATCCTATCCGACACTGACGCCGGGGGAACTGCGGCTTGCCT
>ERZ791744.2088-NODE-2088-length-11415-cov-4.364173_pt1 | contig 11415 bp, 6 predicted proteins | sample MGYA00510039_ERZ791744 | MGnify/ENA primary metagenome ERZ791744 (study PRJEB30046, sample SAMN00791969) | human gut metagenome | study: EMG produced TPA metagenomics assembly of the A metagenome-wide association study of gut microbiota in type 2... | reverse complement strand
CGCAGCCCTGCCGGATTTGCAAAATCTAAAATAATTTTTCTGCTATTTATGCCCAGAGCAAAGCGGAGGGCATTCTAAATCGTTTGCCTTCCAGAGAACAGGCCACTTTCCTTAACGCCCATCCGTGAAAAAACAATCCCGGAAAATCCGCAGATTTTCCGGGATTGCATATCTTTAAAAATAATTTTCCGCTGATATTGCCAGAGCAAAGCGGAGGCAATTCCAAATCGTCCTGCTTACTCCGTGATCCGCCCTGCCGCGCTGGTCTCCAAGACCGGGTAGGCGGTGCGGGTGCAGCGCACGGCACAGCGGGCCCGGCCGCCGGTGGTGCAGGTGAACAGGGTCAGGTCCCAGGTGTCCTCGTCGCTGGCCGTGATCATCTTGTCGATGTCGGTGGGCTGGATGGTCTCCACGTTGGTCACCTCATAGCTCCAGCGCTGGCCGTCCATGTCGGTAAAGTACACCTCGCTGCCCAGGGCCAGCCACTTGATGGGGCTGAAATGCTTGGCGTAGTTGTGGGCGCAGACCACCATGTTGTCGGCGTAGGTGGAGCCGGAGTAGCGGCCCGGGGCCACCTTGAGGCCCGCATAGCTCCACTCGCTCATCACGGGCAGTTCCAGCCCGATGGACGGGATGGACAGGTAGCCGATATACTCCCAGCCGTCGATCTCCGTAGCCGTCATCTCCTGCTCCGGGTCCAGCTCCGGCTGGACCACCGGCTCTTCGTCCTTCGTCTTGTCCTCCATGGTCTCGGTCAGGGTCTCTTCCAGCTTGCCCAGGGCATCCTGTGAAGCCTTGTCGGCGCGGTTGGCGTCCCACTGGTTATAGCCCAGCAGGGCCAGCGCGCCCAGAATGAGCAGGATGCCCACGATCATGCAGGCGCGGCCGATCTTCTGCTTTGTGTTCATGCCAGCGTCTCCTTCCGGTCCAGCACCCAGCCGACGGCAAACAGCAGCACGCCGCTGCAGGCCATGAACGGGATGGGCCAGTTCAGCTGGCCGCTCTGGGGCAGTGCATTGCCGTCCGGGCGGCCCGGCGCCACCGGGTTGTCCGGGGTGCCGGGGGCCACGGGGTTGTCCGGGTTGCCGGGGTTCACCGGGTTATCCGGCATACCGGGCGACACCGGGCGGTTGGGGTCGTTGGGATTGACCGGCATGTCCGGGTTGTCGGGCTGGGTGGGCTTGTCCGGCTCCGAGGGCTTCTCCGGCTCGGACGGTTTGTCCGGTTTCGAAGGCGTGCTGGGAGTTTCCGGTTCGGGCGGGGTCACCTCCTGCGTGGGCGCGCCCACCTTGGGGGTGGCGTCCACGGTGTAGAGCCAGCCGCTCTCGTCCGCCATGGGCAGCGACACCAGGAAGGAATTGATGGCCTCGTAGCCCTTGGAGTTCTCGGTCTGCACCACGAGGTACAGGCCCAGCGGCAGCGCGTCAAAGGAGACGGTGCCCTGCTCGCTGATCTTATGGGTGGTGCCGGCGGCGCGGGCGGGCAGCTTGGCTTCCAGCCTGGAAGCCAGCGTGCTGTCCGTCAGGTCGCCCAGCGCGATGCCGCAGCCCGTAAAGTCGGCGGTGTACACAAAATGCAGGTCGCCGTTGGTGCGGGCCACGTCCGCCACCTTGTACACGGTGAGTGCGCCGCCCCGCAGGGGGACGTCGTTCTGGTGGTCGTACAGGGTCACGTCCATGCTGCCGGTGCGGCTCAGGTCGATGTTGGCGCTGGCCGCGGGGGCTGCCAGCGCGGGCAGTGCACAGCACACGGCCATGCACAGCGCCAGCAGAAGAGCGGCAAACCGGTTGTTTTTGTTTTGTTTCATGGCTGCTCACTCCTCCTCGTTCTGTTTCCGTTTGCGGACCAGCAGCAGGGCTGCTGCAGCGGCCAGTGCGCCGCCCAGCATCCCGAAGGGTGCCGTGCCCATGCCGCCGGTGGACGGCAGCTCGTAGCCGGTGTAGACATAGTTCTGCACCGTGATATTGCCGGTCTGCACGCCGTTGTTGGAGATGTACACGTTCCAGTTGCCGGTGGTCGTTTCCTTCACCAGGTAGTGGTACGCATTGCCCTTCTCGTCCGTCAGGGGCAGATCGGTCCCGGACCAGGTGAAAGTCCAGCCGTTATCCTTGTTCAGGGTAGCTTTCCCAAACCACTCCTCGCTCTCCACGCTGTCGGTGTAACGCCACACCTCGATGTCGATACTCTCTGCCGCAGGATCTACCGGCTTTTTGGTATCCTGGTCCAGCCAGAGCTTGCTGACGGTCAGGTTGCTGTAGCGGTTGGTATACTGGGCCGTGGTGGTCTGGGCAGCACTGCCCACCTGGACATCTTCAAACTGGATGATTTTTTCTCCATCCATCGCCGTCCCCTTGCCCGTAGCGGTATCAAAGGCCGTCCGGGGGGTCTCGCTGCTCTTGTGGAACAGCACATAGTGGGGGGTATCGTCCCCCTGGTAGTTCTGGGGTGCTTTGGTCTCCACGATCTTATACAGCACGTCCGGCTTCAGAGTCTGGGGCCCGCCGTTTTCCAGCACCGTCAGGCTCACCTGGCCCTTTTCGTCGGTGGTGATGACGCCATTTACGCCGCCGCTCCAGGGCTGCCAGTCCTTGATTTGCAGATCATACTGCCAGATGGTAAACTCTGCTCCCTGCAATGCCACGCCGGAGTAATCGTCCACCTTGTGGAGCAGGAACTGTCCGGTGGAGGCTGTGGCGGCAGATGCATAGGTAAACTTGATGGAATCCGATTCGGTGGAGTCCCCATTGCCCAGCTTGACGGTATTGTCCACGTTGTAATCCTCAGCAGCACTGCCCTGCTTTACATCACATTGGTACACCAGGATCAGGGCGGTCTGGTTGGGGATCACCATGTGGAGCCAACCCTCGTCATCTGCCGGCAGCACCTGGTACAGGTTGCGAGGCACTTCATCCCCTCGGGTCACGGCGTTGGTGGCGTCGTCATACTGGAAGTAATACAGCTTTACAGACTCCGGATCTCCCCGGACAATGGCACCGTTCTGGGCCTTTACGTCGTCCCACAGCTCAATGGTCGGGGCCTCGGTGGCTCCCACCGACAGGTCCTTCCGGGCCGGGTTCACCACCACCTGGTACTCGATGCGGTCGGTTTTGCCATCCACCTCCACCAGCTGTCCGGTCTTTTTCAGGGGGTCCACAGTCTTTTCCACCGTGGTGTGGAGGGTCTCGGTCAGCTCGCCCCACTGGGCCGTGTTGGTGTAGATCACCTGGCCCACCGAGGGGTTCTTCCAGCGGGGATCGTCGTCCACGCTCACCTTGTACAGAATGCGGAACTTGTGTTGTTCAGGCTTGTTCAGGTTGTAACGGCTGATGGTAATGGTCAGCTTCCGGGTGGCTTCCTCGTAGGCTACAGTGGCAGCGGCACCCTCCAACTTGTCAGCCTTATCCAGGGCCCCTTTGTCCATGCCGATCGTTACCCAGTCGGTCTTGAACTTGGTGTTTTCCGGCAGGGTATCGGTGATGACGATGTCGGCATCATCCTCAGCAGCGGTCTGCACCACCAGCTGGTAGTGGAGGTTATTGCCGTCGAGTTTACTGTACTGGTAGGTCTGGTCTCCGCTTTGGTAACCAGATTCGTCCTGATCGCTGTTCGCCGACACCCGTTTTTCAAAGCTCTTGTAACTGTGGTAGGTGTCCTCTGCCTCAGCCCTCTGAGAGCTGCCTTGGATGCTGACGCTGTTTTTGTAAGTCCATTTCTCTCCGGTGGGCACATTGCTCTGATTCTCGTGGGTAGGGAGGTCCTTTACCTCCACACGCCGCACCGGGTTGTCATCTGCCTTGTTTATCTGGATGGTAAAGCTCCGCACCCAGGTGGAGGGGTCGTTGGCAGTCACCGTGCCGCCGGTGCCGTTGACACCGCTGTAGTAGGTGACGGTAATGACCCCGGCGGCCTTAGCATCAGCATAGTTCATGGTGCCGCCGTCGTGGAGGGTCAGGGTCAGGCCCTTTTCCAAAGCCTCCTCCAGCTCTGCGGCGTAGGCGTAGTGGGTGTCCAGCTGGGTCTGGCCGCTTTCGTTCACAGCGTCCCGGAGGGTCTCCACCAGGGTAAAGCTGCTTTCGCCAGCCGCATTGGCGGCAGAGATATTCCATTTGGCCAGGCCCTTGCTGCTGCTGGACAGCTCCTTGCTCAGGGTCCAAGCTCCCTGCCCGATGTTCACGGTAGCCGAGGCCTCAAAGGTATGGTCGCTCTTGGTTTCCACCTTTGCAGTATTGGTCACCGTGCCGCCGCCCAGGGGGGTGGTGGTCTCAAAGGTGATGGTCAGCTCCGTCCCCGTGAAATCCGCCGGGATGGTATAGCCCTTTTGCAGAAAGTCCTCTGCCGGTATCGTATCGTTGCCTACCTTTACATCCCCTACGATTTTCACACTATCTGGCAAGTCATCTGTGATCTTGCAGCCCTGCAGCATATAGGACCCCAGGAAAGAATGGGGTACCTTTACAGTGATCGTCCACTGGATGTGGCCTGTTTTGGGGTCGTACTGGCCCTTCTTCTCAATGCGAGGGTTTTTACAGGTGTACCATGCGTCAGCCTGGTCCACCACGTTCCCTGCCTCGGCTTTTGCCGTGTTGTTGATGATACCGACACCGTTGGGCATTTGGTCAAAGTCCGCATAGTTCCGCTGAACGTCGTAGTACCAGATGTACTTTTCTCCGATCTCCAATGGATCCAGCGGGCCAAGGACCACCTGGGGGTAGCCGTGGCTATCCGTTGTCCGTTGATACACAGGGACCGGCTTAATCATCGTTTTTGTACCAGAAGCATCCACCTTGTAAAGTTTAAAGGAGCTTTCCAGGTATTGGCCGCCCTTCAGGTAGTCGCTACGGTTTTCGCCATTCCTATTCGTGTTCAGGGTGTCCGTAAGGAACACCTGCTCTTTGGTACCGCTGGTGGTCTCCACCGTCACCTTATAATGGTTTATGAAGGTGCCACTTTCCGGATGATTTTCAAAGGCACTCCAATAGCCGGTGTACCCTTTACTGATCTTTATATCTGCCGTTTTCTTCTTGATGGTCAGGGTATAGCCCTTTTCAAAGGTGATGGTTTTGTTATTCTCAAAATCATCTGCCCATACTTTCCGGGAGAACTTGAAGGTTCCGGTAAACTCCCGGTTGCCCTTGGCATCCAAACCGGTGAACTTATCACTTTTGTCAAAGGTCAGCTTTGCCAGGCCGTCGGTGTCGATGGTATAGGTGCCTATGACCTTGTTGTTGTCGGTCTCGTCCTTGATCTCGCCGGAGGTGGGCTGCTTGGGCTTCATGGCATCCGGCAGCTGGTAGCACAGGGTCCGCCGGTCCGGCGTCAAGGTGCCCGCAGGCAGCTTGTAGGTCATGGTGACCTGCACGTTGGTACCGCTTTCCACTTCATTCCCCATCAGGGTCTCCCAGGAGCCATTGACCTTCTGCTCGAACGCTATCTTAGTGATCCAGGCGGGGTCCAGGTTCACCTCCGTATCGGCAGTTTCTGCCAGCAAGGCCGGGGCATCGGGGTCCTGCTGCCGGGCCTCGCCGACCCATTCCACCGTAGCCCCAAAGCCATCCTCATCTTCCAGCAGCGCATAGCTGCCGTCCAGCTCCTCCTGGGAGCCTGCCGGGTCCTCCGGGGCCACAGCGGTGGTCTCGGCGGCATAGGCGCCGGTCACCGAGATGACACTGGTCACGTCGGACATGGCAGCGGGCACCTCGGCCACCTTGCCGTCCACGTTGCCGGAGATCACGGTCAGGGTCCCGGCGTCGGGGTCCACGGCGGACACGACGCCCACCGTCTCGGTGGTCACAGTGCGGGTGTCCACCTGCGGCTCGGAAGCCGTGAGCTGGGCGGCGGTGTCGGGGTCCTCGTCCAGGTCCAGCAGGGCGATGCCATAGGAGCTCTCGTCCACGGCCACCTGCTCGGTGGTGAGGGTGTTGTAGATGACGATATCGCCGGGCCTTGCGGTGGAGCCGTCAGCGTCGGTGAGCCACTGGGAGCCGCGCAGGTCACTGTGCAGGGCCATCACGCCCGCACGCTGGGGCACCACCGTCTGGGGCACACCCGCAAAGTGCAGGCAGTAGGACAGGAACATCACGTCCCAGGCGCCGTAGGGGTTGCCGTACCAGGCACCATAGCGGGAGTAGCCGCGCAGCACCTGCTGGTCCTCCACATCCAGCTTGAAGTTCTTGTCGCTCTGCTGGTAGTCCAGCTGGGACTTTGCCACAGTGAGCAGGTCCTCGGCCCAGTTGCCGTTCAGGGCCACATTGGCCGCGGCCTGCCATTCCTCGGCAGTCTCCACGTCGGCCTGGGTATCGGCCAGGCACTCCACGGTGTGGTGGTGCTCCGGGATGGTGCACACCAGCTCCTCGGTGTAGCAGGCGTCGGTGTGGTGATGCAGCACCGGCTCGTCCGGGGTGGTCTCGGCCGGCTCAGGGGGCAGGTCCACCACGGGGCGGCTGGCAGGCATTTCCTGATAGGCGGGGTTGGGCTCCTCCACCAGTTCGCCCTCGTCCAGGCCGCACACCAGCTCATACTCGGTGGTGTAGCAGCTGTCGTCGTGGATATGCTCGAACTCGCCGCAGATGAGCGCACCGTACTCGTCAAAGCAGTCGTCGGTGTGCTCGTGCTCTTCCTGATAGCAGGTCAGCACCCGGTGCTCCTCGTAGCAGGCATCGGTGTGCTCATGGGGCACCCAGATGGTCTCCGGCTCGGTCTGCACCGGCTCTTCCAGCTCTTCCGGCTCTTCCGCGCTGTAGGCGGACACCAGATCGGCGCTGCTGTCCGAAGAGGTGACGGGCGTTTCCGGCTCGCCCTCCTCGTAACCGCAGGTGAGCACTTTTTCGTAGCAGGCCGCCGTGTGCTGGTGCTCCTCGTAGCCGCAGTGGTAGTCGGCAGTCATGGAGATGCCCACCCCATGGAGCTGCCAGTTGACGAACAGGGTGGTGAGCAGGGCCAGCACCAGCATCATGGCCACATAGCGCCGGGCCTGTACATGCTGCCTGCGGAACCGCTCGATCAACCCGTTGATGATATCCTTCATAGTAAACACGTCCTCTTGGTTCGCTCTGTGCCCTGGCAGCCGCACACCGCTGCAGGCCCACAGAAGAGTCAGTTCATCATTTGTGCAACAAAAGCGTCACAAAATTGTTCGATACACTGTCATTATACCATTTTAAGGCGTTCATTTCAACTCAGGGGCGTGCTTCTCCGGCAAAAGAATGCACACGATGCGCACCATGCAGGGGGTCAGGGGCAGCCACAGCACCGTGCAGCCCAGATTGAACAGGGTGTGGGCGTTGGCGATCTGCCGGGCCAGTACGGCGCTCTCCGGCCCGTGGGGCGAGACCAGCCGCACCAGCGCGGTGAACTGGGGCAGCAGCAGCCAGCACACCGCTGCCCCGGACAGGTTGAACAGGGCGTGGGCCGCCGCCAGACGTTTGGCGTCCCGGCTCTGCCCCACCGATGCCAGCACCGCCGTGACGGTGGTGCCGATGTTGTCCCCCAACAGCACCGGGATGGCTCCCGCAAGGCCCAGCAGGCACCCGCCGTCCGGCCCGGGGCGGGCGGCCATCTGCTGCAGCACCGCAATGGTGGCGGAGCTGCTCTGCACGGCAAGGGTCATGCCCAGCCCTGCCAGCAGGCCCAGGCCGGGGCGATGCCGCACCCGGGCCATCCACTGCCGGAACACCGGCCCTGCTGCCAACGGCTCCATGGCCTCGGCCATGACCGCGATGCCCTCAAACAGCAGGCCGAAAGCAAACAGCGCCTGCCCGGCTGCGTGCAGACGCCCGCGCCCCGCGAACCAGAGCAGCAGCCCCGCCACCAGCAGCAGATACCGGGCATCTTCCAGCCGGAAGGCCAGCAATTGCGCGGTGACCGTGGTGCCGATGTTGGCTCCGAACACCACCGGCACGGCCCGCTGCAGGGTCAGCAGCCCGGCCCCCACAAGGCCCAGTACCAGCACCGTGACCGCCGAGCTGCTCTGCACCACCGCCGTGACCGCCGCCCCCGTGAGCACCCCGGCCAGCGGGTGGGCCGTGAGCCGGGCAAGGGCCTGCCGCAGGGTGTCCCCCGCCGCCTGCTGCAAAGCGTCCGTGAGGGTGTCCATGCTATATAACAAAAGTGCCGCCCCGCCGAACAATTGCAGGATCATCCACAAACGCTGTTCCATGCCCGATGCCCCCTTTGCTTTATGTGTATGCGGGACACAAACGTTTGTGAACTTTTGTGAAACAATCCCTGCAGGGGGTTGCAATCCGGCCGGCAAAAGGCTATTATTGTCAAGCGTTAACAGTTAACAGCTGTTAAGTAATTTTTGAGAGGAGGGATCGCGTGTCTGAGGAATCCACGTTGAGTTTCCGCGGGCTTTGCCGCTACATCCACCGGCTGAGCAAAGCATCCAAGGCCGGCATGAAGGCCGCTCTGGCCGACTGCCCCAAGCGCCACTTCCCCATGCTGGAAGGGCTGCTGGGCTGCATTCGTCTCCATGGACAGGACGGTGCCGTTTATATCTCCGATCTTGTTCAGGAGCTTCATCAACCGCTTCCTGCCATTTCCCGCACGGTGCGGCAGATGGAGCAGGACGGCCTTGTGGAACGCTTTGCCGACCCTGCCGACCGCCGCAAGACGCTGGTGCGTTTTACGCCCAAGGGATACGAGGCCTGCCGACAGTGCGAGGCTGCTCTTGGGGACTACTTTTCCAGTGTCATGGCCCGGCTGGAGCCGGAACAGCTGGCCCAGATGGAAGCGCTGCGCGGCGCGCTGATGGAAGCCATTCTTGCGGAAAACGCTGCGCGTACCACCAAACCGAAGGGAGAACCAAACCATGACAAAGATCTTTAAGCAGCTGGCCCGTCACTGGGCCGTCTGCCTCGTGGTGTTCGCACTGCTGTTCGTGCAGGCGTACTGCGATCTGTCGCTGCCGGACTACACCAGCAAGATCGTGGACACCGGCATCCAGCAGGGCGGCATCGAAAGCCCCCTGCCCGACACCGTGCGGCAGAGCACCCTGGATGCCCTCTCGCTGCTGATGCGCGAGGAGGACGCCGCTGCCTTCCAGAACGCCTACACCGCCGACGGCGATGTGCTGCGCCTGCGCACCGACCTGACCGCCGACGAGCGCACTGCGCTGGAAGACGCTGTGACCACGCCGGATATCGTACTGTATCTGGCGGCCGCCCAGGCAGCCAACACCCCCGCCGGGCAGACCGGCATGGGCATGACCGGCCTTGCGGACCTGCAGGCCTCCGGTGCCGACCGCAATCCTGACACGGAAACCGAGACTGTGGCCCCCACGGCGGAGGATCTGGACACCGTGTGCGGCCAGTTTGCCGCCATGAGCCAGATGCCCGGCTTCCGCCGGGACGCCGTGCAGCAGCAGCTGACCGGTGCCATCGGCCAGCTGGACGACACCGTGGTGGAGAACCTGAAGAGCCAGGCTCTGCTGCTGGTGGGGCTGGAATACGAGGCCCAGGGCATTGCCCACGATGTGCAGATGCACTATTTATATAAGGTAGGCGGCCAGATGCTGGCCCTGACCCTGCTGATGGTGGCCGTGTCCATCGCGGTGGGCTTCCTGGCCTCCCGGGTGTCCGCCGCCATCGGCCGCGACCTGCGCCGCGAGACCTTCTCCAGCGTCATCCACTTCTCCAATGCGGAGATCGAGAACTTCTCCACCGCGTCCCTCATCACCCGCACCACCAACGACATCCAGCAGGTGCAGTTCGTCTGCGTCATGCTGCTGCGCATGGTGGCCTATGCGCCCATTCTGGGCATCGGCGGTGTGCTGCACGTCATCGGCAGCTCTTCGGGCCTGTCCTGGATCGTGGTGCTGGACGTGGCTTTGCTGCTGCTGCTCATCCTCGTCCTGATGAACGTGGCCATGCCCAAGTTCAAGATCATGCAGACGCTGGTGGACCGGCTGAACCTCGTCAGCCGCGAGATCCTCACCGGCATCATGCCGGTGCGTGCCTTCAGCCGCGAACCGTTTGAGGAACAGCGCTTCGACAAGGCCAACCGGGACCTGATGGACACCCAGCTGTTCACCAACCGCGCCATGGTGGCCATGATGCCCTTTATGACCCTGATCATGAACGGCACCAGCCTGCTCATCGTGTGGTTCGGCGGCAAGGCCATGGACAACGGCACCATGCAGGTGGGCGAGATGATCGCCTTTATCACCTACACCATGCAGATCGTCATGTCCTTCCTGATGCTGGCCATGGTGGCCGTCATGCTGCCCCGTGCCGGTGTGGCCGCAGACCGCATCGACGAGGTCATCCGCACCAAGGCCACCATCCACGACCCGGACGAAGCCGACGCCAAGGCCGCAAAGGAGCACAAGAACTGGCAGGGCGTGGTGGAGTTCCACGACGTGAGCTTCCGCTTCCCCGGTGCCGACAGCGACGCGCTGGAGCACATCAGCTTTACCGCAAAGCCCGGCGAGACCACTGCCATCATCGGCTCCACCGGCTGCGGCAAGAGCACCCTGCTCAACCTGATCCCCCGCTTCTACGACGTGACCGGCGGCAGCGTGACCGTGGACGGCATCGACGTGCGCCAGATGCCCCAGGCACAGCTGCACAACCTGCTGGGCTATGTGCCCCAGAAGGGCGTGCTGTTCAGCGGCACCATCGACAGCAACCTGAAGTTCGGCGGGGACCACATCACCGACGCCGCCGTGAAAAAGGCCGCTGCCATCGCACAGGCCACCGAGTTCATCGACGCAAAGCCGGAGGGCTACGCAAGCCCCATCGCCCAGGGCGGTTCCAACGTGTCCGGCGGCCAGAAGCAGCGCCTGTCCATCGCCCGTGCCATTGCCAAGGACCCGAAAATTTATCTGTTCGACGACAGTTTCTCGGCCCTGGACTACAAGACCGACGTGGCCCTGCGCCGCGCCCTGAAGGCCCAGACCGACAACGCCACCGTCATCATCGTGGCACAGCGCATCTCCACCGTGCTGCACGCAAACCAGATCCTGGTGCTGGACGAGGGCCGTCTGGTGGGCAAGGGCACCCATGCCCAGCTCATGGCCAGCTGCCCGGAGTATCAGGAGATCGCCCGCAGCCAGCTGAGCCAGAAGGAACTGGACCTTGAACAACTGAATCCGGAAAAGGAGGGTGTGTGATATGCCAAGACCCGGACGCATGACCACCGAGCGCGCCAAGGACTTCAAGGGCACGCTGCGGCAGCTCCTCCAGACCATGAGCCACTACAAACTGCCGCTCATCACGGCCATTGTCTTTGCCATTCTGTCCACCATCTTCAACATTGCCGGCCCCAAGGTGCTGGCCAAAGCCACCACGGCCCTTGCCACCGGCTGGGTCGCCAAGCTGCGGGGCACCGGCAGCATCGACTTTGTGTATATCGGCCGGGTGCTGCTGTTTTTGCTGGGCATGTACCTGCTGAGCAGCGCCTTCAGCTTTATTCAGG
>ERZ791744.2087-NODE-2087-length-11418-cov-3.134912_pt1 | contig 11418 bp, 7 predicted proteins | sample MGYA00510039_ERZ791744 | MGnify/ENA primary metagenome ERZ791744 (study PRJEB30046, sample SAMN00791969) | human gut metagenome | study: EMG produced TPA metagenomics assembly of the A metagenome-wide association study of gut microbiota in type 2... | reverse complement strand
GATATACATCTTTATCTATGGCAGCTTTGCGGTCGAGTCCCAAATAGCCGAGTGCGCGGTAGGCATGGGCAAAAGGCAGGGTGTAGTTTACTCCGAAGAAAGAGGCCTCTTCGTGGGTGTCGCTCCAGCGCATCACTCCGTTTCCATCTATATATATTATAGGTGTAGTTACTTTCCCCTGCATACCGGTGAAGGTAAACAACAGACAAATAAAGGTAAGAATAAACTGTCTTTTCATGCTATCAAATTTGGCGGGTTATTTATACCGGCAAAGATAAGATAGGTGCTGATTTGATGAAAGCACAGATTGGACATATAAGGATAAAAATAGGACGAAAGGTGCTTTTCAGCCGCGATTAGGCCATAATTAGTTCCAATATGTGCTTTTATGAGGTTCGTCTATTTCACCTCTTGCACAGAATAACCGTAGGATATGAACAGGTTGCTACCGTTCTTCCATGCAATCTACTTATAGATAAATTTCTTTCCCTCCTTTGCAAATTTTCTCCGGTCTAACGGCAAATTTTCTTTCCGTCTGCTGCAAACTATAAACGCAAGCTTCATTTTTATAAATGCAAGTTGCGTTTATAAAAATGAAGCTTGCGTTTATATAATTAGAACTTGCGTTTATAGTTTATATACTATCAAAAACAACTTAACCGTTAGACTGGAAAAAGTTAACTTCTAATGCAACAGGATTTATCTAACAATAGACCGGAAGAAAGATGATAGGTTGCAATGGACAAAGCGCTACATGATGAAAGGTAAAAACACAGCAATTAATGCCTCATCCTCACCCGCAAGTGCTTTATTTATTGTGATTTTCTTCGTCAACAGCAGGCTGCATATATTGCTTCGGCGTTTTTCCGAACTCAGCCTGAAAACATTTGGAAAAATAAGAATGGTTGGAGAAGCCCACCATATACATTACTTCGGCAACGGTGAACTTCTTTTGCTGCAATAACATGGCAGCCTTTTTCATCCGGATTGACTTGATGTATTCTACGGGAGACATTCCGGTCAATTGCTTAATTTTCCGGTAAATCTGTTTGTTACTGATACCGGATAATTCACAAAGAGCATTCACATTCAGTTCCGACTCCGAAAGATGGTCTTCAATCAGGCGAATTATATTCGACAGGAACTTCTCGTCCTGCGATTCCGCTTCAATCGGTTTGAGTACGGGCAACGATTCCAGTCGCTTCTTCTCCTGTGTCGCGGGGATTTCCTCTTCCTCCACTGCTATGACGGGAATATTCAATCCGACGGAAGTCCCTTTTCCTTCTTCGGAGGTGACGCCGGTGATGTGTCCGCCGTGCAGTTCTGTGTAAGTTTTTACCAGATAAAGCCCGATACCCGTACCTTCCTTATTGCCGGAGTGGGGGGATTGGAAAAAACGTTGGAAGATGTAAGGAATGTCCCGCGGCGGGATTCCCGATCCTGTGTCCGATACACAGATATCCACTAAGCCGGTTTCTTCGCGATAGAAAAGAGACAACCGGATACTGCCGCCGTCCGGAGTGAATTTCACTGCATTTGAAAGCAGACTGTCTAGTATCACTCCCAGTTTGATAGCGTCCATATCGGCATAAATCTTCGCTTTGTTTGTCTCGAAAAGGAAAGTCAGCCGCTTGTCTTCTTCGTAGACGGAGAACAGACTGTGGCTGAATGACACAAGTTCGATACGCGACAGTATTAGTAGTGAATCTTCGTTATCTTCTATACGGTTGAAGTTGAGCACCTGATGAATCAGCGAATTAATCTTCATCGCATTGCGTTGCACTTCTTCCAATGTCTGTTTCTCGTGCGCTTCCTCCGTCGCAGGGAGCAGCTGGCTCACGGGTGCAATAATCCGGCTAAGCGGTGTCTTTAGCTCATTGGACAGGTTGCTGAAGAAAGCCATTTTCTGGCGTGACTGTTCCAGAATCTTCTCTTTCTCCATACGTTCCATTTTCAACCGGTTCTTGACGCGGAAGAAATTGATTGTCCAGATGATGAGGCTGAGGAACAAAAGAACATAAATCACCTTTGCCCAAACCGTATAATACCACGGAGGCAGGATCTTGATATTCAAAATATAAGGATGTTCGGACGGGTGGCCACTCTTTTCCACCTTACTGATAATTAATTGATAATCTCCGTAGTTGAGGTTGCTGTATGTAATGCGGTTTGTATTCGATTTCAGGAAATTCCATTCTTTGTCCATTCCCTCCAGCTGATAGACAAATTCATGCTTTTCCTCTAGCGAATAGGGGAGGTCGGAAAGTTCGAAAGCCAGACTATTCTGGTTATATGCCAGTTCGATAGAGTTCGTATAACGGATATTAGGTATGCTTTCTCCGGTGTGCGGAGACATCAACTGGTTGTTGATATATAAAGCAGTCAGCAGGATCGGGCGTTCCGGTTGATTCATAGCCTGTATGTCCGGCCGGGAAATACCGAATCCGTCCGCACCTCCCAAATAGATGTTTTCGTCTTTCGGGTCAAAGAAAAGACTTGTGAAACGCTTGTCTGTCATGTTCTGTTGGCGTGCATCCATTGTTTTCCGGTCGACAATCCAAAGCCCGTTGGTTGTAGAAATCCAGATATGCTCTTTTACGGAAGTCATAGACAGAATTTCATTGTTACTGAAGCTGCCGAAGGTAATACTTTGCTGACCGGAATCTTGGGGATTGATGCGCATGACCCCACCGTGAAATCCTACCCAGAGCATACCGTCCTCATCTCGTAGGAGATAATTCGGGCTCTTTTCACCGCTCAACTCTTCGGCAAACAATTTGGTTACTTGCTGCGTGCGCGGATTGATTTTGTCTATTCCTTTGCTGTTGTAGAGCAATACCCATACATTACCTTCCGCATCGGGAACAATTTGGTTGATGAACATTCCTGACAGGCCGTTGCGAGTGGAATAGTTCTGCTCGGCTATGTAGGTTCCGCCGGAAGATTGTACCAGTTTTTGTTTGTCTACTACAAAAATACCTCCGAGGCAGGTTGCTATCCAGAGTTTTCCGTCGGTGTCTTCAAACAGGTAATAAGCCCAGTTGGTGTTGTTTGTTCCTGTGCTGTCTACGATGTTGTAGTGTACAAATTGGTGAGTCTTGTAGTCGTAACGGTTAATACTGCCGTCCGTGGCTATCCAGAGTTGTTGTTCTCTGTCTTCGTAGATGTGTCGGATACGGTTGTGGGACAACGGATGGTGCTTATCTCCCATTCTGTACCAGACAGCGTCGTGCTTGTTACCGGTGGGGTTGGTAAAACGGATGACTCCGTTAGTTCCTCCGAACCAGTAGAACCCTTTGGAATCCCGGAACAGGGAATAAAACTGGTTTCCGTCTCCTGTACCCGTGATTTGCGAGATAGGAATGAATTGCAATGCACTGTTGTAGCGTGAAAGGGAGATGCCGTAATCCGTTCCCAGCCAGATGTTCTGTTCCTGATCGGCAAATATATTCCAGATAATATTGTTGGTTAGCGACTGGATATTGCGGGAGTCGTGTACGATGTGTTGCAGTGTCCCATTATCGTTCTGGTAAACATAAAGTCCGTTATCGGTACCCGCTAATAAATTTCCATCCCCGTCCAAAGCCAGTGATTTAATGGAATTGTTGTGGAAGGCATCTATCGGTTTCATTAGTCCCGTGGCCGGAGTATATTGGAAAAGAGATCCTTCCATTCCGATCCAGATACATTGGCGGGACGTATCTTCCAACAAAGAGTTGACAAAGAGATTGCTCACGCTCCGGTTGACGGGCAACGGGATATTTTCAAACTTTCCGCTTTCCTCTATATATCGGCATAAACCATTGTAGGTGCCTACATATATCTGATTGTCCGTTGTGCGGATGATAGAATAAATAGTGTGATGGGGAAGTCCGTTGCTCTTACTGTCGAGTGAAGCCAGTTTCTTTGTGTTGAGTTGATACGTATACAGACCGTTCAACGAACCTATCCATAAGGTGTCTCCTTGAAGCGCCATTGTCCGTACATCTGTCGGGAAATCCGTTTCCGGTTGTTCGTATTTGTCCGTCCGGTAGTTGTAGACGAGGATTCCGTTATCTGTCCCTAAATATAAATAAGTATTGTCTGCTATTATTCCGCAGTAAATGCGCGTGTTATTGCGTTCTCCATAAGTGAAGTGCTGCTGTGTGGAATATCCGTCGTAACTGAATAACCCTTTGTTGGAACCTATCCATATCAACCCTTCGCTGTCTTGCAGGAAGCAACTGATGACCGATGCTTCGGCACCGAGGTAGATATTCTCGAATTGTTGATAATTCACTTTCTGCCCGTATGCACTGCCGCCTATACAGAATGCACAGACAAGAAAAAGAATCGTTATCATTCGTTGGCACATATTGTCAGGTTTGCAGGTTTTTAAATCAGTAATTATTGCAAATAACTTTGTTCTTTATTGCAAATGTAGGAAAAATGCCGGTTACTCTTGTAAATCTCACCGTCTTTTTGTTCCTTTGTCGTCTATTTATAAACAGAAAACTTCAGGATGAAAAAGCTTATTTATCTGCTTTTGTTGCCGCTGGTTGTGGCTGTGACTGCTTGTGGCGGTAAAGTAAACTCGAAAAAGGAGTCGGTATTGGCAACGCAGGATAGCGTAGACGCCCGTGGAATACAACGGATGCAGACTTCTAAAAGTGAAATAGACATCAAATTCAAAGGGAAGGATTATCGTGCTTTCGTTTCCCGTACACCGGACGAGAGCCTGCCTCATGTTACCAATGAAATGGGGGATACGTATATGGATAATAAAATCGTGCTGCGTCTGACGCGCGGCGGTGAATCAGTGTTCAACAAGACCTTCACCAAGAATGATTTTTCTTCGGTAGTGGATGCCGACTTCCTGGCAAAGTCCGTGCTCGAAGGAATCGTATATGATAAAACAACTCCGCAAGGCATTGTATATGCAGCGAGTGTCTGCTATCCGCAGACGGATTTGTATGTCCCGCTTTCCATAACGATAACCGCCGACGGAAAGATGAGTATTCAGAAAGTTGATATGCTGGAAGACGCGTATGAAGAAGAAACACCCGATTAAACCTGTGAACAGGCTTTTTAGTAGAATAGTACAAATGTGAAAGCATTTGAGACAAACGAAAGGCAACCGAAAAAGGTTGCCTTTCATATTTTTGTACCGTTGATAAATTTGCTGTCCTGTTTTTATTTGTATACCGAGGACTGAAAGTTAAAGAACACAAAAAAAAGACTGTTCTTCGGTTATTCCCAAATCTTTCCTAAATCTGTATCGTTATTTGCTGTATAAAACTAAAGTATAGTATTAACGTTAAAAAAATAATGATTATGAAGAAAATTCTATCTTTACTCGTGTTGGCTATTGTTGCCGTACAGTTTTCATGGGCTGCTGATGTGATAACTAAAGACATGAATCAGTTACCGCTTCCGGCACGCAATTTTATTAACCGTCATTTTACTAAACCCGAAGTGTCTCATATCAAGATTGATAAGGAAATGCTGGAGGCTACCAAATATGAGGTGTTACTGACAGACGGTACGGAAATAGAATTCGACAGCAAGGGAAACTGGGAAGAAGTAAGTGCCCGAAAAGGACAGGTGATTCCTGCAAGTATTGTTCCGAACTTTGCCGTTGATTATCTGAAAGCACATAATTTTGCTGCTGAAGGAGTGACGAAAGTGGAGCGTGACCGTAAGGGATATGAAGTTGAATTGTCCACAGGCGTCTCTTTCAAGTTTGACAAGAAAGGGAAGTTTGTTAAAGCGGACGATTAAGTATAAGTGATAGTATAATAATAAACCTGAACCAAAAAAGTAACTATGTTGAGATTTAAGTTTGGCGCCTGGGCGGTGGTTCTGATGTTGGCTGCCCTTTCATTCGGCGCCTGTTCCGATGAAGATGATGATCCGGCTTTCAATCCGCCTTCCAATATTACGGAAGCCTTGAAACAATTATATCCGGCAGCTCAGAATATAGAATGGGAAATGAAAGATGTGTATTATGTGGCCGATTGCTGGGTGGCCGATGACGAACTGGAAGTCTGGTTTGACGGGAATGCGAATTGGCTGATGACAGAAAATGAACTGGAAAGTATAGATAGTTTAGTTCCGGCTGTATATACTGCTTTCAATAATACCAAATACAGTTCTTGGGTGGTGACCGATGTCTATGTACTCGTTTATCCGCAGAATCCTACGGAATCTGTCATTCAGGTGAAGCAGGGAAGCCGGCGCTATTCACTGGTTTTCTCGCAGGATGGTGGATTGCTGCACGAAAAGGATATCAGTAACGGGGATGATACGATTTGGCCTCCGGCTGAATAATTTCTTATCCATTTAGCTGAAATGGAAAGAGTGACGGTATCTTGTCAGGATAGCGTCACTCTTTTGTTAGTATAGTGACGGTCTTCCGATAAGATAGCGTCACTATAATTGTAGGTTTACATTTGCTGGTAATCTTTGGCCAATCCTCCTTCACTCGTCTCTTTGTAGAGTGAGGGAAGGTCATGTCCGGTTTGTTTCATCACTTGCACTACCTTGTCGAAAGATACACGATGCATACCGTCCGTAAAGGCAGAATAAAGATTTGCGTCGAGTGCGCGGGCGGCAGCGTAGGCATTCCGTTCGATGCAGGGAATCTGTACCAATCCGCATACAGGGTCGCAAGTCATACCCAAGTGATGTTCCAATCCCATTTCTGCTGCATATTCAATTTGTGCCGGACTACCTCCGAATAATTGGTTGGCTGCTGCCGATGCCATGGCACAGGCAACGCCTACTTCACCTTGGCAACCTACTTCCGCGCCGGAGATAGACGCATTGAATTTGACGATGTTTCCGATCAGTCCGGCAGTAGCCAATGCACGCAAAATACGCATATCGCTAAAATCACGGCTCTTTTGCAGGTGATAAAGTACGGCAGGCATGACACCGCAGGAACCACAGGTGGGGGCAGTTACTATCTTTCCCCCCGAAGCGTTCTCCTCGCTTACCGCCAGTGCATAAGAGAATACGAGTCCTCTCGATTGAAGGGACTGTTTGTATCCGGTAGCACGTATATAATAGGTAGAAGCTTTCCGTCGCAGGTTCAATGGGCCGGGGAGCACTCCTTCCGCTTCCAGTCCGCGGTGAATGGCTTCTTTCATTGTATCCCATACTTCAGCGAGGTAATCCCAGATATCTTCATTCTCGCACTCTTTCACATATTCCCAGTAACTCTTTCCGGTACGTTCGCACCATTCCAGAATTTCCGTCATACTGTTCATCCCATATACTTCAGGACTTTCAATTGTCGGATTGCTGTTGTTTTCAGCTAGTGCGCCTCCGCCGATACTATAAACTGTCCAATTCTCCTGAATCTTGTTGTTGGCGTCGAAAGCGGCAAATGTCATTCCGTTCGGGTGGAAAGGAAGAAAGACTTTCGGTTGCCAGATGATTTCTACCGGGGCGGTAGTTTTGAGTGTGTCTATAATGGCTACATCCGTCATGTGCCCTTTTCCGGTAGCGGCGAGACTTCCATAGAGTGTTACTTTGAAAGAGGCTGCATCCGGATGACGTTCTACGAACATTTCTGCAGCTTTGCGTGGACCCATTGTGTGACTGCTGGAAGGACCAGTACCGATTCGATATAGCTCTTTAATTGATTTCATGAGTTATGTGTGCTTAATTAATACCATTTCTTTTTTCTAAAATACAAATATACAACAATACCGATAACTCCCATTAAAATCCATGCAAATAAATATCCGTATCGCCAATCAAGCTCCGGCATCCATTTGTAATTCATTCCCCATACTCCGACTAAAAAGGTGAGAGGGATGAAGATAGTGGATACAATGGTCAGACGTTTCATGATGTCGTTCATGCGTAAGTCATTGTTGGATATATATAGATCGACTAATGAAGAAAGCGTTTCACGGCAGATTTCAATAGTCTGGAGAACGAACTGTAAATGGTCATTCACGTCATTGAAGAACGCACGGTTTACTTTATGGATAAGCAGGTTTTCCGCCCGTAACAGTTTTACGTATTGTTCCTTCAGGGGAAGAATGGATTTCTTCATCAGCATATATTGACGCCGGAGTGACTGGATCTGGATACCTATATCATTTTCGTCGGTGATAGTCAGCAACTCCTCTTCAAGATCTTCGAGGGCATCGTCGATAGAAGAAATTGTTGAGATGTAATTGGTCATTATACTGTTCAGCAGTACACTGAGCAAATAATCCGTCTGACGGCTACGTATTTTCAGTACATCATTGCGTAAGGCAGCGTTAATATCATCGAAGAAGTCGGTTTCCTGTTCGAGAAAGGTCAGCACATAGTTGCTTCCCAGAATGACACAGACTTGCTGTTGGAGCAGTTCGTCCAGTTCGTTTTCCTCCTTATGGGTGTTGGGATAGAATAATTTCAGGATGAGAACGATATATTTATCATGTTCTTCGATTTTAGTCGGGTGGTCTGCGTTCAGGATATCCTGCAAAACAAGGAAGTCTATTTCAAAATGAGCGCAAATCTCGCGGATTGTTTCCGTATCTTTTAAACCGTGCACTTGCAACCAGTTGATTCGCGCACTGTCTAATGTTGCTTTGACGGATTGGAAGGTGTCGCCGGAGCTTTCCTGCATCTCAGTGGCATTGTAGGTGCAGAGATGAATGTGGGTAGGAGTAAGGCTGTCCCCTGTGTAAATGAGCTTTTCGCTTAATAGGTTATTTTTCATGCTTTATTCTCGTTTTAGAAAACCACCGCAACAAAGGAAGTGGTTTTCTAAATGAGAACAAGTTCTTGCGATGTTTTGTTTACAATATGTCTTATATCCGGGTCAATCAAAATCTACTACTGTGATTCCGGCACCTCCGAACTGCACATGCTCGTCGGCATAATGGCGGATACTCGGTACGGTGGACAGATATTGGCGGATGAGTGTACGAAGGATTCCTGTTCCTGTTCCGTGAAGAATACGTACACGGTCCATGCCGACCAATATGGCATCGTCAATAAAATAAGTGACTGCTTGCAACGCTTCGTCTCCGCGCATCCCACGCACATCGATATCTTGTTTGAAACTAAGTTTCTTTTCGTACATCTGGTCATGTGTCTGGCTGCTGACAAAGGTACTTTTGGCCATGCTTTCCGTCTTGGGGGCCGCGTTGGAGCGTTCGAGACGGTCCAACTTGATGGTTGTCTTGATACTTCCGAAGGCGACGATTGCATTCTTGCCACTGATTTCCATTACCTGCCCGACGCTGGTCTGGCCTTTAATTTTCACATTTTCGCCAACGGAGATAGGAGCCACTTTAGGAGTAGCGGTTGTTGAGGAACTTGCCGTTTTCTGCTCGTTCTTTTTATTCTTCTTCCGTTCCTGTTTCTCTTTCAGTTTCTCCATTTTCCGAGCCATTTTTTCTTCTTGTTCCTTGGAAGCCAATGCATCCAAAGAAGTACGGAAGTCAGTCAGCTCCTGACGGGCCATGCGGGTCTTTTCTTTTTCTGCCTGTGCCTCTTTAATGGTACGGATCGTATTTTCAATACGGGCATTCGATTCCTGTAACATTCGTTCCGCTTCCTCTTTAGCCTGCCGGATAATCTCTTTCCGTGATTTTTGCAGTTCTTCCATTTCAGTCTGATAGCGGGCGATCGTTTCTTCCATGTGCTTCTCCCGTTGGCGGATCGTTTGGCGTTTCCCTTCCCAGTAACGTTTGTCGCGCACGATATCCTGAAGATATTTGTCGGCATTGATGTACTCGCTCCCTACAATTTCCGAGGCGTCAGCGATTACATCTTCCGGCAATCCGATTTTCCGTGCGATCTCTACAGCAAAGGAGCTTCCCGGGTTACCGATCTGCAATTGGAAGAGTGCCTGCATTAAATGGCGGTCGTAAAGCATGGCGCCGTTGACTACGCCTTCATGGTCTTCTGCAAAATGCTTCAGATTCTGGTAGTGGGTGGTAATCACTCCGAAAGTCCTTTTCTGGTTGAAACGTTTCAGTACAGCTTCGGCAATGGCACCTCCAATCTGCGGCTCCGTACCTCCTCCGAACTCATCAATCAGGATGAGGCTACGTTCATTGCAACTTTTCATCATTATCTTCATATTGGTGAGGTGAGAGGAGTAGGTACTCAAATCGTCTTCGATAGACTGTTCATCACCGATATCTATGAAAATGCTGCTGAATATACCTGCATGACTGCGTTCGTGCATCGGAATCAACATGCCGCATTGTAACATATATTGCAATAAGCCTACCGTTTTCAGACAGACTGATTTACCTCCGGCATTCGGACCGGAGATAATGAGAATACGCTGTTTCTTGTTTAATTCTATGTCCAAAGGTACGACCTTTTTCCCATGCTTGGCTAGCGACAGTTGTAACAAGGGATGTACGGCCATAGTCCAGTCCAGTAACTGTTCATTTTCTATGGCGGGTTTCAGACTGTTGGTCTGTATGGCGAAATAACTTTTCGCACGGATAAAATCAATTTCTGCCAAAAATTCATACGACTGGAGTATCTCCGGAATAGACGGGCGCAACACATTGGAGAATTCCGTCAGGATACGGATAATTTCCCGTCTTTCGTCTCTTTCGAGTTCGCGGACGCGGTTGTTTGCTTCTACAACCTCGGCCGGTTCGATAAATACGGTTTTTCCGCTTGCCGATTCATCGTGGACGATTCCTTTAATCTTACGTTTGAGGCCCGGAGCGACAGGGATAACCAGGCGACCGTCGCGCATGGTAGGGGCTACGTCCTTATCTACATATCCTTCGGATTGCGCACTGCGCAGAATACTGTTCAACGAGCGGGAAATACTTCCCATTGTATTGGCTAATTCTCTGCGGATACGAGCCAGTTCTGTAGAAGCATTATCTTTTATCTTTCCATATTTATTGAGGATACCGTCTATTTTTCCAATCAATTGGGGGAATACGGCAATGTCTCCCGCCAGTCGTTTCAGACTGGGGTAGGGGCTATCACTTTCTTCTTCGTCTTCATTGTTCCGATGCAGGAAACGGACGATATCACGAATGGTCTCTAGTGAACGGCGCAAGTCGAATAATTCCTGTTCGTCCAGATACATTCCTTCTATCCGTACCCGTTTCAGTGAAGGGCGGACATCGAAAAAAAATTGGTCGGGAAATCCGTCCTCTTCTTGAATGATGCGAACAAACTCGGTTACCTGGTTTAAATTCTCTTCTACTACTTCATATTGTTCGGAAAAGCCCATGTCTGAAACTTTTTCTTCGCCTAAAGTGCTAAGACACTTGTCTTTCAGTAACTGCCTTATCTGGTCGAATCCTATCTTTTGCTCAAAATTTTGAGGGTATATCATATCTTTATTCCTTATAACTGGGCACAAAAATACGATTAATTCACGAAAAAAGTGTCAGATTGTTTGCAGATTTAAAAATGATTCGTACCTTTGCACCGCTTTCAACG
>ERZ791744.2075-NODE-2075-length-11507-cov-2.524712_pt1 | contig 11507 bp, 10 predicted proteins | sample MGYA00510039_ERZ791744 | MGnify/ENA primary metagenome ERZ791744 (study PRJEB30046, sample SAMN00791969) | human gut metagenome | study: EMG produced TPA metagenomics assembly of the A metagenome-wide association study of gut microbiota in type 2... | reverse complement strand
ACGGCTTTGCAGGCTGCCTTTGATGTCGCAGTGGCTGATAGGAAGATTGGTAAGGCCATGAAAGCAAAAGTAGAAGAGCTTATGGCGGCAACCGGAGCCGTAGACGATGATGCCATCGCGTTGACTGATGCTTGTAGCAAGGTGATAGCCATGACTAATTCTTTGTCTGAAATCACGGAGGCGTATGCCAAAGTTGGTCAGCAAATCAAAGATGCCATGATGTCTGCTGTGTATGCCACTGTGGATAACCCTGAAGACAAAACGAACTACACCGCTGCATATACCAAAGCGAATACCGATTTGGAAGAAGCTGTGACTTTGGAAACCATTCAGGTTATCGGCACAGAATTGGCAGAAGCTACCAAGACTTTCGTGTTGGTGGCTTACCCTGGTAATGGCAAGACTTTCGACTATACTTTCATGATTGAGAATCCTTCGTTTGAAACGGGAGAGTTGTCACCTTGGACCGCTGCCAGCGGTGGGGATACCGGCGTGAAGGAAAATTCAAATGGAACTTATAATATCACCAATGCGCATGGTGATTACGTGTTCAATACATGGGGAACAAGTAATATGCATGTACAGCAGACGGTAACCGGCCTGCGTGATGGTGTGTATAAGCTGACTGCGTTGGTTGCTGCTGATGCAGGTACGACACTCACTTTGACTGCCGGTGTGAAAACGGCCAATGTCGCTGCAATAGATAAGGCTACGGGCGTGGATGTTTCGGTAGACGGTGTGGAAGTCGTTAATGGTGAATTATTAGTCAAGGTAGCTTCCTCAAATTGGTTCAAGGCCGATAACTTCCGTTTGGAATACACAGGCAAGGCTATTCATACAGAAGTTCCGGCAGCTCTCGCTCCGGCTCCGGAAAGTGAGGGCTTGGATGAAATCGGTTATATCGAAATCACAGCTTCCGGACAATATGCAGTGATTAATGCACAGTATGATGATGAGGGATATATAGAAACATTGAATTGTGAAATGCCCTATTTGTTGAATAAAGAGACAAAGGAAAAGATTGAAGTATCAGGTGTTGATTATGGTGAAGGCTATAACACAATCATGCTGATGTTTGCAACTGAAAAGTGGGAACCTATTACAGCTTCTGGAACTTATGAGTTGGTTATTCCGCAAGGTTTGTATAGCTGTCCGGATAATAAAGAGGATTGGGAGGGTTTTGTTCTTTCCGGTCCGCAGAATAAAGAAGTGCGTTACGAATATACAATCGTAGAACATCAGGCAGGTCCTGTCATTGAAGTAATCGGTGTAGAACCGACTTCCGAGGATGAAGTTGAAACGGTATCTACTTTCACGTTGGCATTCGACCAACCCGTTACGATTAATACGTCAGAAGATGCTCCGGCTGTGTATTTGATGAGTCGGTTGTCCGGACAGATTTCTGCTACTGTTTCGGCCGTAGAAGGTGAAGGGCAGGAAAACCAAATCCTGATTACGCTGGAAAGAGAGGTCGTAGATGCAGGCATGTACACGCTTGTCGTGCCGGAGAAAGTAGTTTTGAATGCTCAGGGAGATTGGAATGTGTCTGTAAACTTGACTTATAGAGTCACGGGTAAAAAGGTTGAGACTACAAACTACCAGCCTACGGGTATTACTCCGGCAGAAGGCGAGGTAACCTCTTTGAAGAGTTTCGTATTGCAATTCCAGAAAGAGACCTTTGCCGTGACCAATGTAGACTCTCAAGAAGAAGCTTACCTTATCAATAAAGATACGCAGGAAAAGGTAAGTGCCACTTTGGATATGGGAGACGAATACAATGAAATCAAGATAGAACTGACAGAAGAAGTTACCGCCAAAGGTTCATATACTTTGGTCGTACCGGCTATGAAGATACAACAGGCTTCGGATAGCTGGGGTAACAATGTTCTCGACAATGCTCCGGAACTGCGATATGACTTCACTGTTGTAGAGGGGCAGAGTATTGATGCGATCCTTGCCAAAGGACAGAGGGTGGATGTCTATACCGTAAGCGGTCTGCTGGTGAAGAAGGCTGCGGATCGAGAGACTCTCAAAACGTTGAAGAAAGGACTTTATATCATTAACGGAAAAGGTGTCTTAATCAAGTAGCCTCCCCGGTTTGAACATTTTTTTGGGATAAACGAGCGGATGTGTCGAGTAGCGGCGCATCCGCTTTTTCGATGATAGAATGGCGTCAATGATGCAATAAAAAAGAGGATTGCCCGTTTTTGGGAAAGGAGTATAAGAAGTTAAATGTTATGCAGTGGTATGACCGGATAAGGCAGGTTAAGTTTTTGTTAGTAGTCATGGCCATCGTGATAGCCGTGGGGTCTCTCATCATATCCAACTATTTAGTACGTGATTTGGCTTTGGGTGAACACCAAAACATGGAAGTATGGGCAGAAGCCATGCGAACGCTGAACAATGCGGATGAAAACACCGATGTCACCTTGGTTTTGAAAGTTTTGAATGGAAATAATACCATTCCGGTCATCGTGCAATATAAATCAGGAGAAATACATAGCTATCGGAATTTGTCATTGAAAGCAAGTAATGCAGCCGACAGTACGAGAGAGGTAAAGCAAATGGCGGAAGACATGCGGCAAGGAGGCCGGGTGATTCGTATTTATCTGAATGAAGGTGCTTCTCAAGGTGCTGATGGTGATTTTATGGAAATCTGTTATGACGATTCCATTATGTTGAAACGGCTGTCTTCCTATCCTTATATACAATTGGGCGTAGTTCTTATTTTTGTCGTAGTGGCTATTTTCGCTTTGTTGAGTTCCAAAAAGGCAGAGCAGAATAAAGTCTGGGTGGGTTTGTCCAAAGAGACAGCCCATCAGTTAGGTACCCCGATTTCTTCGTTGATGGCATGGGTTGAGATTTTAAAAGAGACTTATCCCCATGATGAGCTTATCCCGGAGATGGACAAAGATGTGAAACGATTGGAGATGATAGCCGAACGTTTTTCTAAAATCGGCTCTTTGCCGGAACCCCGTGAGGAATTGTTAGCCACAGTGCTTGAACACGTGATAGATTATATCTCCCGCCGTACATCCAATAAAGTGTCTATCCGTTGCCTGTTGCCGGAATATCCGTTGAAGGCTTATATGTGTGCTCCGCTTTTCGAGTGGGTGATAGAGAATCTTTGTAAGAATGCGATAGATGCGATGGGAGGACAAGGATGTATCACGGTAACAGCTTTTGAAGACGCGGGGAAAGTGGTTGTTGAAGTTACGGATACCGGTAAAGGTATCTCGAAAAATCATTTCCAGACGGTCTTCAGTCCCGGTTTTACAACCAAGAAAAGAGGTTGGGGGCTGGGCTTGTCCTTAGCCAAACGCATAGTGGAAGAATATCACAAAGGACGTATTTTTGTGAAACGTTCGGAAATCGGTGTGGGGACAACCTTTAGGGTGGAGTTGAAAAAGTATTAAAAAGAACGTTTTTTGTGCTTTTTATTGTGCGCCATCGCTTATTTTTTGTAAATTTGCAGCCCAAATGGATGTACTTGACAGTTATAAGATTGATTTGAAGAACATGCGGACTGATGTCGCTGAATATCAGTTTGCATTGGATGATGCATTCTTTGAAGCTGTGGAAGGGACTTTAGTGAGGAGCGGTAAGGCAGACGCAGACCTGAAGATAAGAGAAAGCGGGGGAGCTTATGTTTTTACCTTTCATATTAAAGGAACGGTACATGTGCCGTGCGACCGGTGTCTTGACGATATGGACGTGGAGATAGAAACGGAACGTATGCTTACCGTAAAGTTAGGGGAAGAGTATGCGGACGAAGGGGATATGATGATACTGCCATACGAAGATGCCATATTGAATGTCGCATGGATTATTTACGAATTTATTGTGCTGGAAGTTCCGCTCACACACGTGCATGAACCTGGACATTGCAATGTGGAAATGATGGAGGCATTGGCGGCACATTTGGTGACTTCGTCTGAGAAACCAGATGGTTCCGAGGAAGAGAAGAGCGCGGATGAAGAAAGTGACAAACCGGTAGATCCGCGTTGGAATAAATTGAAAAAAATATTGGATAATAATTAAATACTTAAGAAAATGGCACATCCTAAAAGAAGACAGTCAAAAACGAGAACCCGTAAGAGAAGAACTCATGATAAGGCCGTAGCGCCTACGTTGGCAGTTTGCCCGAATTGCGGTGCATTCCACATTTATCACACTGTTTGCCCCACTTGTGGCTATTACAGAGGTAAGGTGGCTATCGTGAAAGAAGCTGCTGTTTAATCATTAGTGAGGGAGATATAGCCAGAGAGCACTATTGTTCTCCGGCTACTTTTTTTAGAAAGCAGAATAAAGAATGGAAAAAATAAATGCGGTAATCACCGGTATTGGCGGTTACGTTCCGGAATATGTCTTGAACAACGACGAGTTGTCGCGAATGGTTGATACAAACGATGAGTGGATTATGACTCGTATCGGCGTAAAGGAAAGGCGTATTTTAAATGAAGAAGGTTTGGGTACGAGCTATATGGCCCGTAAGGCAGCAAAACAGTTATTGCAGAAAACGGGAGTAAATCCTGAAGACATTGATTGCGTGATTGTTTCTACTTCTACTCCGGATTATCATTTCCCCTCTGTGGCTTCTATTGTCATTGGCAAGTTGGGATTGATGAATGCTTTTGCATACGACTTGCAGGCAGCCTGCAGCGGATTCCTTTTCGCTATGGATACGGCTTCCGCTTTGATTGAGAGCGGGCGTTACAAGAAGATTATTGTTATCGGCGCAGATAAAATGTCTTCAATGGTCGATTATACAGACCGTGCGACTTGTCCGATTTTTGGAGACGGAGCCGCTGCCGTATTGGTTGAGCCTACTACGGAAGACTTGGGTTGGAAGGACGCCTATTTGCGTACGGATGGCAAAGGGTTGCCGTTCTTGTGCATGAAAGCGGGCGGTTCCGCTTGCCCTCCTTCGTATTTTACCATAGACCACCGCTTGCATTATCTCCATCAGGAAGGACGTACGGTGTTTAAGTTTGCCGTGACCAATATGAGCGACGCTTCAGCTTTGGTGGCCGAACGTAACGGATTGACCAAGGATAATATCGCTTGGGTCATTCCTCATCAGGCTAATGTACGCATTATCGAGGCAGTAGCACACCGTTTGGAGTTGCCGATGGAAAAAGTGATGCTCAACATCCAACGTTACGGCAATACAAGTGCAGCCACTTTGCCCTTGGCCTTGTGGGACTACGAACAACAGTTGAAGAAGGGAGACAATCTGATTTTTACCGCTTTCGGCGCCGGATTCACATGGGGAGCCGCTTATATGAAATGGGGCTACGACGGAGCAGGTAAGTAAATAAGGGATAAAAGAGAATCCTTCAAAAAAGACATCATAAAAAAGAACGCATCCGTTTATAGATGCGTTTTTTTATTCAAAGAAAAAAACAGAGCAATTATGGCACATAAAGCTGGTTTTGTGAATATTGTAGGAAATCCGAATGTCGGAAAGTCCACGCTGATGAATCTCCTGGTCGGGGAACGTATATCCATTGCGACCTTTAAGGCGCAGACCACGCGTCACCGTATCATGGGGATTTTGAATACGGAAGACATGCAGATTTGTTTTTCCGACACCCCCGGGGTCTTGAAGCCTAATTACAAGTTGCAAGAGTCTATGTTGAATTTCTCGGAATCAGCTTTGCAAGACGCCGATGTGCTGTTGTACGTGACGGATATGGTGGAGACACCCGATAAGAATGGCGACTTCTTGGAAAAAGTGTCCAAGATGGATGTTCCCGTGTTGTTGCTTATCAATAAAATCGATGTGAGCAACCAGCAGGAACTGACTTCGAAGGTGGAAGCTTGGCATGCCGTTCTGCCCAAGGCCGAAATCATACCTATTTCAGCTTTGTGCAAGTTCAACATAGATACGGTGTTGAATCGCATTAAAGAACTTTTGCCGGATTCCCCTCCATATTTCGGCAAGGACCAGTGGACCGATAAACCGGCCCGTTTCTTCGTAACTGAAATTATCCGTGAAAAGATTTTATTATATTACGATAAAGAGATTCCGTATTCTGTGGAAGTCGTAGTGGAACAGTTCAAGGAAGAGGCAAAATCCATTCATATCAATGTCGTTATCTATGTGGAGCGCGACTCTCAGAAAGGCATCATCATCGGCCATCGGGGAGTGGCATTAAAGAAAGTTTCCACAGAAGCCCGGAAGTCTTTGGAGAAATTCTTCGGTAAAAGCATTTATCTGGAGACCTTTGTGAAGGTGGATAAGGATTGGAGAAGTTCGGAACGGGCTTTGAAAAGCTTTGGGTATAATTTAGATTAATAATCAGGCTGTGAAGCCGAAATTCGATAATTTATGGGAAATATAGTGGCAATAGTCGGACGCCCGAATGTGGGTAAGTCTACTCTTTTTAATCGTTTGACTCAGACACGTCATGCGATTGTCAGTGATGAAGCCGGGACGACGCGCGACCGCCAGTATGGGAAGTCGGAGTGGACAGGACGTGAGTTCTCCGTGATAGACACCGGCGGTTGGGTGGTAAACTCGGATGATATATTTGAGGAAGAAATCCGCAAGCAAGTGACGTTGGCGACGGAAGAAGCGGATGTCATATTGTTTTTGGTGGATGTCCGGAACGGTTTGACGGATTTGGACGAAGCCGTGGCCAATATCTTACGGCGTACCAAAAAGCCGGTTATCCTTGTAGCCAACAAGGCCGATACGAATGAATGGATATACAGTGCTGCAGAGTTTTACGCTTTGGGGTTGGGCGACCCTTATTGCATTTCGGCGGCAACCGGAAGCGGTACGGGGGAATTGTTGGACCTGATAGTCTCAAAATTCCCTAAAACTACCGATGACGAAACGGATGAGAATATCCCCCGTTTTGCCGTTGTCGGGCGACCGAATGCAGGCAAGTCCAGCCTAATCAACGCGTTTATCGGAGAAGAACGTAATATCGTGACCGATATCGCCGGAACCACCCGGGATTCCATTTATACCCGTTATACCAAGTTCGGGTTTGATTTCTATTTGGTAGATACGGCCGGTATCCGCCGTAAAAACAAGGTGACGGAAGATTTGGAATATTATTCCGTCATGCGTTCCATCCGGGCCATTGAGAACTCCGATGTCTGCATTCTGATGCTGGATGCGGAGCGTGGCATAGAAGCCCAGGACTTGAACATATTCCAATTGATACAACGGAACAACAAAAGTTTGGTTGTGGTGGTCAATAAATGGGACTTGGTAGAGGACAAGACGACGGTGGTCATGAACGAATATGCCATCCGCCATCGCATGGCTCCATTCGATGATTTTCCGATTATATTTGCTTCCGCCTTGACGAAACAACGCATTTTTAAGGTGCTTGAGACAGCCAAGGAGGTTTATCAGAACCGGAAGAAACGCGTCGCTACAGCTAAACTGAATGAAGAGATGTTACCTTTGATCGAGGCCTATCCGCCCCCTTCCATCAAAGGTAAATACATTAAAATTAAGTATTGCATGCAACTGCCGGATACGCAAATTCCCTCTTTTGTGTTCTATGCCAATTTGCCGCAATATGTGAAAGAGCCCTACCGTCGTTTCCTGGAAAACAAGATACGCGAACGTTGGGATTTCAGCGGTACTCCTATTAATATCTTTATACGGCAGAAGTAATGAGGAAAATCATTCCCCTATGGATGGCCTTTTTAGGACTTTCCCTATGGGTTTCGTGTGGCAAAAGCGATAAAAGCGAGGTAAGCCGGGCAGCCGAGACCTATTATAATTATTTGATAGAGGGCAAGTACGAAGATTACATTCATTCTATTGCCTATAGCGACAGCATGACGGAGTCCTACCGCAGCCAGATGGTCGATCTTGTGGCCCAGTATGCCTCCCGTGAGAAAGAACGTAGGGGAGGGTTGGTTTCCGTCCGGGCATTAGGAGACACGGTTTCTGGAGATGTCGCCAGCGTTTTTCTGGAAGTGCTGTTCGGAGACAGCACGCGTGAAGAAATCGCTTTGCCGATGGTCCGATGCGGAGAGGAATGGAAGATGCAGTAATCAGTATGAAATAGTTTCAGTCAGTTAAAGAATCCTGAAAAAGGGATAATTAACTGACTGAAATGTTTTAATGAGAATCTTTTGCGTATATTTGTAGCATAGCCTTGGAGCTATCCGATAAGTGCCTATTGCACGTCGGGATACTAAACAATAAAAGAGAACTATGAAACAGTTTGAAACCGTGACATTTAAAGGAACAGCAGTACATACAAACGGGATGATGCCCCAAAAAGGAGAGATGGCTCCCGACTTTACGGCTGTGGCCGGTGATTTGAGTGATTTGTCTTTGGGCAGTCTTAAAGGCAAGCGTGTGATATTGAATATTTTTCCAAGTCTGGACACTTCCGTATGCGCCACGTCGGTGCGCAAGTTCAATGTGAAAGCGGCCCATTTGGAGAATGTGCAGGTATTGGCCGTATCCATGGATTTACCTTTTGCACAAGGACGCTTTTGTACGACTGAAGGCATTGAGAACGTGAAGCCCGTATCTTTGTTCCGCAGCAAGGACTTTGCCGGGAATTACGGGCTGATGATGGTGGATGGCCCCTTGGCCGGATTGACGGCACGGGCCGTAATCATTGTGGACGAGAACGGAAAGGTGATATATGCCCAGTTGGTTCCGGAAATAACGGAAGAACCGGATTATGACGCAGCTTTGTCGGCATTGAAATAAATTGGTTTGCCGGTTTGTAGGAATGGAAATGAGGATGTGCCTATTACGGGACATCCTCATTTTCAGTTTAGTTTGCCTTATGGCGGTATCGTTTGGGGTGTTTTGCCGCCTTATGTCGGCGATGTGAAGAATGTGAATGCTTGAAAAACGTTCGTGGCGGTAGAACGAATGCGTCAGCATCTTTCTTTTATCCGAGTCGTTTTGTAAACTTCTGATTATGAACCTGCTGGAAAGTGTAAATCGTTTGGCTTAGATTGTTTTTTCAATCTAAGCCAAACGATTTATCAATCTAAGCCGAATGATTTTTTTTCTTCAGCAAGGTGATTTTAGCGTCGACCGATGTCAGGATTCCTTTTAAGGAAAGGATACCGGCGAACCGTGTTGTATGATGCCGACGGACGTGGTGTCCAAACCGAGATATGGATGGGGGAGGTTATTTATTGGCTTCTTTCACCTTTCGGAAGAGGTCCGAGGCAAAGATGAAGCTGTTCAGGCGTTCGTTGGTCGAGTTCATGATTTCGTCTTTGTTGCCCTGCCATTCTTTTCTCCCTTCATATATATATAGGATGTTTTCCCCGATGCCCATTACGGAATTCATGTCGTGCGTGTTGATGATGGTGGTCATGTTGAATTCCACGGTGATGTCGTGAATCAGCTCGTCTATCACCAGAGAGGTTTTGGGGTCGAGCCCCGAGTTCGGTTCGTCGCAGAACAGGTATTTGGGGTTGAGGGCGATGGCTCTTGCAATGGCCACACGCTTTTGCATACCGCCGCTGATTTCGTCCGGGAACTTCTTTTGCGCTTCAAGCAGGTTCACCCTGTCCAGACAAAACTGGGCGCGTTTCACCCGTTCGGCATAAGAGTCTTTGGAAAACATATCCAGCGGAAACATGACGTTTTCCAATACGGTCATGGAGTCGAACAAAGCTGCGCTCTGGAATATCATTCCCATTTCGCGGCGGAGCATCTTCCATTCTTGTTTGTTCATCGTCACCAAGTCGCGTCCGTCATAAAGCACTTCACCGCTGGTGGGACGGAACAATCCCACGATACATTTCATCAGTACCGTCTTTCCGGAACCGCTCTGGCCGATAATCAGGTTCGTCTTTCCATTCTCAAACACACTGTTGATGTCCTTCAGCACTTCTTTGTCCTCGAAAGACTTATATAGCGATTTAACTTCGATCATCAGGATAACAATTGAGTGAGTAACACATCGGAAAACAGGATGAGCACACTGCTGCTCACCACAGAGTCTGTACTAGCTTTTCCCACTTCCACCGAACCGCCTTCGACCGTATAGCCGTAGAACGCCGATACGCTGGTGATGACGAAAGCGAAGAATATGGACTTGATGAATCCCATCCATACGTACCATTCGTTGAAGTCGTGTTGCAATCCCAACGTCAGGTCGTCTATCGTGATGACTTGTCCGATGACGGACGTGGCGTAGGCCCCTACGAATCCGGAGAAAATACTGAAACAGACCAGGAAGGGCATCATGGTCATCATGCCCAGCACCTTAGGTAGGATGAGGTAATTGGCGGAATTGACTCCCATGATTTCAAGGGCGTCGATTTGCTGTGTGACGCGCATGGTGCCGATTTCGGAGGCGATGTTGGAACCGACCTTTCCGGCCAGAATCAGGCACATGATGGAAGATGAAAATTCCAGCAACATGATTTCGCGGGTGGTGTATCCCGTGACGAACTTAGGCATCCACGGGCTTTGGATGTTCAGCTTGATCTGGATGCAGATCACTGCGCCGATGAAGAAGGATATCAGGAGGACGATTCCGATGGAGTCTACGCCCAACTGGCTCATTTCCTTAATGTATTGTTTGAAAAACATCCGCATCCTTTCGGGGCGTGAGAAAGTGCGCCCCATCAGCATCAGATAACGGCCGAATGTAGCCAAACTTTTGTTGAATAGCATGTCCAATTCTTTTTAAATCACACAAAATTAATGAAAATCCGCTAAAAAGAGGCGGCGGGCGGAAATAGTTTTGTGCAAGGGGCTGCTTTTTAATACAATTTTCGTATTTTTGTACGCAAATTTGTAGTTTATGGCAGAAGCTCTTTCTCAGGACAGTCAGAATACAGGATTAGTGCTCCGTACGGAGGGCCTGGTGAAGACGTACGGTAAACGTACGGTGGTGAATCATGTGTCGTTCGACGTCAAACAGGGAGAGATTGTGGGGCTTCTCGGGCCGAACGGGGCCGGAAAGACGACTTCTTTTTATATGACTACGGGATTAGTGGTGCCTAACGAGGGGCGTATTTTCATCGGCGATTTGGAAATCACGAAGTTTCCGGTCTACAAGCGTGCCCGCAACGGTATCGGTTATTTGGCGCAGGAGGCGTCGGTATTCCGTAAGATGACGGTGGAAGACAACATCGCTTCCGTGTTGGAGATGACGGGCAAGCCGAAAGAATACCAGAAGGAAAAGCTGGAAAGCCTGATTTCGGAATTCAGCCTGCAAAAGGTGCGCAAGAATTTGGGCGACCGGCTTTCGGGCGGCGAACGGAGACGGACGGAAATCGCGCGTTGTCTGGCCATCGACCCTAAATTTATTATGTTGGACGAGCCTTTTGCCGGTGTAGACCCTATTGCCGTGGAGGATATACAGTATATCGTGTGGAAGCTGAAAAAGCGCAATATAGGCGTGTTGATTACCGATCACAACGTGGAGGAGACGCTTTGTATTACCGACCGTGCCTATTTGCTCTTCGAGGGACAGATACTTTTTCAAGGTTCTCCTCAGGAATTGTCTGAAAATGAGGTGGTGCGTGCCAAATACTTGACG
>ERZ791744.2065-NODE-2065-length-11553-cov-5.807358_pt1 | contig 11553 bp, 10 predicted proteins | sample MGYA00510039_ERZ791744 | MGnify/ENA primary metagenome ERZ791744 (study PRJEB30046, sample SAMN00791969) | human gut metagenome | study: EMG produced TPA metagenomics assembly of the A metagenome-wide association study of gut microbiota in type 2... | reverse complement strand
TGACCACGGTCTGCTCTCTGGTCTGCAACCACGAGAACCAGTGCGAGGGCCACTGTATCCGCAACCGGATGCCCAGCCACGACCCGGTCCACTTCTCCATCATCGAGGACTACATCTCCACCACCTATGCCAACAAGATGGTGGCCGGCCCCTCCCCCAAAAACGGCATGAAAGCCGCTGTGGTCGGTGCCGGCCCTGCTGGCCTGACCATCGCGGTGCTGCTGGCGCGCTGGGGCTACGACATCACCATCTTTGACGCCCGCGACAAGATCGGCGGCGTCATGCGGTACGGCATCCCCAACTACCGCCTGCCCGACAGTGTGCTGGACGACTTCCAGTATCACCATCTGGACCTGAAGGGGATCCGCTTCCGCCCCAACACCGCCATCGGCAAGACCATCACCATCGACGATCTCTTCCGCGACGGTTACAGGAGCGTCTTCATCGGTTCCGGTCTGTGGAAGGCCAACGCCATGCACATCAAGGGCGAGACCCTGGGCAATGTGGCGTTTGGCATCGACTACCTGGCCAACTCCAAGGCGTTCCACCTGGGCAGCGACATCGCCGTCATCGGTGTGGGCAACTCCGCCATGGACTGCGCCCGCACCGCCATCCGGAACGGTGCCCGCCATGTGACCTGCTACGCCCGCCGCGATGAAAGCTGCATCAGCGCCTCCGAGTACGAAGTGCGCTACGCCAAACTCGAAGGCGTGGGCTTCCGCTTCTGCAAGGCTCCCGTCGAGATCCGCGAGAACGGCCTCATCTGCCGCGACACCGTCAAGGGTGAGGACGGCAAGTTCACCCAGGTGGAGGGCAGCGAGACCTTCTATCCCCACACCGGCGTCATCGTCTCGGTGAGCCAGGGTTCCGAGAGCAACCTCGTCAAGACCACCACCGGCATCGAAACCAACCAGCGCGGCCTGCTCGCCGTCAGTGAGGACGGCAGCACCACCCGCCCCGGCGTCTTTGCAGGCGGCGATGCGGTCATGGGTGCCCGCACCGTCGTCGAGGCTGTGGCCATCGCCAAGCAGGTGGCGCAGTCCATGGACGAGTATATGAAGAGTCTGCCCGCTGATACCACCCCCGATCCTTATGCCGGCATCCCCACCTTCGAGACGCCCACCTCGGATGTGCTCGGCAAACAGAACGTCGAATGAACCCAGCCAGCCCGGCCCCGCCGCCGGGCTGGCTTTTTATGTCGGATTTGTAAATATTCGGAGCCTTTTACATTCTTAGCCAATTCTTAGTTGCTCTGCATCGTCATTTCTTGTATACTAGAGATAAATCACAGCGTGATTATTCCAAAGAGGATACCTGTTTTTGTCATTCCGACGCAAAACAGGTCCAGAAAGGTCGGTGGACACTATACGCAAAGGTTCGCTTCCCAAACTGCGGGAAAAACTGCTCGAAGCACTGCAGGCCGTGCTGCCCATCGTGGCGATCGTGCTGGTGCTCTGCTTTTCCATCGCGCCGGTCTCCCCCAGCATCCTGCTCTGCTTTCTGCTGGGTGCGGCCATGATCATCGTGGGCATCATGTTCTTTACCCTGGGTGCCGAGATGAGCATGAGCCCCATGGGCGAGCGGGTGGGCGCGGTGCTGACCCGGAGCCGCAGCGTCCCCCTCATCATCGGGGTGGGCTTTGCGCTGGGCTTCCTCATCACCATCTCCGAGCCGGACTTGCAGGTCCTGGCCAACCAGGTCCCATCCATCCCCAACATGACGCTCATCCTCTCGGTCGCGGCGGGCGTGGGCTTCTTCCTCGTCGTGGCCTTCCTGCGCATGCTACTGGGCATCGCGCTGCCCAAGCTCCTCGTCGTGTTCTATGGGCTGATCTTCGTGCTGGCGGCCTTCGTGCCAAAAGAGTTTCTGGCCGTCGCCTTTGACTCCGGCGGCGTGACCACCGGCCCTATCACGGTGCCCTTCATCATGGCGCTGGGCGTCGGTGTGGCCGCCATCCGAAGCGACCGCCACGCGGCGGACGACAGCTTCGGCCTCGTGGCCCTCTGTTCGGTCGGCCCCATCCTGGCCGTTCTGCTGCTGGGCATCCTGTTCCGGGCCAGCGACAGCGCCTACGTCCCGCCCATCCTGCCCGATGTGGGCGACTCGGTGGAGCTGTGGCAGCTGTTCCATGTCAGCCTGCCCACCTACTTCAAAGAGATCGCCACCTCGCTGCTGCCCATCGTGCTGATGTTCGGCGTCTTCCAGCTGGTGGCCCTCAAACTCGACCGCCGGACGCTAGGCCGCATCGGCGTGGGCCTGGCCTATACGTACATTGGCCTTGTGTTTTTCCTCACCGGAGCAAACGTTGGTTTTATGCCAGCGGGTAATTATCTGGGCCAAGTGCTGGCCGGGCAGACCTTCCGCTGGCTCCTCGTCCCCATCGGGATGCTCATCGGCTACTTCATCGTCAAGGCCGAGCCGGCGGTCTACGTCCTGAACAAGCAGGTCGAGGAAGTCACCGACGGTGCCATCTCCGCCGGGACGATGGGCGCGGCTCTATCGGCCGGTGTCTCCCTCTCGGTCGGCCTCGCCATGGTGCGGGTGCTCACCGGGATCTCCATCCTGTGGTTCCTCATCCCCGGCTATGCGTTCGCCATCGGCATCGCGTTCGTGGTGCCCAAGCTCTACACCGCCATCGCGTTCGATGCGGGCGGCGTTGCCTCCGGCCCCATGACGGCCACCTTCCTGCTGCCGCTGGCGCAGGGTGCCTGTGCCGCAGTGGGCGGCAACATCGTCACCGATGCGTTCGGCGTGGTGGCCATGGTCGCCATGACGCCCCTCATCACCGTGCAGCTCATGGGCCTGATGGCGCAGCTCAAGCAGCGCCGCGCCCGCAGTGCACAGCCGGTGCACACCACCCCCGCGCTGGCCTTTGCCGACCTGCCGGATGACGCCATCATCGAGCTGTAAGGAGGTCTTTGCGTGAATTCACTTTACTGGCTGGTCACCATCACCGACCGCCGCTCCACCGACGCCTTTCTGGCTCTGTATGCCGAGTTCGGCGTCACGGTCAGCCTGCGCACCGTCGGCTCCGGCACCGCCGTGCAGGAGACGCTTTCCACCCTCGGCCTGGAAAAGACCGAGAAAGCCGTCCTCTTTGCCATGATCACCGCCGACACCTGGCCCAGGCTCCAGAAGGGCCTGCGCCGCAAGCTGCAGATCGACGTACCCGGCACCGGCATCGCCTTCATCGTGCCGGTCAGCAGCATCGGCGGCAAGCGCGCCCTGCAATTCCTGACCGAACACCAGACCTTCACCGTAGAGGAGGAGAGCACCTTGAAAGATACCCGCTATGAGCTGCTGCTCGTCATCGCCAACCAGGGCCACACCGGTTCCATCATGGATGCGGCCCGCGCCGAGGGAGCCGGCGGCGGCACCGTCATCCACGCCAAGGGCACCGGCATGGAGGGGGCCGCCCACTTCATGGGGGTGGAGCTGGTCACCGAAAAGGAGCTGGTCCTCATCGTCTCCCACACCGCCCAGAAGAACGCGATCATGAAAGCCATCATGCGCAAGGCCGACCCCAAAGCCGGGGCCATCGTCTTCTCCCTGCCCGTCACCGATACGGCGGGCCTGCGGCTTCTGGATGAAGAATCATAATCAGAACAAGAAAACGGCACCCGGTGGGTGCCGTTCTTCTTGTTATTGCATCTTATTGCATCGCAGGCGTGGATTTTTTCATATTTATCCTGTATCATAGGAGAAAGGAGGGATCTTCTATGAACCACACGCATCGCCGCCAGCTCTTCTGGAACAGCCTTGTCATCGTCTTTGGCAACGCGCTCTACGCGCTGACGGTCGCCTTATTTCTGGAGCCTGCCGGGCTCGTGACCGGCGGTGCCACCGGCATCGCGCTGGCCTTCGGGCGGCTGACGGGCCTGTCCGTCTCCGGCTTTCTGCTGGTGTTCAACCTGGCCATGCTGGTCTGGGGCTGGGCCGTTCTGGGCCGCGCCTTTGCGCTGAACACGCTGGCCAGCAGCATCCTCAGCCCCGTTTTTCTGGCGCTGTGGGAGCGGCTTCTGGCCGACCGCGTCCTCACCGAGGACATCTTCCTGTGCACGGTCTTCGCGGGGCTGGGCATCGGCGTGGCACTGGGGCTGGTCATCCGGGCCGGTGCCTCCACCGGCGGCATGGACATCCCGCCGCTGGTGCTCCAGAAATGGTTCCGCCTGCCGGTGTCTCTCACGATGATGGTCTTCGACATCGCCATCCTGCTGGTGCAGGCGCTCTTCAGCCCGCCGGAACAGGTGCTCTACGGCATTGTGATGGTCATCCTGCACACCATCGTCATGGACAAGATGCTCCTTCTGGGCGACAGCCGCACCCAGGTCAAGATCGTCAGCGCCCGGTCGGACGAGATCCGGGATGCCATTCTGGAGCAGATCGACCGGGGCGTGACCATCCTGCACGGCGAGGGCGGCTACACCCACGAGCCTACCGAGGTGCTGCTCAGCGTCGTTTCCAACCGGGAGCTGCCCAAGCTCGAAAAGCTCGTCCATTCCATCGACCCGGAATGCTTTCTCATCGTCAGCCGCGTCACCGAAGTCAGCGGGCGCGGTTTCTCACTGGAAAAGCAGTATCAATAAAATCAAACGGAGGTACCCACTATGAATCAGTTCACCCATCCCGTCGGACGGCGCAGCGCCACCCTGACCGGCTATGTCCAGCAGACCAGCAGCGCCCTGCCCAATCTGAATGTCTGCCCTGCCGTCCTCATCTGCCCCGGCGGCGGCTATGCCTACTGCACCGACCGCGAGGCCGAGCCAGTGGCGCTGGCCTTTCTGAATGCCGGTTACAACGCCTTTGTGCTGCGGTATACCGTCAGCACCAGCTGCCCCGGTGCCGAGGTGTTCGACAATGCGCTGGCCGAGGCGGAGGAGTCGCTCATCTACCTGCATGACCACGCGGAAGAACTCCACATCGACCCGGACAAGATCGCCGTGCTGGGCTTTTCCGCCGGTGCCCACCTGACCGGTGCATTGGGCACCATGGGCCGCATCCGCCCCGCCGCCCTGCTGCTGGGCTACGGCGTCTACGCCGCGGACGGTGTCGCCATGGGCGTCCAGATGCCCAATGTGCTGAACCACATCGACGCCCAGACGCCGCCTTCCTTCCTGTTCGCGACCCAGGGCGACCGGCTCGTGCCCGCCTCGAACTCGCTGGACTTTGCCTCCCGCCTGGCGGCGCTGCACACCCCCTATGAGATCCACATCTTCTCTTACGGCGACCACGGTGCTTCGCTGGGCACCCTCAACGTCACCGCGCCCCGCAGCCATGAGAACCCGGATCTCGCCCACTGGTTCCCGATGGCCCTGCGCTTTCTGGAGCACATCTTCCGGCATGACGAGCTTGTGCCCCAGCCCGCAGAGGCCACGGAGTACGGCCCGGACATGCGGATCGGCAAGCTGCTGGATGACCCCGCCAGCGCCCCGCTGCTGGCAGAGCATCTGCCGGAGCTGGTCGAACTTGCCCAGAACTATCCCGACTGCCGCGCCCTGACGCTGAAGAAGTTCCAGCTCTTCACCCAGACCCTCCCGCAGGAGCGCTTTGACGCCTGTGTCAAGGCACTGACTGCACTCAACTAAGCAAAAACGAGGCTGCCCGTATCCCGCGGACAGCCTCGTTTTTTTGTTGCTTTTTTACAGCAGCGGTGCCAGCACTTTGAGCAGCATGCCCAGCGCACGGAACAGCCACCGCCCCTGCCAGATGCTTCTGGGGTCGTTTTCCACGGTGCGGCACTGTTCCAGCGTCGCCTGAAAATCCGCCTCGATGTCCCGGATGCAGGGGGCATCCGTCAGCCAGACCGCATCTTCAAAGTGGTGGTACAGGCTGCGGTAATCGAGGTTGATGGTGCCCACCACGGCCTCCCGGTCGTCCACGACAAAGACTTTTGCATGAACAAAGCCCGGCGTCCACTCGCTGATCTTCACCCCCGAATCCAGCAGGGACGAATAATGGGTCTTGGCCAGCGAGTTCGCAAATTTTTTGTCCGCGATGCCCGGCAGGATGAGGTGGACGTCCACACCGCGCTCGGCGGCAAACTTCAGGGCCGTTTCCAGCTCGCCGTCTAAAATCAGATAGGGCGTCATGATGTGGATGTACCGCCGCGCCCGGTTGAGCAGGTCGATGTAGACCATCTCGCCCACCCGCTCACCATCCAGCGGGCAGTCCCCATAGGGAGCCGCCGTGCCTCTGGCATTTTCCGGCACCGGGATGGGCTCGGCCAGAAAGGCGTCGAACTCCGGCTCCTTCAGGATGCACCACATCTGCAAAAACAGCGCGGTCAGCGAGCGGACCGCCTCGCCCTCCAGCATGACAGCGGCATCCTTCCAGCGGCCATACTTTTCCACCTGGTTGATGTACTCATCGGCCAGGTTCACGCCGCCGGTAAAGCCCACCCGCCCGTCGATGACCAGGATCTTCCGGTGGTCGCGGTAATTGTAGTGGGTAGAGACGAACGGCTGCACCGGGCTGAACACCTTGCACTGGATGCCCAGCGCTTCCAGCCGCCGGGGGTAATCGCGCGGCAGGGTCGAGAACTCGCAGGTGCCGTCGTACATCACCCGGACATCCACCCCCGCTGCGGCCTTGCGGGCCAGCACTTCCAGCACCCGGCCCCAGAACAACCCCTCGTCGATGATAAAGTATTCGACAAAGATGTACTTTTCTGCCGTTTCCAGCTGGCGCAGCAATTCCTCGAACTTGGCCTCGCCGCTGGGGAAATAGGTCATGGCGGTGTTCTCATACACCGGGAAGCCGCCGCCCCGTCCGTACAGATAGGTCGCCAGCGACGCCGCGCCGGGTTCGGACGCTTCCAGCTTCCGGACGACCGATCGGTTTTGCGGCAGCTGGGTGCGCAGCACATCTTCCAGTTCCAGCAGCCGTTTGCGCAGGATGTTGTGGCCAACGTTGCTCTTCACATAGAAGAACAGCGGCACACCCACCACCGGGAAGAGCGCAATGACCACCATCCAGGTGATCTTTGCACTGTTGTCCATCTTGCTGTTCAGCAGATAGAGGACCATGACCGCCGTGACGGCCACGCTGCCGCCGAAGTAGTGGGGCCACAGATTGCCGAACCAGCGGAAGATGCTGACCAGCAGCCCCACCTGAAGCAGCAGGAGCAGCAGCACCAGCCCGAACCGGCTGAAGATGGCGTGAATGATCCCCTTCTGGCCCTTTTTCAGCAGCCGGAGGCCGCCGTCCTCAAACTTCTGGGCGTAGCTTTTGACATTTTGTTTCAGTGCGTCCTTCTGCATGGCAGCTCACCTCCTGCGCAGGGTCACAGCGAACATTCCCTGCGCGGCATGGCAGGCCTCCACCAGCGCCTTGGGCTGGCAGCAGAGGCCGTGATCGTGCCATGGGTCATTGAACCAGTAATGCTCTGCATCGTAGCCCACCAGCAGCAGGCAGTGCTCGTTGCACTTCCAGGCAAAGTCGGTGCCGTCGGCCAGCAGCCAGTGGTCCCGCTGTTCGGGCACGGGCTGAAAGTCCAGCGTCGCCCAGAACACCACCGGCATCCCGGCGTCGATGTACCGGCAGAGTTCCGCCGCCGTCTTGCCGCTCTCGTCCACCACCTCGAACTGCCCGGCCGCGCCCTCGTGTTCCAGCGCACTGTTCAGCGCCCGGACGATGCAGGGCGCATAGCAGCCGTAGCCGGTGTGGTCGTGCGGGTCGCCGGGGTAGACCTGCCACGGGTCCGGGCCGTAGAGTTTCCCATCCTGCTCCCAGTAGGGCGCATGGGGCAGGTCCCGCTCGATGAAGGTATCCGGGTCGATCCGGATGCCCATCGCCTGCAGCAGCATCACCGCGCTGATGCTCTCGCAGCCGTTCACCCAGCGGTCTGTCTGGTCAATGTAGGGGGCCAAAACGATTTTTTTCATCAAATTTCCTCCCAGAGCATGGTTTGCTCTGTCAAAAACCGCGTTTTTGTGTTATGATAGGCAGTAAGATACCGTGTTTCTATTATAACTTATTTTGACCGGTTTTTCTACCGAAATCGGCAGGCGGGAGGATTTTGGAGCATGAACAATCTCATCATCGGCATCGCGGGTGGTTCGGGCAGCGGCAAGACCACACTGGCCATCCGGCTCAAGGAACGGTTCGGGGAGGACGAGGTGCGTCTCATCTCCCACGACAGCTACTACAAGCGCCACGACGAGCTGCCCTTTGCGGAGCGCTGCAAGCTGAACTATGACCATCCGGATGCGTTTGACAACGACCTGCTCATCGAGCACCTGCGGGAGCTGAAGGCGGGCCGCGCCATCGACTGCCCGGTCTACGATTACGCCGACCTCAACCGCAGCAGCGAGGTGCAGCACATCGAGCCGGCCCCCGTCCTCATCGTGGAAGGCATCCTGCCCCTGGCCGAGCCGGAGCTTTGCAAGCTGTTCGACTACAAGATCTATGTGGACACCGACGCCGATGAGCGCATCCTCCGCCGCATCCTGCGGGACGTCAAGGAGCGCGGCCGCTCGCTGGACAGCGTCATCACCCAGTACCGCACCACGGTCAAGCCCATGCACGAAGCCTTTGTGGAGCCCAGCAAGCGCAACGCCGACATCATCATCCCCAACGGCGGCGAGAACGGCCCCGCCATCGAGATGCTGGCCCACCACATCCGCAGCCTGATCCAGAAGGCCAACATGCAGTAACATTTTCCGATACCACACAGCCGCCCCGCCGCGTTGAGAACACAATGCGGCGGGGCGGCTGTTGTTATGGTCTTTGCTTGTATTTCAGGGGCGTCTGCACCTCAGCGCGGATGCGGGTCAGATAATTCCGCGTCTCTCCGGTGCTGCGAAGGATGGCGTCGAGCTGGGCCTTCTGTTCCCCGGTCATGCCCTCATCCTCGGCCAGAAGTTCGGCATTGCCCTGAATGACAGTCAACGGCGTCTTCAGCTTGTGAGACAGTTGGATGATGCTCTCCCGCTGCCGATGCTCCATTTCCCACTGGGCCTGCAGGCTGTCGGTCAGTTCCTCGCCCATCAGCTGCAACGCACGCAGAGCCTCATCGTACTCCCGCACCTTTGCCCCGGTAAAGTCGATGTCCTCGATGCCCTTTTTTTCGGCCACCTGCCGGGACACCTCCGTCAGCCGAGCCGTCTCCCGTCTCAGAAACGCGCCGGAACGGTGGGTGCTCCACGCGACCACCCCCACCAGCAGGAAAATGCCCAAGATCAAGTGCATCGTCTGCACATCCGGCAGAGTATCGCGCAGAGTTGGGTCTGCATAGGGCACTGCGTAGTCAAATTGCAGCAGACAAACCGTCCCGTCCTGCAATCTCGCGCGCAGATAATACTGTTCGTATCCAATCTCCCGGCGAAGATCCCCCGTCCACTCCCGCATTGCCTTTTGCAGATGGGAGCTGTCCATGTTGGTGGCAAGCACCGTATTCCCCTCTGCATCAATCAGCACATACCGGCACAGCGGGTCCAGCTCAGCCGGGTCAAATGTTTTCGCCGTCCGGTACGGCAGGATGTTCTGTGCCGCCTCGTTCGAGACCCGCGCCGCCCGGTTGGCCGGAAGAAGCCATCCGCTGTCGATGCACAAGAAAAACAGCAGGAACCAAAGCACCGCTGCCACAATGCAGCTCACCGCTGTCTGCACAAGATACCCCAGCAGCACGGCCCGCAGCGAGATCAGTTTTCGCTTTTCCATTGATAGCCCACTCCCCACACCGTCTTCAAAAGCGTCTCCGGTGCCCCTGCGGCCCGCAGCTTGACCCGGATGTTTTTGATATGCTGGGTGATCGCGGTGTCGTCCGCTGTTCCATCCACGCCAAACACGGCTTCGTAGATCTGTTCCTTGGTGAAGGTCTGCCCGGCATGAAGCGCCAGATACTCACAGATCGCGTACTCCGAGCGGGTCAGCGGCAGTTCTTTTTCTGCGTAGGACGCCGATTTGCCCGTCATATCAAAGCTCACCCCGCTACGCACCATCCGGTACACCGGAACACGATTCTGCCGCCGCAGATGGGCCGCGACCCGCGCCCGCAGTTCGCTCACCCAGAAGGGCTTGGTCAGGTAGTCATCTCCTCCAATGCCCAGCCCCTCCAGCACGGATGCCTCATCGGTCCGGGCCGTCAGGAACAAAATGGGTGCATCCGTCTGCTCCCGGATCCGGCGGCAGACAGCAAAGCCGCTTTCGTTTGGCATCATCACATCCAGCAGGATGCAATCTGCCCAGCGGCACAGGGCATCCGTGATCTCTTTGCCGGAGCAGCGCGTCTCCACCCGGTGGCCGTCCCGCTCCAAGGCAGTCCTCAGCAAGACGCACAGATCCGGGTTGTCATCCACCGCCAGAATGTTTGCCACACGATCACCTCATCACATTGTAAAGCAGGCAGGACGCCCCATACAAAAGATAGATATGGGCCGGATAGAACCAGTAAAACAGCTGCTTGTGCCCGCTGCCCCGCTGGCCGTTGTACAGCAGCATCAGCACCACAGCGCCTACGCCGAACCACTCATAGTAGGTGGTGAACATCTGGCTCCAGACAAACCCCGGCTGCCGGCCCATCATCGCCGCCACCAAGGCAAAATCCCACAGCAGGCTGTTCAGGGCCCACGCCGTCACTTGGAGTTTCCGGTGATTCCGCAGGGCATAGAGGATCACGCCGCCTACCAGAAAGCCCCATCCTCCATCGGTGATGGCCGTCCATAAAGGCAGCGGGCTGGTAATGAGAAACGCCACCACTGCCGAAGCAATGGGCATATCCTGCACCTGCGGGAAGATGCTCAGAAGCACCACCACCACAAAAGGCCAGCCTGCCACCGCCCCCATGGTCGCGATGCCCTTTACAAATTTCCGCTGCCGGAGCCAATCCATGCCCTGCCACAGGAGGCAAAGAACAAAAAGGTCCTGAAAGATCGCATTCTGGGGGTAAAAGCCGTCGCCCCGGCGAAAAGCCCCGGCATAGATCATAAAAAATTCCAGCGCCGCCATTCCCGCCCCGATGCACCAGATGCGGAAGACGTACCGTTTCCGATCGTGGGTGTGGGCAAAACCCTCCACGGTGCAGAACAGAAACAGCGGGGCACTGAGCCGTGCCACCATGCTGAACGCCGTCGGGATGTAGCCGGTGAATTCAAAGAAATAATGAATGTGATCCAGCACCATCAGCACCAGGGCAATGGTCTTGAGCTGGGTACCATCCAGGCCTTTTTTCGTCAGTTTATCCATACAGATTCTCCTTTCTTTGTACATTCAGTGTAACAGGAAAATCTGTAGAAAATATAAGGTTCTGCCTTTATGATACTATTTTTCGCTCCAAAGTGCAACAAAAACGCCCTAAGATTTCTCTTAGAGCGTTTCGTTCAAGTCGGCGACTACCTATTTTCACAAGCCGTTTCCAGCTAACTATCTTGGGCACGAGTGAGCTTAACTACTGTGTTCGGAATGGGAACAGGTGGGACCTCACCGTCATCGTCACCGACCATATGACTGGTTCAGTATACCATACGGTCTACTGTTTGTCCAGTGTTTTTAGAAGGACATGCCTTCAAAACTGAATAATCACTGCTAACATTTTTTCGTTGACTCTTTGAGTCT
>ERZ791744.2061-NODE-2061-length-11588-cov-5.866297_pt1 | contig 11588 bp, 9 predicted proteins | sample MGYA00510039_ERZ791744 | MGnify/ENA primary metagenome ERZ791744 (study PRJEB30046, sample SAMN00791969) | human gut metagenome | study: EMG produced TPA metagenomics assembly of the A metagenome-wide association study of gut microbiota in type 2... | reverse complement strand
AGCGGCAGCGGATAATAGGAGCACACCAAGTCGTATAGCAGGGGCAAACGCGGCTCTGCCGCGCGCAGGCATTCCATTCCGGAGGCATAAAGACTGTCAAGCCCGAGACTGCCAATCAGTCCCTTTCTCTTGGGGGTCAAAGGGGGATATTCTCTTTCCGAGGAAAGAGAATATCCCCCTTGATCGCCCCCCCTGCACGGTGCAGGGGAATAAGAACCAGCGCTGCCGCGCTGTAAACCCTCAGACGATAGGATCGTCAATATCTCTCGTCGCATACGCGTTCAGCGCCCAATCCGCTCGCGCGCCGGCGAGATGCTCATAATACCCTTGTGCGCCGATCATCGCGCCGTTGTCACCACAGAGCTTGAGCGGCGGCATGTAGAGCCGGTAGTCGTGCTTTCGGCACTCCTTTTCGAGCTCTGCGCGGATGAACGAGTTCGCGGCGACACCGCCTGCGGCGACGAGTACCTTGCGCCCGCTTTGCTGCATGGCGAGCATCGCGCGCGGGACGAGCTCGTCGACAACGGCCTGCGTGAAGTCGCGCGCAAGCGCCGCACGGTCGAGCTGCTTTCCCGTCTGCTCGGCGTTGTGGGCAAGGTTTACGACGGCGGTCTTGAGGCCCGAAAAGCTCATATCGAGAGGGCACCCGTCAATCTTCGCGCGCGGCAGCTCGTAGACGCCGCCCTCGCTCTCATGGGCGAGCTTGTCCATCGCCGCGCCGCCGGGGTAGGGAAGGCCGAGCACGCGTGCGGCCTTGTCAAAGCACTCGCCCGCCGCATCGTCACGCGTCGCGCCGAGGAGCGCAAAGTCCGTGTAGTCGCGCACGTCGACGATGAGCGTGTTGCCGCCGGACATGCACAGCGCCAGAAACGGCGGCTCAAGCTCTGGGAATGCTAAGTAATTCGCGGCGATGTGGCCGCGGATGTGGTGTACAGGGATGAGCGGCACATTCAGCGCGTAGGCCGCGCTCTTGGCAAAGTTCAGCCCCACGAGCACCGCACCGATGAGACCCGGCGCGTAGGTCGCGGCCACGGCGTCGATGTCTTTTTTCTCGACGCCCGCCTCCTTGAGCGCCTGATCGGTCAGCGCGGCGATGGCCTCGATGTGCTTGCGCGACGCGATCTCCGGCACGACGCCGCCGTAGAGTGCGTGCAGGTCGGCCTGCGACGCGATGGCGTCGGAGAGAATTTTTCGTCCGTCCTCGACGACCGCGACGGCGGTTTCGTCGCAGGAGGACTCAAAAGCGAGAATTTTCATTGCTGCGCCTCCGCTTCTGCCGCGCCGAATTCCTTCGTCATGATGATGGCGTCCTCTTTCGGGTGGTCGTAGTAGTTTTTGCGGCGGCCCTCGCCGCGGAAGCCGCGGCTGCCGTACAGCGCGATGGCGGCATAGTTGCTCTCACGTACCTCAAGCGTCAAGAACGCAAGGCCGCTGCCCTCGGCGAAGCGGATAAACACGTCGAGAAGCTGCCCCGCCACACCGCCGCGGCGGCAGTCGGGGCGGACGGCCATCTTGGTGATGCAGCCCTCGTCCGCGACGGCGAGCAGCCCCGCGTAGCCGACGACGCTGCTGTTTTCTGCATCCAGCGCGACTAAGAAGGCCGAGCACGCGTTTTCAAGCTCCTCTGCGAGCATGTTGCGCGACCAGGGGTTCGAGAAGCATGTGCGCTCAAGCTCGGCAACGTCATTCAAATATTCGTTCGTCATCGGCACGATGCGGACTTTTTTCTTTAACTGTTCCATTGGTTTCCTCCGGTCATTTGGCTTCCAGCCAGTTTATGCCCCAGTGGGCCTCGGCGGTCAGGGGAACGGAGAGGTGCACTGCGCCCTCCATCTCCTCGGTGAGGAGCCGTGCGACCGCCTCCTTTTCCTCCTCCGGGCACTCGACGATGAGTTCGTCGTGCACCTGCAAAATGAGCTTTGCCTTTAAGTTTTCCTTGTGCAGCCGCTCGTCGACGCGCACCATTGCGAGCTTGATGACGTCCGCGGCTGTGCCCTGGATGGGCATGTTGCGCGCGACACGCTCGCCGAACGAACGGGTATTGAAGTTGCTCGCCGTCAGCTCGGGCAGCGCGCGGCGGCGGTGCATCAGTGTTTCGACATAGCCGCGCTCCTTCGCCTGCGCGACGACCTCATCCATATAGCGGCGGATGCCGGGGAAGCGCTCAAAGTACGTCTCGATATATTCCTTCGCCTCGTACACCGGCACGCCGATGTCCTGTGCGAGCGAGAAGGCGGAAATGCCGTATACGATGCCAAAATTCACGGCCTTCGCGTGCGAGCGCATCTGCTTGGTGACCTGATCAGTCGGCACGCCGAAGACCTGCGCGGCCGTGACGGTGTGAATGTCCTCGCCGGTCAGAAACGCCTGCTTCATCGCCTCGTCGTCCGCGATGTGCGCGAGCAGCCGCAGCTCGATCTGGCTGTAGTCCGCGTCGACGAGCACGCAGCCGCTTGCTGGGACGAACATGCGGCGGAATTCGCTGCCGAGCTGCGTGCGCGTGGGGATATTCTGCAAATTCGGCTCGGTCGAGCTCAAACGGCCCGTCGCCGTGACGGTCATCTGGAAGCTCGTGTGGATGCGCCCGTCGGGCGCGATGACCTTCAAAAGACCGTCGCAGTAGGTCGAGCGGAATTTTGCGTACTGGCGGTACTGCAAAACCTCTTCGACGATGGGATTCTCCCACCGCAGTTTTTCGAGCACGTCCGCGTTCGTCGACCAGCCGGTCTTCGTCTTTTTGCCGTGCGGGAGCTGCAAGCGTTCAAAGAGCACCTCGCCGAGCTGCTTGGGGGAATTGATGTTGAACGGCCCGCCCGCCTCTTCATAGATGTGCTGCTCGAGCGTCTTGAGCTGCACTTCCATCTCGCTGCCGAAGGCCGCGAGAGCGTTCGCGTCCACGCGCATGCCCGCGTGCTCCATGCGCGCGAGTACGGCGCAGAGGGGCAGCTCAACCTCATAATAGAGCTCGTGCAGCTCGCGCTTCTCAAGTTCGGGGGCAAAGGTCTCATACAGCGCATCGACGGCGCTGGTATAGACGTGGAACGCCGTCTCGGCCTCGGCCGTGTCGCCGAGCATCGAGAAAGCGTCTGGATCTAAGTGCTTCGGCTCGGCAAGCGTCTGGTGGAAGTAGGCGGCGAAGAGCGACGCGATATCGTACTTGCCCGCCGTCGCGTCGAGCAGGTACCCTGCGAGCGCGGTGTCAAAAATGAACCCTTCGATGGGAAGGCCGTTTTCGAGCAGCGCGCGCTGGAGGTCCTTGACGTTGTGGCTGACTTTCTTGATATCATCCGAGAACAGGGCGCGCAGCAGCGCGTTCCAGTCGCCCTCGTAGCGGCTGAAGCAGAACTCGGCAGAGACGGCGGTCGATTCGCCTGCAACGAAGTCGACGATCACGCCGGAAAGGTCCGGCAGCGTCAGCAGCGTCACATGCTCCGCCTTGCGGAAGAGCGAGAGATATTCCTTGGCCTTTTCCACCGTGGTCACGGCCTCGGCGGTCACGGTGAGGTCGACCGGCTCCTCGGCGGCGGGGATGTCGGCGGGCGGCTTGAGACCGTATTTGTCGATGAGCTTGGTAAATTCCAGCTTCATAAAGAGCGGATAGAGCGCGTCTGACGGCGCCTTGCGCAGATTGTCCTGCGGAGAAAATTCGAGTGGTGCGTCCGTCACGATGGTCGCGAGGTGGAAGCTCTGGCGTGCGCTCTCCTCGCCCTCGGTGAGCTTTTTGATGACGTTCGGCTTGGCCTCGATATCGGGGAGCAGCCGGTAAATTTCGTCGATGCTCTGGTATTTCTGGATGAGCGCCATCGCCGTCTTTTCGCCAACGCCCGGCACGCCGGGGATATTGTCGCTCGCGTCGCCCATCAGGGCTTTGAGGTCGACAATGTGGATGGGCGCAAAGCCGTAGACCTCACGAAAGCTCTCGGGCGTCATGTCCTTCGTCGTGGTCTGGCCCATGCGCGTGGAAATGAGCTTGACGGTCGTGCGCTCGGTCACGAGCTGCAAAGAATCCTTGTCTCCCGTGGCGACGACACAGTCCCAGCCTGCGCTTTCGCACTTGCGCGAGATCGTGCCAATCAGATCGTCGGCTTCAAAGCCCGCGAGCTCGTAGCGGGGGATGTTCATCGCGTCGAGCACGTCCTTGAGCACCGGCATCTGCATGGCGAGCTCTTCGGGCATGGCGTGGCGCGTGGCCTTGTAGCCCTCGTACTCGAGGTGGCGGAACGTCGGCTCGCGGCGGTCGAAGGCGACGCACAGCGCCTCGGGCTTTTCCTCGTCGAGTAAGCGGCCGAGCATCGTCAGAAAGCCGAAGATCGCGTGGGTGAAAAATCCGTCGCGCGTGGTGAGCGGACGGACACCGTAATAGGCGCGGTTGATGATGGAGTTGCCGTCTAAAACCATCAGCTTCACGGCATGCACCTCCCAAAATGCAAATTTTTACTAAATATAGTATAGCGCAAAGCAAACAAAAACACAACAGAAACCGGCGGAACTCTCGGCGCGGAGTGAGAAAGTGTGGTAAAAATAAACAGAACACTTGCAATTTCTTGTCGGGATGTTTATAATATTGACTGAAAATCTGTTTTGCTTCCTAATTTTTTGTTAGGAAGCGGGCGGAAAAACAAAAAAGAAAGGGAGAAAATCATGGAAAAGCTATTTAAGCTGAAGGCCAACGGTACTACGGTACGCACCGAGATCCTTGCCGGTCTTACCACGTTTATGACCATGGCCTACATCATCGCGCTCAACCCGAACCTGCTGACCAACTTTGCAGTGGGTACGCCGCTGTGGAACGGTGTGTTCCTTGCCACCTGCATCGCCTCGGCGATCGGCACGATTTGCATGGCGTTTTTCGCCAACAAGCCGTTCGTCATGGCGCCCGGCATGGGACTCAACAGCTTCTTCGCGGTGGTCGTCGCCAACATCGCGGTCATCAACGAGTGCGAGTACGAGTCCGCGTTCCAGGCGGCGCTCGTCATCATCCTTGTCGAGGGTATCGTGTTCCTCATCCTCACGCTCTTAAAGGTGCGTGAGAAGATCGTGGAGGCCATTCCTCTCGGCGTGCGCTACGGCATCGCTCCCGCCATCGGCCTGATGCTGATGAACGTGGGCCTTGGCTCCAACGTCGGTATCTACTCTGAAAACGGCGGCCCGTTCTACATGATGCGTGACTTCTTCGGTGCGCTGACGCCCAGCATCATCAAGGGCAACATGGGCTCGGGCTACGATGCGATGGTCCTGACCGTCGTGACCGCGTTCCTCGGCGTTTTCGTCATGGTCGTCCTCGCCAAGAAGGGCGTGAAGGCGGCAGTGCTGCTCGGCATGCTGTTCTCGTCCGTCATCTACTGGGCGGGCAGCGCCATCTTCCTGCATGTCAATCCGTTTGCGAGCCTCGCGACTGCGAGCTTTGTCCCGCCTTTCGCCGACATGGTCTCCACCACGCTTTTCAAGTTTGACTTTGCGGGCTTTGTGAACATCGGCTGGTTCACCGCCATCACGCTCGTCATCACCTTCTGCATGATCGATATGTTCGATACCATCGGCACGCTCGTCGGTACGGCCTCCCGCGCCGGCATGGTCGATCAGGACGGCAACATGCCCCAGATGAAGGAAGCCCTGCTGTCCGATGCCATCGGTACGGTCGCGGGCGCCTGCACCGGTACCTCCACCGTCACCACGTTCATCGAGTCCGCCTCCGGCGTGGAAGCGGGCGGCCGCACGGGCCTGACCGCGCTCACCTCGGGCATCCTGTTCCTCGCCTGCATGTTCCTCGCCCCCATCGCCGCCGTCATCCCCGGCGCTGCGACCTCCGCCGCGCTGATCTATGTCGGCGTTCTGATGCTCCAGGGCCTCAAGAATGTGGACTTCAGCGACATGGACCAAATGCTGCCGGTGTCCATTATGCTCATCGGTATGCCGATCTCCGGCTCCATCGGCCACGCCATCGGCCTGGGCCTCATCTCCTACACCTTTGTCAAGGTGCTCTCCGGCAAGGCTAAGGACGTCAGCGTTCTGACCTACGTGATCTCCGCTCTGTTCCTTGTCAAGTTCTTCGCCGTCGTGTAAGTGTGTGAAAAAACCTTAAAAAGAGCGTCCCGAACGGGACGCTCTTTTTTTCTGCGCCGAGGTATGATATCATGACGAAGATACATAGGGTAATAGGAGCGCACGGCGAAAAAACCTTGAAAAATCAAGGATTGCAACTGCCGGTTGACAAATTTGACAGTGCGCTTTCTTTCCCGCAACCGCGAAATAGGCTATGATAACGCCATCCAGACGGCGCGGGACCGCGCCTTAGAATTCAGGAGGAAGACGATATGATCTTAGCGGATAAAATCATCACGCTGCGCAAAAAGGCGGGCTGGTCGCAGGAGGAGCTGGCAAGTCAGCTCGGGGTGACGCGCCAATCGGTATCCAAGTGGGAGGGCGCGCAGTCCGTGCCCGACCTTGACAAGGTGGTGCAGATGAGCCGGCTGTTTGGCGTGAGCACCGACTATTTATTGAAGGACGAACTCGAAGAAGAGGAGTTCGTCGAATCCGAGGCGGACGAAACGCCGCTGCGGAGAGTGACGATGGAGCAGGCGGCGCGATACCTTGCGCTGCGCAAGGCCTGCGCGCCGAAGATCGCACTGGCGGTGGCGATGTGCATCATCTCGCCGGTCGTGATCATTTTTCTCTCCGCCATGGCGGACGCGGGCCTGGGCGGTATTTCGGAGGATCTGGCCGCAGGTCTCGGCGTGAGCGTCATTTTGGTGCTGGTCGCCATTGCGGTGGGGATGTTCCTCTCATGCGGGGCGAAGACGAAGGAATTCGACTTTCTTGAAAAAGAGCCGTTTGAGACCGAGTACGGCGTGAGCGGCATGGTGCGCGAGCGGCGCAAGGCCTATGAGCCGACGGCCTCGCGCTGTACGATCCTCGGCGTGGTGCTGTGCATCCTTGCTGTCGTGCCGCTGATGCTCGGGGTCGGTCTCGCGTCGTCCGATGTCGCCGCGCTGCTCGTGCGCGTCGCTCCGGCGGATATTTACGCCGCGGCGGCGGTGGATGCGCTGCTGCTTCTGGTCGCCTGCGGCGTGGGCGTGCTCGTCTGGAGCGGAACGTACACCGGCGCGATGGACCAGCTGCTCGAGGAGGGCGACTACACGCGCAAAAAGAAGGCGCGCAGCGGCGTAATGAGCACAGTGTCGCTCATCTACTGGCTGAGCGTGACGGCGATCTTCCTGTTCTACACCTTCGGACCCAAGGGGAACGGCCAGCCGCAGTATAGCTGGTTTATCTGGGCCGTTGGCGGCGTACTGTATGCGGCGGTGATGGGTATTGTGTCGCTCGTGCTGCATCACAAGGATGAAATGTAAAGCATACTTGACAAATCGGAGCAGTAGTGCTATCCTGCGAGTAAAGCAAACTTGACATTTTTAAATTTTCTCTTGACAGTTTAGAATTAGATGATATTATTTTGATATCACAAAGATATTCGAAGCGGCTGCAAGAAGAAAAGAGGGAGAACCTTATGCTCTATATTGAACACCTGACCAAGACCTTCGGCGAAAAGAAAGCCGTGGATGATCTGTCGCTCCACATCGCGCCAGGGGAGATCTACGGCTTCATCGGCCACAACGGCGCGGGCAAGACCACGACGCTCAAGTCGGTCGTCGGCATCCAGCAGTTCGATTCTGGCAGGATCACGATCGGCGGACACTCTATTCAGGACGATCCCATCGCCTGCAAGAAGATGCTCGCCTACATCCCGGATAACCCCGACCTCTACGAGTTTATGACGGGCATCCAGTACCTCAATTTTATCGCCGACATCTTCGGTGTGGAGGAAAGCGCGCGGCAGGAGCGCATCCGCAAGTACGCGGACCTCTTCGAGCTGACGACCGACCTGGCCCAGCCCGTCGCGGCCTATTCCCACGGCATGAAGCAGAAGCTTGCCATCATTTCGGCGTGGCTGCACGAGCCAAAGCTCATTTTGATGGATGAGCCGTTCGTCGGCCTCGACCCGAAGGCTTCACATATCTTAAAGGGCATGATGCGCGAGGTGTGCGACGCGGGCGGCGCGATCTTCTTCTCGACCCACGTGCTCGAGGTGGCCGAAAAACTCTGCGACAAGGTCGCCATCATCAAGGGCGGCAAGCTCATCCGCTCCGGCACGATGGAGGAGGTCAAGGGCGACGACTCGCTCGAGGAGGTCTTCCTTGAGCTGGAGGGCGAATCATGCTGAAAACGCTCGTCAAGAAGCAGCTGATGGAAATTTTCCGCAGCTACTTTTATAATGCCAAAACCAATAAAAAACGTTCGACGGCGGGGATTATCGCTTATATCCTGCTCTTTGCCGCGTTGATGATCGGCCTCGGCGGGATGTTCACGGGGCTTTCCGTTTCGCTCTGTGCGCCGCTTGCGCAGGCGGGGATGGGCTGGCTCTATTTTGCACTCATGTCGCTGCTCGCCATCTTTCTCGGCGCGTTCGGCAGCGTGTTCAACACGTATTCGGGCCTGTACTTCGCTAAGGACAACGACCTGCTGCTGTCTCTACCCATCCCGGTGCGGACGCTGATGGCCTCGCGGCTGCTGACGGTCTATCTCATGGGCCTCATGTACTCCGCGGTCGTCATCCTGCCCGCGGTCATCGTTTACTGGGTCACGGTCTCGACGGCGCCGATGGCGCTCCTCGGAGGCGTGCTGCTGACGGCGCTCATCTCGATCTTCGTGCTCACGCTCTCGTGCGCGCTGGGCTGGGTCGTGGCGAAGGTGAGCCGTAAGCTCAAGCACAAGAGCTTCATCACGGTCATCGTCTCGCTCGCGGGGCTTGCCATCTACTATTTCTTCGTCTTCAAGGCGCAGACGGCCATCGAGCAGCTCGTCGCCAACGCCGCGGTCTACGGTGAGAAGATCAAGGGTGCGGCGCACCCGCTCTACGTCTTTGGCCTGACCGGTACGGGCGATGTGACAGCGATGCTGCTGAGCGCGGCGGTCATCCTCGCGCTGTTTGCGCTGACGTGGACGCTGCTCTCGCGCAGCTTTTTGCAGATCACGACTGCGTCGGGCGCATCGGGCAAGGCTGTGTACCGCGAAAAGGCCGTCAAGCGCCGGAGCATCGATGGGGCACTTTTCGGCAAGGAGCTCGCGCGCTTCACCGCGAGCCCGAACTACATGCTCAACAGCGGCCTCGGTATCCTGCTGCTGCCGATCTCGGGCATCCTGCTTTTGTGGAAGGGCGGAACGGTCGTGTCGCTGCTGAACGAGGCCTTCACCTCGCAGAGCGGCTGCGCGGAGGTGCTGCTCTGCACCGGCGTGTGCGCCATTGCGTCGATGAACGACATGGCGACGCCGTCGGTCTCGCTCGAGGGAAAGTCCCTCTGGCTCGCGCAATCGCTGCCCGTCAAGCCCTGGCAGGTGCTTCGCGCAAAGCTCAAGGTACAGCTTGCGCTCACGGCCCTTCCAGCACTCGTGCCGCTTGCCTGCATGGCGTTTATCCTGCCTGTGACGGCGGCGCTGCCGCTCGTTTTTGCCGAGGCACTCGCGTACATCGCGTTTTCTGCGTGCCTGGGGCTGACGCTCGGCGTCGCGCGGGCAAACCTGACGTGGACGAGCGAGCTCATGCCCATCAAGCAAAGTCTGGCCGTGACGATCGCGCTGTTCGGCGGCTGGCTCTACGCCATCGTGTTCGCGGGGCTCTACCTCTGGCAGGGGTGGAAGCTCGGTGCGGCTGCGTATCTCGCCATCGTGGCGGCGGTGACGCTCGCGATGACAGCGCTGCTTCTTCGCTGGCTCAAAACGAGGGGCGCACAGCGCTTTGCGATGCTGTAAAGGAAAATAAAATGAGAGAGTGCGGCGGTCGAAGGACCGCCGCACTTCTTTTATATAGGCAGGAGCAAAAATTTACACAGTTCATTCTTGCGGAAAGCGGCGGACCATGCTGTTATGTGGCTGCACTCACAAGTAAACTTTGAGGAGCGTGATCGATATGCTGCTGCGCGGCAAGCAGGCGAGCGGACTTTTGACGCAGCAGAAGATGCTGCGCGCCGCCGTAAAGCTGTTTTTGGAAAAGAGATATGGGGGCACGACGACCGCGGAGATCGCCCGCGCCGCGGGCATGCCGCCAAGCTCGTTTTTCCGGGCCTTTCCCAGTAAGGAGGCGCTGCTGCTCGAGCTTGACAAGCGGATGTTCAGCGGGCAGTTCACGCTGGCCGAGCAGCACAGCGCGGCACGTGCTCTACGCGGTGGAGACGGCTGTCCAGCTCCACATCGCCGAGCTGACCGAGCCGCTGCGCGAGCTGTACGTGACGGCCTACACGCTGTCGTCAATCTCGGCATACCTGTATCGCAGCACGGCGAAGCGGCTGGAGGGCATCTTCGGGGACGATCTTCCGGACGCGGAGGCCAAGGACTTTTACGAGATGGAGATCGCCTCGACGGGCATGATGCGCTCGTTCGTGGCCGTGCCGTGCGACATGTACTTTACCGTGGAGCGCAAGATCGCGCGCTTTTTGGAGTGCGCGCTTAAGCTCTGCAATGTGCCGCCAGAGCGGCGGCGGGGGCGGAGAACAATTGGGAGAGTTGGACGATATTTGATGGCACCAATTTGAACCTGTCGGACGGTAGTTGCTATTTAGGTGGCAATGTTACTATTAGCGGCGAAATTACAATCAGCGGAGCCGTCACATTTGATTTGAATGGGTATACCTTGACCTGTAATGCTGCAGACGAGGATATGTTTTGTGTGTACGATGGTAAAACGCTAACGATAAAGGACAGCGGCACTGACGGCACCATTGATGGTCAAAATAAGAACTGCGGTTTTTCTGTGTCTAGCGGCACACTGATCTTGGAGAGCGGTATCATTGCGAATTGAAGAGATGACGATGGTGATGGCGGTGCTGTGGATATTGGAAAGGACTGCGTATTCACGATGAGAGGTGGTACGATCAGCAATTGCAATGCACAACACGAAGGCGGTGCTATATAGGAAAAGAGGACGGCTAAAGCCGTCCTCTTTTTTCAGCTCTCCATGTGCTTGCCGAGAAAGCCTGCGATGGCCTGCGCGAGCTTGTACTCCGTCTCGCCTGCGGCCGACTCGCCCTCGGTGCCGATGAAGACCACGAGCCCGAGTGCGTCGCCCTCGGAGATGATGGGCGCGGCGATGGTCGCGCAGTAGCGGTCGAGCGACTCGGTGACGAACACGCTGCGCTCGCTCGGCACGGCGCGGTAGATACCGCGGTCCTCCATGATCTGCTCGAGCTGCGGGCTGATGCGCTTGCCGATGAGGTCGCGGCGCGCGCTGCCTGCCGCGGCGATGACGCTGTCGCGGTCGGTCACGGCCACGCTCGTGCCGGTCGACTTGCTCAGCGTGTCGCACAGCTGCGCGGCAAACTCATCTACGCCGCCCATGAGCGAATACTTCTTAAAAATGACCTCCCCGTCCTTGCTCGTGTAGATCTCCAACGGGTCGCCCTCGCGGATTCTCATGGTGCGGCGGATCTCCTTGGGAATGACAACGCGGCCAAGGTCGTCGATCCGTCTGACAATTCCGGTTGCTTTCATCTATCAAAACTCCTTTTATACTCGATAAACTGCACTTAGTCTTTGGAAAA
>ERZ791744.2055-NODE-2055-length-11601-cov-7.250130_pt1 | contig 11601 bp, 8 predicted proteins | sample MGYA00510039_ERZ791744 | MGnify/ENA primary metagenome ERZ791744 (study PRJEB30046, sample SAMN00791969) | human gut metagenome | study: EMG produced TPA metagenomics assembly of the A metagenome-wide association study of gut microbiota in type 2... | reverse complement strand
GCTGGCCGTGTTCCCCGAGTTCTGCCTGACCGGCTATACCTGCGGCGACCTGTTTTTGCAGCGCACCCTGCAGCAGGGAGCCCTGACCGGCCTGCAGGAGCTGCTGGATGCCAGCCGGGAGCTGGACACCGTGGCCCTTGTGGGCCTGCCCCTGATGGTGCGGGGCAAGCTGTACAACTGCGCTGCCGTGCTCTGCCGCGGGCAGCTGCTGGGTCTGGTTCCCAAAACGTACCTGCCCAACTACGGCGAGTTCTATGAAAAGCGGCAGTTCACCCCCGGCTCCACCGAGGTAGAGTGGGTGAATGTCTGCGGGCAGGATGTCCCCTTCGGCACCTCCCTGCTCTTCCGCTGCCGTCAGATGCCCAGCTTTGTGCTGGGCGTGGAGCTCTGCGAGGATCTGTGGAGCGCGCTGCCGCCCTCCACCTTCCACGCACTGGCAGGCGCTACCGTCATCGCCAACCTTTCGGCCAGCGATGAAACGGTAGGCAAGGCCGAGTACCGCCGGGCACTGGTGGAAAACCAGTCTGCCCGCCTGCTCTGCGGCTACCTGTACGCCTCGGCCGGCCACGGTGAGAGCACCCAGGATATGGTGTTCGCAGGCCACGACCTGATCGCCGAGAACGGCACCCTGCTGGCTGAAGTGAAGCCCTTTGCGGGCGGCCTTGCCGAGACGGAGCTGGACTGCCAGCGGATGGAATCGGAGCGGGCACGCAACACCAGCTTTGAGCCCAGCACCGAGGGCTACCAGACTGTGGAGTTCGACCTGGCCCTGACCGACACCGTGCTGACCCGTTGGGTAGACCCCACCCCCTTTATCCCCCACAATGAACAGCTGCGTGCCGAGCGCTGTGAGCTGATTTTGAAGATGCAGGCCGATGGCCTGGCCAAGCGTCTTGAGCACGCCCGCGCCAAAACAGCCGTCATCGGCATTTCGGGCGGTCTGGACAGCTGCCTTGCCCTGCTGGTGGCTGTCCGCGCCATGAAGCAGCTGGGCCGCCCCACCACCGATGTGCTGGCCGTGACCATGCCCTGCTTCGGCACCACCCGGCGCACCCGCAGCAACGCGGAGATCCTGTGCGAGGAGCTGCATGTTTCCTTCTCCGAGATCGACATTGCCAACACGGTCCACAGCCACTTTGCCGACATCGGCCAGGACGAGAGCGTGCTGGACGTCACCTTCGAGAACGGTCAGGCCCGCGTCCGCACACTGGAGCTGATGGACACCGCCAACCGCACCGGCGGCCTCGTGGTGGGCACCGGCGACCTCTCGGAGCTGGCGCTGGGCTGGGCCACCTACAACGGCGACCACATGAGCATGTACGGTGTGAACGCCGGTGTGCCCAAAACGCTGGTGCGCCACCTTGTGCGCTACGAAGCCGACATTGCCGCCACCGATGCTCTGCGCACGGTGCTGCTGGATATTCTGGATACGCCCGTCTCCCCGGAGCTGCTGCCTGCCAAGGACGGCGAGATCGCGCAGAAGACCGAGGACCTTGTGGGCCCCTACGAGCTGCACGATTTCTACCTGTATCAGGTGCTGCGCTTCGGCTTTGGCCCGGCCAAGATCTTCCGGCTGGCAAAGACTGCATTCGCAGGCCGGCCGGAGTACCCGGACAGCGTGCTGTACAAGTGGCTGCGCAACTTCTACTGGCGGTTCTTTGCCCAGCAGTTCAAGCGCAGCTGCCTGCCCGACGGCCCCAAGATCGGCAGCGTGACCCTCTCGCCGCGCGGGGACTGGCGGATGCCCAGCGATGCCTGCGCCGCCCTGTGGCTGGCCGAGCTGGAACAGCTGTTCCCCCAGAAGGATGCCTGAGCCATGAAGCAGAAAAAAAATCTCTGGGTCAATTTACTGTTCGCCGCTGTTGTTCTGGTGATCGCGGGGGTGCTTTTTTACCTCCGCAGTGCCGGGCAGAGCGGCAGCACCCTGGGCGCGGAGCTGATCTACGGCGATGCGAACACGGTGCAGAAGATCTCTCTGGACAAGGATGCCGTCTATGACATCGACACCGGCTATCTGACGGTGCACATCGAGGTCAAGGACGGCGCGGCACGGTTCATTGATTCCCCCTGCCCTGACCACATCTGCGAAAGCTTTGGCTGGATCTCGCAGGAGGATCAGACGGCCACCTGCCTGCCGGCACGGGCCGTTCTGACCATCGTGCCCCTTGCCTGAGGACATGTCAAAAAGGAGAATTCCTATGTTTGATGAAACTTCCCGTTCCCACACGGACGATGACAGCACCCGGCACATCCACCGGGGTCACCGCCCACCGGAAGAAAAGACTGTGGAGGTGGACAGCGCGGCCTTTTTTGCGCCGGAAACTGCCGCTCCCACCCCGCCGCCTGCACCACCCAAGCCGCCGAAGCATACCGGCGGGCCTGCCCCGGAGTCAAAGCCCCCCCGCCGCAGGCCGGATGCAGATACCGGCGCGGCCAACCCGAAACGAGGTACTGTTTTGCTGATCGTACAAGCCATTCTGAGCATTGCGGCCTTCTTCCAGCTCTGGCGCACCCAGATGCTGCCCGCGCTGTATCTGGTCATCATTGCGGCGCTGCTGGTGCTGTTCTGGCTGCTGGTCAAGCGCTGCCAGGAGTACAGCGCCCCCCGCAAGGTATCCCGGGTGTTCTCGGTGTTCCTGTGCGCCTTTCTGGCACTGGGCTGTGTCTGGGCGCAGCAGGGCCTGAGTGCACTGGATAACGTGACCTCCGGCCTTGTCACCGGCACCGAGGCCAACAAGATCACCAAGGAGCCCTTTGTGGTCTACCTGAGCGGTGTGGACAACCGCGGCGAACTGACTGAAAAGGCCCGCAGCGATGTGAACATCCTCGCCGTGGTCAATCCCTCCACCAAACAGGTGGCGCTCATCAACACCCCCCGCGATTACTACGTTGATCTGGCGGGCACCAACAGCAAGGACAAGCTGACCCATGCCGGTCTGTACGGCGTGGAGACCAGCATGGCAACCCTGGGCAACCTGTACGGGGTCAATGTGGACCAATACCTCCGCATCAACTTTGCGGGCTTCATCAGCATCATCGATGCCGTGGGCGGCGTGGATGTCTACTCCGATCAGGCGTTCACCTCGGTGGGCAGCCCCGGCTATTATGATCCCACCACCTTTGCCGAGGGCTGGAACCATCTGGACGGCAAGAGCGCTCTGGCCTTTGCCCGTGAGCGCCATGCCTTTGCCTCCGGCGATATCCAGCGCGGCATCAACCAGATGAAAGTCATCGATGCCATGATGAACAAGATCAAATCCCCCACCGTGCTGATGAGCTTCTCCAAGCTGATGGATGCTGTGTCCGACTGCTTTGTGACCAGCCTTTCTCAGGAGCAGATCTCCGCACTGGTGCGGATGCAGCTGGCAAGCCTGTCTGACTGGGACATCCAGAGCTATACCGTGACCGGCACCGGCGGCAAGAGCTCCCAGTGCTACTCCGCAAAGGGTCAGAGCCTCTATGTGATGAAGCCGGATGAGAACTCCGTCAGCCAGGCCAAGGAACTGATTGCATCCGTTCTGGGCGGCGAGGGCACCGTGAGCGATACCCAGCAGACCCCTGAAAAGACCGAGGTATACACCCCCACGGCCGATCCCAACGCGGGCACCTCTGTGGAGGAATCGCCCGACAGCGTCATTGTGGAGGAACCTGCCGAGAGCGTGCCTGCGGAACAGCCTGCCGATGAGCAGCCCGCAGAACCCACCCCCGAAGCGCCTGCCGAGAGCGAGGCTTCCACCGAAGCACCTGCTGAGAGTGAAGCCAGCAGTGGATCCACCAGCGGAGCAGAAACACCTTCTATCTCTCTGCCCACGCAGGAGCAGGTGGAATCTGCTGCCAACTCCCTGCATCAGGCCGCTTCCACCGTGCTGGATGCTCTGTTCGGCTCCAGCAGCAGCGGAGAATAAAACAGGATAAAACAGCACAAGCCCCGGGCCTTGCAAAAGGTCCGGGGCTTGTTGTCTGCTGATTTTACAGGGAAGCGCGATTACTCAGCGTCGCCCAGCTCAAAGGTCTTGACAGAGACAGTGCCGTTGCGGCCAGCCTTGTCGGCGCGCAGATACTGGCGGGTGGTCTCGCCGTTGCTGGTCACGTCAGCAACATAGATCTGCTCGGCCTCAGCCTCGATGGGGAACTCCTCGGCCATGCCCTTCATGGGCAGAGCGCTCAGGTCTGCATAAGCGTCCTTCACCTTCCACAGCTTCATGGTGTCGCCGTTGGACAGGGTGAACTCGCCGTAGCAGTCAGCGGAGTAGGTGGTGCCATTCACATCCAGATCCTCGGTGCTGACAACGCTGGCGGCAGCGGCCTCGCTCTCGGCAGCTTCGCTGGAAGCGGCCACAGAGGAAGCAGCCTCGCTGGAAGCAGCGGAGGATGCGGTGGAAGATGCGCTATTAGAGCAGCCAGTCATGGCAACAGCCAGCACAGCAGCGGTCAGTGCCAGACCCAGAGTACGATTGATTCTCATGTGATAGTCTCCTTCTATTCTGAAACCATATCAATTCCTGCGCCCGGCGTAAACTTTGTACGCACCGGGCGTGCATGTGCTAGTCTACCACAACTGACTATATTGTTCAAGACTTTACACAAAAAATAGCCCTCTCGGTCACGCTGTCGCGTGACTGAGAGGGCCGATATTACTTCAGGATCTCCTGCAGCACGCTGTGGCCGTCCAGGCTGGAAGCATCCACACCCAGATATTCACACACGGTCTGTGCAATGGTGCCAAAGCAGAGCCGGGTGCCCAGGTCCACACCGGGCTTCACGCCCTTGCCGCAGACCAGATACGGTACATACTCGCGGGTATGGTCGGTGGTCTTGGTGTAGGAGGGGTCGCAGCCGTGGTCGGCGGTGATCATCAGCAGGTCGTCCTCCCGCATCCCGGGGATGAAGTCGGCCAGGAAGCGGTCAAATTCGGTGGCGGCGGCGGCATAGCCGGGCACGTCGCGGCGGTGGCCGTAGAGCATATCAAAATCCACCAGATTCACAAAGGCCAGGCCCTCGAAATCCCGGGTCTGCAATGCCTTGGTGAAGGCGATGCCATTGGTGTTGCCGGTGGTCTTGATCTTTTCGGTCACGCCCTGCCCGTCAAAGATATCAAAGATCTTGCCCACGGCGATGACATCCCTGCCGGCCTCCTTCAGCAGGTCGAGCATGGTGGCACGGGGCGGCTTCAGGCTCAGGTCGTGGCGGTTGGTGGTGCGGTAGAAGGTCTCGGCGCTGCTGCCCAGGAAGGGCCGGGCAATGACACGGCCCACGCCGTACGCGCCCTTCAGCATCTCACGGGCGATCTCGCAGTAGCGGTAGAGCTCGTGCACGGGCACCAGCTCCTCGTGGGCAGCCACCTGGAACACGCTGTCGGCGCTGGTGTAGACGATGAGGGCATTTTCCTTTATGGCCTGCTCGCCGTAGTCCTTCAGCACCTCGGTGCCGGAATAAGGCAGATTGCAGAGGACTTTGTGGCCGGTTTTTGCCTCAAACTCCTGAATGAGCTCCTCCGGGAAGCCGTTGGGGAAGGTGGGCAGCGGGTTCGGGCTGACCACACCGGCGATCTCCCAGTGGCCGATGGTGGTATCCTTGCCCATGCTCTGCTCCTGCAGGCGGGCAAAGGCACCGGCGGGCGCGTCGGTCTTTTCGCCCGCGGTCACACCGTCAATGTTGAACAGGCCAAGCTTTTTCAGGTTGGGGCAGTTGAAATTGGGATGCCCTGCAATGGCCCCCAGCGTGTTGGTGCCCTCGTCCCCAAAGGCGGCTGCATCCGGCTCCGCGCCGATGCCAAAGCTGTCCAGTACGATCAAAAATACACGCTTTTCCATATGTTTTCACTCCATTTTCCTCCGGGGCCGCCCCGGAACAGTCGCACTTTTGCTTACCTTCATTATAAGCAAATCCCGCCGGTTATGCAAGCGCTTTGTGGTGGAAAGATTTTTGTTCAAACCTGATGAAATCTTAACAGTTTCTTTGCAAAGATTTTTCTTGCGCTATTGTATCCAAGAGCTTATAATGTATAGCAGTATGGTTTGTTGAAACAGCCATATTGGCGTATACTGCCGCCGCGGGCGCAAAGCAATCACTGCCCGCCAGAGAGCAGCCAGCTTGGGCTGCTGCGTCAAGATAGAGAGCATTATAGCGTGAACATTGGAGGTATTTTATGAGAAAAACGAAGATCATCTGCACCCTGGGCCCTTCTACCGATAAGGGCGATGTCCTGCGCGACCTGATTGCAAACGGCATGAACGTGGCCCGTTTCAACTTCTCCCACGGTTCCTACGAGGAGCACGGCGGCCGTCTAGCAAAGCTGAAAGCTCTGCGTGAGGAGCTGGGCAAGCCCGTTGCCGCCCTGCTGGACACCAAGGGCCCCGAGATCCGCCTGAAGGAGTTCAAGAACGGTGTGGAGATGCTGGAAGCCGGCCAGACCTTTACCCTGACCACCCGCGAAGTGGAGGGCACCAAGGAGATCTGCTCCGTCACTTACAAGGATCTGCCCCAGGACGTGCAGCCCGGCGGCACCATCATGCTGGACGACGGCCTGATCATGCTGCACATTGAGCAGGTCACCGACACCGACATCATCTGCACCGTGCTGAACAGCGGCAAGATCAAGACCAAAAAGGGTGTCAATGTGCCCGGCGTGCATCTGTCCATGCCCTACCTGAGCCAGAAGGACCGTGAGGACATCATCTTTGGCGTGCAGAACGGCTTTGACTTCATCGCTGCTTCCTTTGTGCGCACCGCACAGGATGTGTACGACATCCGCAACCTGCTGAATGAGTACGATTCCAACATCCGTATCATTGCCAAAATCGAGAACCGCGAGGGTGTGAACAACATCGACAGCATCCTCTCCGCAGCCGATGCCGTCATGGTGGCCCGTGGCGACCTGGGCGTTGAGATCGACTTCACCGAGCTGCCCGGCATCCAGAAGGACATCATCGACCGCTCCTTCTCCTTCGGCAAGCCCATCGTCACTGCCACCCAGATGCTGGACAGCATGATGGTCAACCCCCGCCCCACCCGTGCCGAGATCTCCGACGTGGCAAATGCCATCTACGATGGCACCTCCGCCATCATGCTGTCTGGTGAGACCGCTGCCGGTGACTACCCCGTGGAGGCCCTCAAGACCATGTCCGCCATTGCAGAGCGCACCGAGAACGAGGAGCACTACCGCCCCCAGCGCCACGCCGAGATCCAGATCAGCGTCAGCGATGCAACTGCTCACGCTGCCTGCCTGACCGCCAAGGACGTGAACGCTGCCGCCATCGTCACCGTGTCCGAGTCCGGCAACACCGCCCGTCTGCTGAGCAAGTACCGCCCGGAACAGCCCATCATCGCCTGCGTGATGAAGGAGCAGGTGCAGCGTCAGCTGGCTCTGAGCTGGGGCATCACCCCGCTGATGATGCCTCTGGCACACAGCACCGATGAGCTGATCGAGATGTCCACCGCTCTGGCCAAGGAAAATGGCTACCTGCACAACGGCGAGCTGGCTGTTGTGACCGCAGGCGTACCCGTGGGCGTTTCCGGCACCACCAACATGATCAAGATCCACATGGTGGGCAACTGCCTGGCCACCGGTGTGGGCGTGGGCCGCGGCAAGACCGATCTGGTCTCCGCCAGCGGCAAGGCCTGCGTCTGCCGCACTCTGGAGGAGGTCAAGGCAAAGTTCCGCCCCGGCATGGTGCTGGTCGTTCCCTCCACCACCAACGAGATGCTGAGCTATGTCCGCGATGCCGCCGCTCTGGTGGTTGAGGAGCCCGGCCTGAACAGCCACGCTGCCATTGTGGGCAACTCCCTGCTCAAGCCCACCATCGTGGGTGCCGCAGGTGCCTGCAGCCACATCCGCGACGGCCTGGATATCGCTGTGGATTGTGTCCACGGCAGTGTCCAGCGCCTGCAGGCCTGATCCTGAAGGAGAACATCATGGAACGCATTGCAAGCTTCTGTGTCGATCACACCAGGCTGGACCGGGGCATGTACCTGAGCCGCCAGGACGGCGATGTGCTGACCTGGGACATCCGGATGAAGAAGCCCAATCAGGGCGATTACCTGACCACCGGTGCCGCCCACACGCTGGAGCACCTGTTTGCCACCTACGCCCGCAACAGCGTGGTGAAGGACGGCGTGATCTACGTTGGCCCCATGGGCTGCCGCACCGGCTTCTACCTGCTCACCCGCGGGCTGACCCCGGCGCAGGCATTGGAGCTGACCGTGGATTCCTTCCGCTTCATGGCCGCCTTTGAGGGAGATATCCCCGGTGCCAGTGAGGTGGAATGCGGCAACTACCGCGATATGGATCTGCCCGCCGCCAAGGCCGAGGCAGCCGCCATGCTGCCGGTGCTGGAAGCACTGACCGCTGACCAGCTGCACTACTAAGCGATACAGCAAAAGACCTCCCCATGCAGGCAGCACCTGCACGGGGAGGTCTTTTTGCGTTTCCGGAAAGCTCTTTTGCGGAGTGCTTACTCCACGATGATGCTCTTGCCGGTCATCTCAGCGGGGACAGGCAGGCCGATATAGGGCAGCATGGTGGGGGCGATATCTGCCAGGCAGCCACCCTCGCGCAGCTTCACATCGCCGCAGCCAACGGCCACAAAAGGCACCACGTTGGTGGTGTGGGCGGTGAAGGGAGTGCCGTCCGGGTTCATCATCTTCTCGGCGTTGCCGTGGTCAGCCGTGATAAAGGCGCAGCCGCCTGCGTTCAGCACAGCGGTGACCACCTGATCCACAGCGGTATCCACAGCCTCAACGGCCTTGACAGCGGCATCGAACACACCGGTGTGGCCGACCATGTCGCAGTTGGCAAAGTTCAGGATGACCACATCATACTTGCCGCTCTCGATGCGCTTGACGCACTCAGCAGCCACCTCAGGGGCGCTCATCTGGGGCTGCAGGTCGTAGGTGGCAACCTTCGGGCTGGGGATGACGCAGCGGTCCTCACCCTCGTAGGGAGCCTCCACACCGCCGTTGAAGAAGAAGGTGACGTGTGCATACTTCTCGGTCTCGGCAATGCGCAGCTGGGTCTTGCCGTTCTCGGACAGGTACTGGCCCAGAACATTCTTCAGCTCCACGGGAGGATAGGCGACCTCGCAGTTGGGCATGGTGGCATCGTACTCGGCCATACAGACATAGTTGACCTGCTTGCGGCCGCCGCGGCGCTCAAAGCCCTTGAAGTCGTCATCGCAGAAGATGCGGGTCATCTGGCGGGCACGGTCGGGACGGAAGTTCATAAAGATGACGGTATCGCCATCCTGCACGCGGCCGCCCTCACAGGTGACACAGGGCAGAACGAACTCGTCGGTCTTATCGGCAGCATAGGAAGCCTCAATGGCCTCGGCAGCGTTGGCGGCGTGGTTGCCCTCACCGTAGACGAATGCGGCGTAAGCCTTCTCCTCGCGGTCCCAGTTGTTGTCGCGGTCCATGGCGTAGTAACGGCCGGAAACGCTGGCGATCTTGCCAACGCCCAGCTCATCCAGCTTGGCCTGCAGGTCAGCCAGGAAGCCCTTGCCGGCGTGGGGGTCGGTATCACGGCCATCGGTGATGCAGTGCAGGTAGACTTTCTTTGCGCCCATGTGCTTTGCCATTTCCAGCACGCCGAACCAGTGGTCAGCGTGGCTGTGGACACCGCCGGTGCCCACCAGGCCCATCAGGTGGATGGCCTTGCCTGCCTCAATGGCGGCCTTCATGTTCTTGAACAGCACGGGGTTCTTGAACATCTCACCGTCCCGGATGGATTTGGTGATGAGGGTCAGCTGCTGGTAAACGATGCGGCCAGCGCCCATGTTGGTGTGGCCCACCTCAGAGTTGCCCATCTGACCATCGGGCAGGCCGACAGCCATGCCGGAGGCCTCGATGGTGGTCATGGGATATTTTGCCATCAGGGCATCCAGATGGGGGGTCCTTGCGGCGACCACGGCATTGCCGTAGGTCTCGTTGGGCACCCAGCCAAAGCCATCCATGATGCACAGAAGTACAGGTTTCTTGGACATAACGTTGAATCTCCTTTGATTTAGAACAAATAGCGCCCGGCACAGCGCTGGAAAAACGGCGCAGCCGGGCGCTGGGAAAACAGGTCAGAGGGCTTTCTCAGCCGTTGGAAGCGGCATTGATGATAACAGCAAAATCAGGAGCCTTCAGAGATGCACCGCCGATCAGACCGCCGTCCACATCCTTCTTGCTCAGCAGCTCCTCGCAATTCTTGGCGTTCATGCTGCCGCCGTACTGGACCGTGACAGCCTCGGCCACAGCCTCGCCGTACACTTCGCCGATGACCTTGCGGATCTGAGCGCAGACCTCCTCGGCCTGGTCAGCGGTCGCGGTCTTGCCGGTGCCGATGGCCCAGATGGGCTCGTAGGCAATGACCACATTTGCCATCTGCTCGGCGGTCACGTCGCGCAGGGCGATCTTGGTCTGCATCCGCACCAGCTCCTCGGTCACGCCCTCTTCGCGCTGCTGCAGGCTCTCGCCCACGCAGATGATGACCTTCAGGCCCGCATTCAGGGCAGCCAGAGCGCGCTTGTTCACGGTCTGGTCGGTCTCTGCAAAGTACTGGCGGCGCTCGGAGTGGCCGACAATGACGTACTCCACGCCCAGATCCACCAGCATATCGGCGCTGATCTCGCCGGTGAACGCACCGGACTTCTCAAAGTGGACATTCTCAGCACCCACATGGATGTTGGTGCCCTTGGTCTTTTCCACGGCGGTGACCAGATCGGTGTAGGGGGTGCAGATAACGACCTCACAGGAAGCATCCTTGACGGCGGGGATCAGCTCGTCCACCAGCTTGGCTGCCTCAGTGGCGGTCTTGTTCATCTTCCAGTTGCCTGCAATGATTGCCTTACGCTTTGCCTTATCCATTCTAACGATCTCCTTATCAAAATATCTCTCCGCCGCCTTCGTTGCCGCCTCTCCCGGCAGGAGAGGCAGGATAAACGACATCTCCTGCCTCCCGGATGGGGGCTGGCGAGCGTCGGCAAGCCTGAGAGATCTTATTACCCAAAATAAAAAGTGCGGCGGCGTATATGCCGCCGCACCTCAGTGATGCTGGTTCAGATGCTTATGCGTTCTGGATCACAGCGATACCAGGCAGCTCCTTGCCCTCCAGATATTCCAGAGAAGCGCCGCCGCCGGTAGAGATGTGGGTCATCTTGTCGCCCAGGCCCATCTGCTGCACAGCTGCTGCGCTGTCGCCGCCGCCGATCACGGTGGTAGCATCGCTCTCAGCCATAGCCTTGGCAACAGCCAGAGTACCGGCTGCCAGGGTGGGGTTCTCGAACACGCCCATGGGGCCGTTCCAGACAACGGTCTTGGAAGCCTTGACAGCATCGGCAAACAGCTTCATGGTCTCGGGGCCGATGTCGCAGCCCTCCATGTCAGCAGGGATGGCGGTGACGGGCACCACAGTGACATCCACGGGAGCATCGATGGGATCGGGGAAGTCCTTGATGCAGGCTGCATCCACGGGCAGCAGCAGCTTCACGCCCTTCTCCTTGGCCTTGGCCATCATTTCCTTGCAGTAATCCAGCTTGGTATCGTCGCACAGGCTCTTGCCGACCTCGTAGCCCTGTGCCTTGACGAAGGTGTAAGCCATGCCGCCGCCGATGATCAGGG
>ERZ791744.2045-NODE-2045-length-11650-cov-5.153083_pt1 | contig 11650 bp, 9 predicted proteins | sample MGYA00510039_ERZ791744 | MGnify/ENA primary metagenome ERZ791744 (study PRJEB30046, sample SAMN00791969) | human gut metagenome | study: EMG produced TPA metagenomics assembly of the A metagenome-wide association study of gut microbiota in type 2... | reverse complement strand
AGCTCACCAATCAGGACTACGACAAGTACGACCTGCTGATTGGCATGGACAGCGCGAACCTGCGGAATATGCACCGCATCTGCGGCGGCGACCCGGACGGCAAGCTGCACCTTCTGATGGACTACACCGACTGCTCCCACGATGTTGCCGACCCGTGGTACACGGGCGATTTCGAGGCAACGTGGCAGGATGTGCTGGCGGGCTGCCAAGGGCTGCTGCATAAACTGATGGAGGGAAACGAAAAATGCTGATGAATTCCAACGAATATCTGAATATCGTCGAATCGATTAAGCAGGAGATCCGCACGGCGCAATACCGTGCGACGGTCAGCGTCAATCGTGAGCTGCTGGTTCTCTACCACTCCATCGGCGAGGTCATCAACGAGCACAAGACATGGGGCAACAAATTTGTTGAAAATCTTGCCGCAGACATTAAAATGTCTTTTCCAGACGCCACCGGCTACTCGGTGAGAAACCTGAAATACATGGCGAAGTTCGCACTGCGTTTTCCCGAAAAGGAAATTGTGCAAGCGCCGCTTGCACAAATTACTTGGTATCACCATATTGCCCTGATGGACAAGGTGAAGAATGCAGATGAGCATATTTGGTATGCCGAACAAGTTGCTAAAAACGGCTGGTCCCGCAACGTGCTGGTACACCAGATCGAAAGCGGGCTGTATCAGCGGCAGGTGCTGGCAGAGAAGGTGTCCAACTTCGAAAGCCGCCTTCCGTCTCCGCAGAGTGAACTCGCGGCCCAGACGATGAAAGACCCGTATATCTTCGATTTTATTCCTTTCAAAGAGGATATGATAGAGCGTGACATCGAGCAGGCTCTGGTCAAGGATGTGACAAAGCTCCTGCTGGAGTTGGGGACCGGCTTTGCGTTCCTCGGCAATCAGTACCACCTCAATGTGGGCGGTGATGACTTCTACATCGACCTGCTGTTCTATAACCTCAACCTCCGCTGCTATGTGGTGATCGAGTTGAAGACCGGCGAGTTCAAGCCGGAATACGCAGGGCAGCTTAACTTCTACCTTTCTGCCGTGGATGGTATCCTGAAAAAAGAGCAGGACAATCCGTCGATTGGCCTGCTGCTCTGCAAGAGCAAGAATGACCTCGTGGCGGAGTATTCGCTCAAGGACATGAGCAAGCCCATCGGCGTCAGTGCCTATCAGATCACCAGCAATCTGCCGGAAGAACTGGAACGCCAACTGCCGTCCGTGGAGGATATCCAGAAGCGAATTCAATAAAATTTTGCATAGCTAGGTGCAAATCCACAGTTCTACACGGTTAATATGGCGAGTTCATCGCAACTATGTTAGCTCTCAAGCAGAAATTATAGATATCATAAAGGAGTGCCCCTATGCAGGTTTTCTTTAAAATGATAATCGATGATGGAGAAAAATACTACGCTGGCGAAGATCCTGGGGTTGCCATTTGCGATTATGTCTATATGCGAGGATTAAACGGTATAGACGATAATACCTTTTGGGAAAATCAACGAAAACATTACCGCGAACATATGCAATTTGTCTTTACTTTTATTCCAAATCCAAGGTCTACTCTAGTAGACGTTGCAGAAGAAATTGTAAAAAGGATTGAACTTGACCCACAAAAAGTCATTGAATTTAGAGTTCCTATATACATATTAGAAAACTTGGAGCTTGTAGAAATAGAGGACCCAACAATCCCGCTTTCTACAATATCAAAATACTATGATATTAGTAAAGCTCTACATATTTTCTTCGTGCTCTCTAATCAAGCCGGCGATATATGGGTAGAAGATGGTTTAAGGTATTACATGCACTCAAAAGAAGCCGGACGGCATAACCTACCTCATATTCATGTGGATTATAAACACGAATGCTCAGCTACTATTTCTCTATACGATGGAAAAATGGTTGACGGAGATATGCCGAGGCGAGTAATGAAAAGAGCCTCCAAAAAGATAATGGACAATCAGAGATACTTGATGGAATGTTGGAATAAACTGACAGATGGCTTGAGAATAGACTTAAATGTCTATTTCGGTGTAACCCCACTTAAACTCTGATTTGAAACTATGCGAGTTTGCTGTACTAAGTAAATATCTTTTGGTAGAACATTTCAAAATATCCAGATTGGTATAGCTTGCCAAAAGTCCTCGAAATCATCTGATTTCGAGGACTTTTGCTTTTCATAAGTTCCGTTTTTAGTGTGCCGCCTTTTTCTGACCCAAACGCTGACCCCAACGGGAGCGGGTAGCGGAAACCATCAGACGGCACGGGAGAGGATATTTCCCATCGTCTGGGCAGCTTTGAGCTGCGCGTCGGTGGTGACGTGGGCGTAGGTATCCAGCGTGAAGCCTGCCGAGTAGTGGCCCAGCATGGAGGACACCGTTTTTACGTCCACGCCGTTTTGGAGCGCCATGGTTGCGAAGGTATGACGGAGATCGTGGAATCGGATGCGGGGCAGCCCCGCCCGTTTCAGCACCCGCTGGAGCATATGCAGCACGCTGTCCGGTGACATGGGGCCTCCGGTGGGCGATGGGAATACCCATTCGCTGTTACCCGTTTTTCTTCTTTGTTGCATCAGAACGCTTATCGCATCTGCCGACAATGGCAGTGTGCGGTAGGCGTTTTTCGTTTTCAACGGTGCTTCGACCACCTTGCTGTTCTGCCGTGAGATGGCCCGTTGGATTTTCAGCACACCGCGGTCGAGGTCAACGTCTGCCCATTTCAGTCCCAGCAGTTCGCCGCGCCTAAGTCCGGTGGCGAGATCGAGGTAGCAGGGCGTATCACCCGCCAGCGCGTGGCAGAGATCGTCCACCAGCAGCCCGCCGCCCGCGGCGTCCGTGGGGCAGGGATAGTCCCGCAGGAAGGGAAAGCCCGCGCGGGCAAAGGCCTCCTGCGTGCTTTTCCAGAAGATCGCAAGGTTGGCGGAGTACACGCTGATGCGGATGATGTGCAGCGCCTCCGCCTTGGCGCGCTCAGCGAGATACCAGTTCACTGCCGTGGTCTTTCCGTAGCCCATGGGCGCGACCACGGTGGTCATAGCGCAGCGGGAAATGGGCCGCAGGCTCTCCTGCAGCCGCTCGGAGATGTAGATGGTGTTCAGGTTCCACTTTGCTTTCGGCATCATGCATTCCTCCTGCCTGCGGCGTTTTTCTGATTATACCATGCAAATCCGGCCGTGGAAAGAGCGATGTTTCCCCGGCCGGCGCCGCGCTTTTTTCATTCCGCAGAAAAAAATCTCCCGCCGGGCATCTGCCGCGGCGGGGGATTTCAGAAGAGAGAGATGGTTTCTGATTAGAAGGGCCCGAGGTTGATGACCTGTGCCAGAAGCACAAAGGCGAAGCCCGCGACCAGAAGCATGCACCACAGCTTCCAGGAGAAGCGGATCCAATCGCCGAAGTTCAGCTTGCCCATAGCGAGCATGGCGTGGAGGCTGCCGTAGGTCGGATACAGGTCGTTGGTAAAGCCTTCTGCATACTGGTAGGCCAGAACCAGCACCTGCTGGTTGATGCCCAGCGCCTTGCCCAGCGGGGAGAGGATCGGGATCAGCACAACGGCCTTGGCCTCGCCGGAAATGATGAAGAAGTTCATGACCATGACGACGAAGAAGATCGCAAGGAGCGTCAGCAGCAGGCCCTTGTTCTGGAGCAGACCGCTCAGGTAATAGACGATCGTATCGAGGATCTTGCCCTGACGCATCAGAGCGGTGATCGCCTGGGCAAATCCCATCATGAACACCACGCTCAGCAGGTCAGCTGCGCCGGTGGTGAAGATACGGCAGGCCTTGCTGGGATTGATGCCGCACACAAGGACCGTCACAATGGTGGAGATGATGAACACGGCGGACATCTGGTTGAAGGACCACTCGAGCTTTACGCAGCCGTAGGTCTGGACGATCAGCGCCACAGCGAAGATCAGCAGGCCGAGCTTCATTTTCAGCGTGAGGGGGATCTCCTCCATCTCGACCTGATTCTGGCCCACGCGCTGGTTCATATATTCCTCTGCGCAGCAGCTCTTGGAGGGGTCGGCCTTGATCTTCTTGCAGTAAAACCAGAAATACGTCACGCCGATCAGGAAGAACACCACCGTGGCGATCGTGCGGTAGCCCAGGCCGGAGAAGATGGGCAGGCCGATCATCTGCTGGGAGAAGCCGGTGGTATAGATATTGACAATACCGGCGGTCCAGCCGATCTCAAGGCCGGCAACGACAACTGCAAAGCCGAGCATACGGTCATAGCCCAGACCCATGACCAGCGTAATAACGATTGGGATAAACGGCATCATGTTCTCAGCCATGCCCACAACGCCGCAGATCAGGAACAGCAGGAAAAAGCTTGCAACGATCAGGAATTCTTTTCCCTTTGAATGCGCAATGACCCGATGCACGCCCGCAGTCAGCGCATCCGTGCTGTCCAGAACGGCCAGCGCGCCCGTCATGACCAGGATGAGCGAGCCGATGCCCATGGCCTTTACGATACCTGCGTTGATCGCCGTAAAGAAGCCAAAGAAGGTAACAGGGTCATCTCTTTCCACAAAATGGAAGCTGGAAGGGTCGATTTCCTCAATTCCGGACTCCGGATTTTGCACGATGTCGTACTCACCGGCGGGGATGATCCACGTCAGCGCCGCCACCAGCAGCATAACGCACAGCAGGATGATGTAGCCGTGCGGCAGTTCAAAAGGCTTTTTCGCCTTGCGAAGTTCGTTCTTCATAATACACACCTCAATAGTTCTGTTTTCTGTTTCTGTTTTCTCTGTTGCATAGGGTTAAGCCTGATACACGCATCGACCTCCTACTATGGTTTTAAGGATCTTCAAATTCGGGATGTCGTCTGCGTCTACCTGAAGCGGATTGCGGTCTAAGACCACAAAGTCCGCCCACTTCCCCGGTTCAATGGTTCCCACCAGATCTTCCTGCTTGCTCTGATATGCCGCATTGATGGTGCTTGCCAGCAGCGCCTCATATACGCTCAAGCGCTCTGTCTGTCCGATCACAGCGCCGCTTTTCGCTTTGCGCGTCACCGCCGTCCAGATGGAGGTCAGCGGGTCCGGCGGCATGACCGGGCAGTCGGTATGCACCGTCGGATGCAGTCCCATGTCCATTGCCGTCTTGATCGGGTCCACATGCTCGCAGCGCTCAGGGCCAAGGTAGGTCGATTCAAAGATATCTCCGTTGGGGTAGAGCGTCGGCACATAGAATGTGGGCGTGACCCCCAGCTCCTTCATTTTTTCCAGCTGGTCCATGCGGCTCATCTGCGCATGAACAACGACATGGCGGGGGTCCGGACACGGATTTTCAAGCTGCGCCTGCTCGTAAGCATAGAGCACATCGTCGATCGCCGCGTCGCCATTGCAGTGGATGTGCATCTGCGCGCCCGCATTGTGCACCTTTTTCACCAGCTCCGTCAGCTCCTCCCGGCTCCACACGGGGCTGCCGCAGTAATCCGCGGAACGGTCTGGCAGCTTTGTGTAGTAGGGCTTCGTCAGATAGGCGGTGCCGCAGCCGATCGAGCCGTCCTGAAATTCCTTTCCGCCGGTCATAAAGAACATGTTTCCCTCGGACTTCACATTCTCTTTTGCGTATTTCGCCGCCGGCTCCGGCGCGCTCCACAGCGTGCAGCGAATGCCGAGATACCCCTGCTTTTCGCCCTCCTGCATGATCTCCGCGTCGCCCACAAGGCCCTGATTGGCCGTGGTATAGCCTCTGGCGGCATAGTAATCCGTGGCTTCCTTCAGCCCGCGGATCTTTTCATCTCTCGTGCCGAGAAAGCCCAGCTCATCCTTGTACCAGATGAGATCGACTGCGGTCTCTTCCAGAACGCCGGTGGGCTCTCCCTGCTCGTCCCGGCGGATCACGCCGCCCTGCGGGTCGGGCGTGTTCCGATCGATCCCCGCGATGCGCAGCGCCATCGAGTTGACATACATGAAATGGGACGTAACATGATCGCAGATCACAGGATGCTCCGTCGAGACCTGATCCAGATCCACGCGCGTCAGGTGGCGGTGCTCTGCAATGATATTCTGGTCATACCCCGCGCCGATTACGGACTTCCCCTTCGGAGTTCTTTCCGCCTTTTCCCGCAGGATATCCAGAACATCCTGAATCCGCTCCACCGGCCCGTAGGGCGGGCAATTCACATTGCTGTAGATCAGTCGCCCCGTGCCGACCTCGACGAAATGGCTGTGGGCGTCATAAAAGCCCGGAAGCATCGTGCTCCCCGCCAAATCCACTCGCTCGGTGTCCGGCCCTGCCAGCTTCTCTACATCCGCCCGGCTTCCGCAGGCCAGTATCACACCGTCCTTGACCGCGACCGCCTCAAGCGTTGCATCGCAGCCGGTCAGCGGCAAAATGGTTCCGCCGCTATAAATGATGTCTGCATGCTCTTGTGCCATATTTCCACTCCTTACTTACATCTGATTTCCAGAAATTACAGAAATTTGTGATATGCTTCTTCCGCTCACCGGCAGCGCGCCAGAATATTGCACAGAAGCCGGTAGACCCTGCGGACGGAGGAAATGCTCATCTCCTCCGAAGGGGAATGAAAGTTCCAGCAGTCCGGGCCGATGGAGATGGCGTCCAGCTCCGGCTTCTTCTCTGAAAAGAAGCCGACCTCCAGCCCTGCATGGACCGTGAGATATTGCGCATCGCAGCCGAACAGCTCGCGATAGGCTTCGCTCGCAATCGACCTGAGCCGGGACTCCGGCTGGAAAGACCAGGAAGGATAGAACCGATCCGTCGTGCATTTTCCGCCCAGCATCTTAGCCAGCCGGCAAAGCCGCTGGTATAGGTAATTGCCGAGGCTGGGGCGGGCGGAGCGGATCTCATAGACGATCCGCAGCCCCTCTTCGGTGAGGAAAAGCTCCCCCATATTGTCGGAGGTATCCACAAGACCCGTCAGCGTTTCGTTCATCTGATAGATCCCGTCCGGGGACAAAAGCGCGGCTGTGAGCAGCGCGTCAGGCGCGGCGCACCACGCCGGCCGCTCGGCGGAAGCAAGCGACACTGTCAGCTGCGCGCCGGAGGCCGACAGCTCCATGGCAAACGCATCTTTAAGCTGCTCGACGGCCGAGCGGAGCTTCTCCTGCGCTCCGGCAGGAAAACAAACGACCGCAGACGCATCGCGCGGGATCGCAAGGCGGAAGCTGCCGCCCGCGACCGGGCCAAGCTGAAAGGGGATGCCCTGCTCTTCAAGCGCAAGGAAGAGGCGAACCAGCAGGGAGATGGCGTTTCCGTGCCCCCGGTGGATATCTTCGCCGGAATGGCCTCCCAGAAGGCCGGAGACCGTCAGCGTACAGGCGATCCAGCCCTCTGGAACCGCTCCGCTCTCCACGGGCACTTTCAGCTCCGCCGCCTGACCGCCGCAGCTTCCGCAGAGGAACTCCCGGTCGCAGCAGTGGTCCAGATTGATCAGGTACTTGCTGCGCATCGCAGCGGTATCAAAACCGGCGGCGCCGGAGAAATCTTCCTCCTCGGCGGTGGTGAACAGGACCTCCAGCGCAGGATGCGGCAGGCTGTCGTCCTCCAGAACGGACAGCGCGAGCGCCACGCCGATTCCATCGTCCGCGCCCAGTGTTGTGCGGCCGTTGGTATTGATCCGGTCGCCTTCGATCTGCCACCGGATGGGATCGGTCTCAAAGTCGTGCGCTGCGCCCGACGCTTTTTCACAGACCATGTCCATGTGCGCCTGAAGCATCACGCCGGGAGCATTTTCGTACTCCGCGGCGGCGGGCTTTCTGATCAGCACGTTCCTGTGCGCATCCCGATGGGCTTCAAGCCCGCGCTCGCAGGCCCAGTCGAACAGATACCGGCTGATCTGTTCCTCGCGGAAGCTGGGGTGCGGAATCTGACACAAGGTGTGAAAATGGCGGAATACCGGTTCTTGCAACAGACGCTCCTGTTCTGCATTCATAGCAACGTCTCCTATTCGTAGTCGTTCCTGTCGTCATCCGGATTATATTGTAATCATGATTATGTTTTCTGTTTGGCGAAAAGTCAACTGTTTTTTATTTTATATTGCCCCATTCTGTAAAATAAACAAAAAACGCGGGGAACCTTTGTGCAGTTCCCCACGTTTTTTGTCGATATATTTCCCCTTGGTTCAGCGTCCCGCCGCCAATAGGTATTCAAATTCCCTGTTGAACTCTTCCTCGTGCGCCGCGCGGTCGTAGCCCTGACGCTTCAAAGAGGCTTCATACAGGAAGTTCTGGTGAAGCGCAACGACCAGATCGGATGTGATCTGCGCTTTATCCGCCCGGAGATCCTTCTCCTCCACCATGCGCTCTATCATCGCCTTGTCTCGCTCGGTCATGCTCCCCTGCACCAGCATATTCTGCATTTCCTTGCTCAGGTGATCCAGCTCGTTGGGAAAGAGCACATGGTAATAGAGATCCAGAACGGAGGACAGCTGGTCCCGATACTTTCCAAAAAAGATATGGTGGTAGATTTCAGGATCGTCCAGCGCGTGCTTATTGAAGCAGTGGTAAACGGTGCGATACTGTTCGATCGCCCGCATATCCGGCTTCAGCTTGGCCTCCAGCTCGGCAACATAGTCCCGCAGGTAGCACAGCGAACCAAACATGATCAGCTGATCCAGGTCGTTGAAGTAATTATAAATCGTTGCGCTGTTGTAGCCCGCCTCCGTCGCAATTCCGCGAATGGTCAAATTCTCGATTCCATCCCGGCGGAGCAGTTTTTCCGTTGCCTCAATGAAGTAAATCATGATCCGCTTTCGCTTCAGCGTCAGGTCATAATCCAGTGCTTTGTTTTCCAAATCCATCGGATTACCCGTCCTTTCATCTGAAAATTTCAAAAATAAGGTTGACAGGAGAAATATATCTCAATATAATCACGATTATAATCTAATCTTGACTATGATTGATCGTTTTATCGGAAAGGATGATACTATGAAAAAGATCACACTCTCCGGCGGCTTCCTTGTCTTTCTCGGCGCCGCCTTCTGGAGCCTTAACTCTCCACTGGTCAAATATCTATCGCTGGACCCCGTTCTCATCTGCGCGCTGCGCTCCGTCATCGCTGGCATTGCGCTGGCGGCGACGATCCGGCCAAAGCAGCTTTCGTGGAATGGATGGACGCTGGTTTATGTCGTTTCCTACACAGGCCTTTGCATGAGCATCATTCTGGCTCTGGGCGCAACCTCGGCTCCGGTAGCCATCGGGATGCAGTACACGGCAACCATCTGGCTCTTCCTTGTTGGCCTGCTGCGCACCCACCGCTTCCGGTTCAAGAGCTTCCTGCCGGTGCTGGTGATCTTCATCGGCGTGGTATTCTTTATGTGCTCCGGCTCGGACGCCGCAAGCCAGAAGGGAAACCTGATTGCCCTGACCGAAGGCGTGTTCTTCGCCCTGATGACGATCAGCTCAAAAAAAGTGGCGGGGAAAAACCCCGTTGGTCTCAGCGCCGTGGGAAATCTGTTTGCAGGCGCAGCCATCTTTCTCTTTGTGCCGGGCACCGTGGGCAAGATGAGCGTCATGACCGGGCTGGACTGGGTCATCATGCTGGTGCTGGGCGTGGTGCAGAACGGCGCGGGCTATGCCTTCTATAATTACGGCATCCAGAAGGTCTCGGCGCAAAAGGCCTCGGTCATTGCGCTGTGGGAGATGATCCTCGGGCCGGTCTGGGTGGCTCTGTTCTTAAAGGAATACCCGCAGCCGACGGTTCTGATCGGATTTGTAATCATTCTGCTGGGAATGCTGATGGACGCGCTGCTCAATAGCGAAGCTGCCCCGGCCGAAGGCGAAGAAATTGCGATAAAAAACTAACTGTGATTATAATATCACAAAGGCGTCAAAAAAGGAATAGTAATTTTCATCCATTTTGGGCAGTCTTTCTAAAAGTCCTTGAAATCGTCTGATTTCGAGGACTTTTGCTTCTCATAAGTTGCTATTTTCGGGTGTTGCTTTTTTCTGACCCAAACGCTGACCCCAACGGGAGCGGGTAGCGGAAAGGTCTATACCGCACGGGATAGGATATTGCCCATGGTCTGGGCGGCTTTGAGTTGGGCGTCGGTGGTGACGTGGGCGTAGGTGTCCAGTGTGAAGCCCGCCGAGTAGTGACCGAGCATACTGCTGACGGTCTTGACGTCCACGCCGTTTTGCAGGGCCATGGTCGCGAAGGTGTGGCGCAGGTCATGAAAGCGTATCCGTGGCAGCCCCGCCCGTTTCAGCACCCGCTGGAGCATATGCAACACGCTGTCCGGGGACATGGGGCCTCCTGTTGGTGACGGGAACACCCATTCGCTGTTACCCACCTTGCACTTTTGCATTTTCAGTACGCTTATCGCATCCGCCGACAGCGGCAGTGTGCGGTAGGCGTTTTTCGTTTTCAACGGTGCCTCGACTACTTTGCCGTTTTGCCGGGAAAGGGCCCGCTGGATTTTCAGCACGCCACGGTCGAGGTCAACGTCTGCCCATTTCAGTCCCAGCAGTTCGCCGCGCCGTAGGCCCGTGGCGAGGTCGAGGTAGTAGAGCTCGTACACGCCGCTGTCTCTGGCCTCTTGGAAGAAGGCGCTGAGTTGGTCGGCGGTCAGCGTTTTCATTTCCTTGTGTTCGACTTTCGGCAATGCGCAGCCCTGTGTCGGATTGCGGGTTACCAACTTCTGCTCCATGGCGAGATTGTACGCCGAGCCGATCATCTGGTGGATGTTGCGGACGGTTTTCGGTGCCAGTCCTTTTGGCTTCTTTTTCGCTTCGATGCGGTCTACTCGCCCGCCGTCCAACAGGTGCTTGTAGAACCGCTGTAAGTCCAGAGAAGTGAGATCTGCCAGTGGGACGCCGCCAATTTGCGGCTTGATGTGGTTTTTCAGAAAGCCTTGCGAGGTTTTGAAGGTCGATGGGCGCAGCTTGATTTTTGCGTAGTTTTCCATCCAGACCTCCAGCCAACTCCCCACCGTGTAGGTCTTGGCCCGTCCGTAGTCGATGCCGACGTTTTCCTCGATGGCTTTCTTGAGTTTCTCCTTAACTTCTGCCTGTGTTTTGCCGAGGACATTTTTGATGATGGCCTTTCCGGTTTCCGGATCGTGACCGACAGTGTACCGGCCTTCCCAGCGGCCATCCTTCCGCTTGCGGATGTTCCCCTCGCCGTTTGCTCGTCGCTTTGGCATGGTATCAGCCCCTTTCGACAACGAACAATACCGTAACCAAGGCAACAAAGCTACCGAAAAGCGAAATCGTTATCAGAAAGTTATCATTTGCATCTCGGAGCTGCGCCGCCTTATCTTTGACTATTGCGGCGCAATTTTTGCGCTGCCGGAGGCGTTCTTCTTTGGTTACAGCGGTGCGATTTTCGAACGGCCAAGAAGCCTTTTCATTGACTACAGCGGCGCAAAATATGTACGATCTGCGCTGAAAATCGCCGCTGCACAAAAAGCACTTTTTTGAACGGTTGAAAATTACGGTTTTGCTGATCGCCTGCGGAACGTCCACCTTGAAAAGTCTGCTACCGCAGGGGGGCTTATGCCCCTCACGTTCACCCAAGACTGCGAAAGCGCCTCGCAAGGTGCACCTTAGACTGCGGTTCCAAAACCTCGGAAAGCCCCGCACTGCGGGGCTTTGTGGGCGAGAGGGCCCCAATTACGGGCACCTCTCTTTATCTTGTTATATTTTCGAACGGGGATATCACCCCACGAAGCACCTTCAAAA
>ERZ791744.2041-NODE-2041-length-11662-cov-2.938485_pt1 | contig 11662 bp, 10 predicted proteins | sample MGYA00510039_ERZ791744 | MGnify/ENA primary metagenome ERZ791744 (study PRJEB30046, sample SAMN00791969) | human gut metagenome | study: EMG produced TPA metagenomics assembly of the A metagenome-wide association study of gut microbiota in type 2... | reverse complement strand
AAATTGCTTTCCTGTAAAGTAAAAAACGCTCCGCGAGGATGTGCCAAGGCACATTCTTTGTTCCGCGGGCAGCGAGAAAATTTACACAGGGTGAAAATATTGATGGAAGAAAACGGAATCAGAATCAATAAATTTTTAAGTGAAGCAGGATATTGTTCCAGGAGAGAAGCGGACCGTCTGATTGAGCAGGGACGTATTACGGTAGATGGAAAAGTTCTTTCTGTCGGCTGTAAGGTGATGCCGGGACAGCGGGTGTGTGTAGATGGAAAAACAATAAAAAAAGAAGAGGAAATGATTCTTCTTGCATTTAATAAGCCGGTGGGCATTGTCTGCACTGCTGCAAAAGACGAAAAAGACAATATTGTTGATTATATTCATTATCCGAAACGTATTTATCCGGTAGGAAGACTGGATAAAGATTCCCAGGGACTTATATTATTGACAAATAATGGGGATATTGTAAATAAGATGATGCGTGCCGGGAATATGCATGAAAAGGAATATGAAGTTACCGTAAATCATGACATAACGGAGACATTTTTAAAGAAAATGTCCGGGGGAGTTCCACTGGAAGAACTTGGTGTGGTTACAAGACCATGTGCAGTAGAAAAACTGGATGTGCGTAAATTCCGAATCATATTAACCCAGGGGTATAACCGGCAGATCCGCCGGATGTGTGAGTATTGCGGATATAAAGTAGTAAAATTAAAGAGAGTTCGCATTATGAATATAGAACTGGGCAGTCTCAAAAAAGGAAAGTACCGCAGAGTAACGGCGGAAGAGTGGACTGAGCTGAACCGGCGCATTTTAAATTCCAGCAATACAACAGTAATGCCAAAATAGATTGAGGGTAAGGAGCATATCCATGGATGAGAAGAAGAGAATCGAGGAACTGGTAAAAACGTTAAATGAGGCGTCCGAAGCATATTACAATGGACAGGATGAAATTATGTCAAACTATGAATGGGATGGCATGTTTGACGAACTGACCCGGTTAGAAGAAAAAACAGGATATATTCTGCCGGAAAGTCCGACACAGAATGCCGGATTTGAGGAAAGCAATGGTGAACGGGAAGCGCATGAATATCCGGCACTTTCCCTTGCCAAGACGAAACGGATTTCTGATTTACAGGTGTGGGCGGGAGAAAGACCGGTCTGGTTATCCTGGAAACTGGATGGATTAACATTGGTAGTAACTTATGATAACGGAAAACTTGTTAAGATTTTAACAAGAGGAAATGGAACCGTCGGCAGCAATATCACATTTATGAAGGATGCCATTGAAGGGATTCCAAAGACTGTAAAATATAAGGGACATCTGGTAGTCCGTGGCGAAGCGGCTATTACCTATACAGATTTTGAATTAATCAATGATACCATTGAAGATGATGATGAAAAATATGCCAACCCGAGAAATCTTGCATCCGGCACTTTAGGTCTGGATAAGAGCAATCTTGATAAAGTAAAGGAACGCCATATTCATTTTTATGCATTTACACTGGTGCATCTGGATGAAACAATGTCATCCTGGGGAGAACGGATGGATTATCTTGAGAAGCTTGGATTTACGACAGTAGCACATGAATTGACCGATGCGAAAGGGTTGGAGGAAGTTGTAGAACGCTGGACAAAGAAGGTAGAAGATGGTGAAATGGATATTCCGGTAGATGGACTGGTTATCTGTTATGAAGATAATGATTATGCCCAGACCGGTAATGTTACCGGACATCATGCGTCTAGAGCCGGTTATGCGTTTAAATGGCAGGATGTCTCTGCGGAGACCACATTAAAATATGTAGAGTGGTCCTGTGCGGCATCTACCATTTCTCCGGTAGCAGTATTTGAGCCGGTTGCACTGGAGGGAACCACCGTAAGCCGCGCCTCCCTTTGTAATATCAGTGAAATGGAACGTCTTGGAATCGGAGAAGATGGGAAGACAACACTTGATATTATTAAAGCAAATAAGATTATTCCAAAATGTATCGGCGTAAAGAAAAAGGAAGGAACTTTTACGATTCCGGAATTCTGTCCGGTATGCCATGCCAGAACGGAAATCAGAATCAGTGAACACAGCGGAGCAAAGACTTTACATTGTACGAATCCGGACTGTACCGCAAAGCATGTAAAAAAATTCAGCCGCTTTGTCAGCAAGCCTGGCATGGACATTGACGGATTGTCCATACAGACCATGCTAAAGTTTATGAACTTAGGATATATCCATTATTTTGAAGATATTTATACTCTTAAAAATCATGCGGATGAAATCCGCTCTTTAGACGGATTTGGCGAGAAATCCTGTAACAATATGCTGCAGGCAATTGAAAAGAGCAAAAACGTTGATCCGGTACATTTTATTTATGCACTATGCATTCCGCAGATTGGCACCGATGCAGGAAAGAAAATGATTGCTGCCCTTGGCACAGGAGGTTTCTTTCAGAAACTGCATGCAGGGGAAGGATTTGAGGATATTGACGGAATCGGACCGGAGCGTTCGACTTCCATGCTGGACTGGTACAGACAGAATCAAAACCGTCATACGGTAGCTGCATTAGAAGAAATATTAAACATTGCGGAAGTAGAGCCGAAGGTGACAGAGGGAGGAACCTGTGAAGGACTTACCTTTGTCATTACCGGTGATGTCCATCAGTTTAAAAACCGTACCGAATTTAAAGAGTATGTGGAGAGCCAGAACGGCTCTGTTACCGGCAGTGTTTCTAAGAAAACAGATTATCTTGTGAATAATGATATTGAATCCACATCATCAAAGAATCAGAAAGCAAAGAGTCTTGGCATTCCGATTATTTCTGAAGATATGTTTGTGGAACGTTTCGGAAAGTGAATTGCATATTGAAGTATTCGTAAAATTAAGGTATTATGAAATGAGATATGTGTATATGATGAAAAGAGGTTAGATAATATGCCGATTAAGATAATGAGCGATTTACCGTCCAGAGAGATTCTGGAAAGGGAAAATGTGTTTGTTATGGATGAGGGAAGAGCAGAACATCAGGATATCCGCCCAATCCGGATTGGAATACTGAATCTGATGCCATTAAAAGAAGAAACGGAACTGCAGTTGCTGCGTTCACTTGCAAATACACCATTACAGGTTGATGTTACCTTTTTAACGGTATCATCCCATGAATCAAAGAATACATCCATGAGTCATCTGAATCATTTTTATCAGACAATGGATGAAATCTGGGATGAGAATCTGGACGGACTGATTATAACCGGTGCACCGGTAGAAACCATGGAATACGAAGAGGTGGATTACTGGAAGGAAGTCTGTGATATTATGGAGTGGTCTAAGACCCACGTAACATCAACCCTGCATTTATGCTGGGGCGCACAGGCTGCTCTCTATTATCACTATGGTATCCCAAAATATATGCTGGATGAGAAAATGTTTGGAATTTTCGAACATCAGGTAAAGAACCGCAAAGTACCACTGGTAAGGGGATTTGATGACCGCTTTATGGCACCGCATTCGAGACATTCCGGAATCCGTAAAGAGGATATTGAGAAGGTAAAGGATATTACCATTCTTGCAGAATCAGAAAAAGCAGGTGTATTTCTGGCAATTGCCAATGAGGGACGCAAAATTTTTGTGATGGGACATCCGGAATATGACCGTTATACATTGGATGAGGAATATAAGCGTGATCTGCAGAAAGGGATGGATATTGCCATGCCGGAGAATTATTATCCGGACAATGATATCAATGCAAAACCATTACTGCAGTGGCGTTCACACGGTAATATGTTATATGCAAACTGGCTGAATTATTATGTGTATCAGCAGACACCATATGATTATATCAATACCAGAAAAATTGTGGGAAAATAAGTAGATTTCTTTTTGGAAAAAGGCTTAAGAAAATACAGGGGGCACAATGAAAACGGAGAAAAAAGGTGTAGAGGGACAACTTGATATTTTCGAAGCAATGAATCGTGCAGCAGATGCCATAGACCGGATGGTGGAAGAAGACCAGAAGAAAAAGAAGGCATCCGGAAATAAAACGGAATCCGGAGAGAAGTCTGCAAAAGCTGTAACCGGGCAGAAGAAAAACAAAGAGGATAAAATCATCCGTGGCTGTGATATGCATGCATCCATGCAGAAGACATTTCTAAACCCGGAAGACGGCGATTTTGCCATGATTGCTTATATTGACTACAACAAGGTTTATATCAGGGAATGGAATTCCCCGGCAGCGTTATATACTTTCGAAGAGTCAAAGAAGGCTGTGGATTTTTATATTGACAAACTGACGAAGATAAAGGCGGCAGGGATGGCAGAAGAAACAACAGAGCAGGAACCGTTCAGTGATGTAAAATATCTTTCAGATAATATTTATGCAGAGTGTGAGGGATAAGAATGGAGCATTTAGTATATTACGATATTGCGGCTGCATTTGTTCTTCTGACTGCATTAGTTGCGTATCATTTAAGAAAATACAGTGACAATTTTCAAAGCAGGGTATACCGCGTAATGTTGTATGCTCTGCTTGTCGTGTCTACCAGCGACTTTTTACTGTTCTGGAAGGAAATCACTTTCGGAAAAACAGGAACTACAGTCCTGCTCTATATCTGTATTTTAGGGCAGGTTGTGGCAGCGGCAGCTTATCTTTTGTATATTCTGTGCCTGACAGGAAGAGTGGAACGCTTTATCCGGAAGGAAAAGGGATGGTTGTTTGTACCGGCCTGGATTGTAATCGCATTGCTGGTAGTACAGTTATTTATACCATATCTTTTTAAAGTGGGAACGGATGGCAGCTATCAGAGACAGAATGGAATTATGTTATTCTACCTATGTATGATTTATTTTTATCTGATGGGGGAAGTGTTTCTGGTTCGTTTCCGAAAACGGCTCAGCTTTGAATTATTATTCTCTACGACTGTATTTGCAGTTGTAAGTGTGTTTACACTGGTGCTTCATATTGCATTTCCGGGTTTCCGGTTTCAGTTTTTTGGAATGGCAATGTGCGTACTTTTATATCTGATTTCTTCGGAAAGACCACAGGAATATACGGTGCCGGAGCTTGAAATTATGAACCGGAGGGCATTTTTAAAAGAGTCAGAGGAACGCCTGTTAGGAAGTGAGCGTTTTCCGATGCTTGTCATTAAAGTGCATAATTTAAAGGTGATGCGGCAGACATTGGGAAATGATTCTGTCAATGAATTCCTGAAGGAAATGGCGGCATTTTTTCGTAAGCTTATCGACAATTCCCGTATTTACCAGTTTTCACAGAGCGTATATGTGCTGGCGTTAGACCGGAAGAAGAAGGATATTGATTCTTCCTTACTGATCCGGCAGATTCTGAACCGGTTTGAACAGCCATGGCATTCCGGCAGTGTAGAGACAAAATTCCGGATTCATATCAGCAGTATTGTGTGTCCGCGTGATACGAATAATCTGAATGGATTAATTGACTATATCCAGTATATGCGTTCAATATCATCTGAAAATGGAAATGTAGTATTAAAGACTGCTGAGATGGATATTGACCGGCCAAAGAGGGAACTTCGTATCCGGAAACTTTTGAATGATGCAGTAGACCATAAAGGTTTCGAAGTCTTTTACCAGCCGATTTATTCGGTGACAGAAAACAGAATCGTATCTGCGGAAGCACTGGTCCGGCTGAAAGATCAGAGTATGGGCTACATTTCTCCGGAAGAATTTATTCCGATTGCAGAAAAGAGCGGAATGATTATGCAGATTGGAGAATTTGTATTTGAGACAGTCTGTCGTTTTATCCAGGAAAAGCAGCTTACGGACTATGGCTTACAGTATATAGAAATAAATCTGTCTGTGGTGCAGTGTATGCAGGAAAATCTTGCCGAGAGGTTGACGGAAATAATGAAGAAGTATCATGTAGCACCAGCCCAGATCAATCTTGAGATTACTGAGACAGCGGCAGCCCATAGTGATATGTTGGAAAACAATATCAAGATACTGCATAAGCAGGGCATTGAGTTTTCTTTGGATGATTATGGCTCGGGATATTCCAATACGGATTATCTGTTCCGGTTTCCATTCCGTATCGTAAAAATTGATAAAACCATTCTGTGGGAAGCATTTAAAAATGAAAAGGCAATGATTGCATTGCGTAATACTATCCGCATGATTAAAGAACTTGGGCTTGAGATTGTGGTAGAAGGAGTAGAAAACCAGGAATATGTAGATTATCTGACAGAACAGCACTGTGATTATCTGCAGGGATATTTTTATTCCAAGCCGATTCCGGACAGAGATTTCTTAGAACTTTTACGCAGGGAAAATGCACAATATTATGCGGAAAGGTTTTCAAAAAATGAATTATCTGATATAATAACCACATAATATTTTTGTAGGAGGCAAAACGATGGCAGATAATAGAAAAGTTGTTAAAATAAAAGAAGATAACCTTGGGGAAGTACATGTGGCAGATGAGGTCGTTGCTATTATTGCAGGACTTGCAGCAACAGAAGTAGAAGGAGTTGCATCCATGGCTGGCAATATTACCAATGAACTGGTGAGCAAACTTGGAATGAAGAATTTATCTAAGGGTGTTAAGGTAGAAGTGGCAGAGAAAACGGTCAGCGTAGAAGTAGCTTTAAATATTTCTTATGGTTATTCTATTCCGGAAGTATCTGAGAAGGTACAGGAGAAAGTAAAATCTGCAATTGAGACTATGACAGGATTATCCGTAGCAATTGTTAACGTCAGAATTGCAACGGTTGACATGAAAAATACGAAATAAAACTTTTGTGATAACCGCAGATGTAGTATAATAAAGAATGCTGTTAAAGCATTCTTTTTTATAGTTACATGGAAGACCAATAATGAAAGGATACAACATGAGCAGGAGAGAAATCAGAGAACAGATATTTAAAATGTTATTCCGTGTGGAATTTCATAGTGAGAAGGAATACGAAGAGCAGATGAATCTGTTTATCGAAGAGAATGAACCGATTGAGAAGCCGGATGAGAGTTATATTGAAGACAAATTTAATAAGATTATTGCTGTTTTAGAGGAAATCGATAAGATTATCAATGAATCATCCAAAGGCTGGAAAACAACCCGTATGGGCAAAGTTGATCTGACCCTGATTCGTCTTGCTGTATATGAGATGAAATATGAAGAGGATATTCCAACCGGAGTAGCCATCAATGAAGCAGTAGAACTGGCAAAAAAATATGGAACAGATGATTCACCGGCATTTATCAACGGAGTATTGGCAAAAATCGCATGATAAAGAAAGTATATGGGGTAACCCAGATTAACCGATACATCAGAAATATGTTTGCCCAGGATTTTGTCCTGCATCAGGTATGTGTGAAGGGTGAGGTATCGAATTGTAAATATCATTCCTCCGGTCATATTTATTTTACTTTAAAGGAAAATAACAGTGCCATCAGTGCAATTATGTTTGCCGGTAACCGGGGTGGTTTATCCTTTCGTATGAAGGATGGCGACAAAGTCGAGGTAACAGGTTCTATTGAAGTATTTGAACGTGATGGCAGATATCAGATATATGCAAAAGAAATTACACTTGCCGGTGCAGGGGATTTATATGCCAGATTTCTTCAATTGAAACAGGAACTTGAGGAAATGGGCATGTTTGCGGAAGAGTATAAAAAACCGATTCCGCAGTATGCCGGACGTATTGGAATTGTTACAGCACCTACCGGGGCTGCAATACAGGATATCCGTAATATTGCTGCACGAAGAAATCCTTATGTGCAGCTTATTCTATATCCGGCACTGGTACAGGGTGAGGGTGCCAAAGAAAGCATTGTAAATGGGATTCATGCATTGGATGCCATGCATTTGGACATTATCATTGTGGGGCGTGGTGGTGGCTCCATAGAGGATTTATGGGCATTCAACGAAGAAATTGTTGCAAGGGCAATTTTTGAATGTGAAACACCGGTTATTTCTGCAGTGGGACATGAAGTGGATTACACCATTGCGGATTATGTGGCAGACTTGCGGGCACCGACTCCGTCTGCAGCGGCAGAACTTGCGGTATATGACAGGAATCAGATGTTACAGCGGATACAGACTGACCGGGTACATCTGATGCGCAGCATGAAGAGTAAAATTGCTGTGATACAGGGACGCATGGAGACACTGAAGGCAAGATTAATGCAACAGAGTCCTGTATATCGTCTGAACAGTCAGAAACAGTATCTGGGGGAATTACAGCTTCGCTTAGAGCATGGCATGACACAGCAGTTAGATAAGAATAAGGCAAGACTTCGGATGTTAGCCCAGCATTTCGATGATATTTCGCCATTGAAACGATTGGGACAGGGATATGCATATGTTTCTGACAGCCGGCAGAATGGTTTAAAAAGTGTTTCACAGGTTTCAAAAGGAGAACAATTGCAGATCAGTGTAAAAGACGGAACCGTTAAGGCAAGAGTAGAAGAAATCATATGCCAGGAGGAAATCGGAAGATGACAGATTATACAATCAATGAAAATGAGACAGATAATATAACGGAAAAAAAAGAAAATGAGAATTTAGAGGATTTATTTGCAGAAGTGGAACAGCTGATTGCACATATGGAGGAAGACATTTCTCTGGATGAATCCTTTGTCTGCTATGAGCAGGGCATGAAGAAGCTGAAACACTGCAGTGAGCGGATAGATTCGATTGAAAAGAAAATGTTAGTGTTGAATGAACAGGGAATGCTGGAGGAATTTTAATGGATATGACAGCAGAGCTTACAAAGCGGACAGAACAGATTGAAAACATCATAAAAAAATATCTTCCGGAGGAAGAAGGCTATCAGAAGCAGGTAATTGAAGCCATGAATTATAGTTTTCTTGCAGGAGGAAAGCGGTTAAGACCAATGCTGATGTTGGAAACTTACCGCATGTTTGGTGGAAAATCAGAGGTAATTGAGCCATTCATGGCAGCCATTGAGATGATTCATACTTATTCTTTAATTCATGATGATCTGCCGGCAATGGATAATGATGAATACCGCCGCGGACGAAAGACAACGCATATTGTCTATGGAGAAGCTATGGCAATTCTTGCCGGGGATGGTCTTTTGAATTTTGCCTATGAGACAGCATTGACAGCATTACAGACGGAACAGACGCCTAATGTGGCAAAGTCATTGCTTGTATTATCACAGAAAGCCGGAATTTATGGTATGGTAGGGGGACAGACCGTAGATGTGGAAACGGATCAAACACAGTCTGTCACCAGAGACCAGTTAGATTTTATTTATAAATTAAAGACCAGTGCTTTGATTGAAGCGTCTATGTTAATCGGTGCAATTCTTGCAGGTGCCACGAAAAGCGAGCAGAAGATTATCGAAGAGGCGGCATCAGAGATTGGTCTGGCATTCCAGATACAGGATGATATTTTAGATGTTACCGGTAATCAGGAAGTGCTTGGAAAATCGGTTGGCAGTGATGCCAAAAACGAAAAGGCAACTTATGTTACATATGAGGGATTGAAAAAAGCACAGGAAGATGTGAAACGATATTCAAAACATGCAGTGAATTTATTAGAATCACTGGTGGTAAAAAATGAATTTCTGATTCATCTGGTAGAATATCTGATTCATAGGGAAAAATAAGAACTTCAGAAACCAAAGGAGTAAAGATACATGGTGCTGGAAAAGATTGAGCATGAAAATGATATAAAAAGGATAAATAAAAACGAACTTCCGATTCTGGCAGAGGAAATCCGCTCTTTTTTGATTGATAAAATATCAAAAACCGGTGGGCACCTTGCCTCCAATCTTGGCGTGGTAGAGCTTACCATGGCACTGCATCTTGCTTTTGATTTACCAGAGGATAAAATTATCTGGGATGTAGGACATCAGTCTTATACCCATAAATTACTGACAGGAAGAAAAGCCGGTTTTGATGAACTGAGAAAATACGGCGGCATGAGTGGATTCCCAAAACGTCATGAAAGTGATTGCGACTGCTTTGATACGGGACACAGTTCGACTTCCATATCCGCAGGATTAGGCTATGCTATGGCAAGGGAGATTACCGGAGAAAAGTACAAAGTCATCTCTGTTATCGGAGATGGTGCATTGACCGGCGGAATGGCTTATGAGGCATTGAATAATGCATCAAAATTAAAGTCAAATCTGATTATTGTTTTAAATGACAATAAGATGTCTATATCGGAAAATGTCGGCGGTGTATCCAGATATTTAAGCGGACTTCGTACCGCAGAATCTTATCAGGGATTAAAGAATGGTATTACGAATTCCCTGAACAGCATTCCGAAATATGGAGAACGTATTGTTGAGAAAATCCGTAAGACCAAAAATGGAATCAAGCAGCTTGTGATTCCGGGCATGCTCTTTGAAAATATGGGAATCCTTTATTTAGGACCGGTAGATGGTCATAATATTCCTGCCATGGTGAAATTATTCAAAGAAGCCTCTAAGGTGGAAGGACCGGTTCTGGTACATGTGATTACGGAAAAAGGAAAAGGATACCTTCCGGCAGAACGCCATCCGGCACGTTTTCATGGAACGGAAGCCTTTGATGTTGAGACAGGACTGCCTCTTGTGAAACGGGTAAAAGCCAATTATACCGATATTTTTTCTACGGTTATGCGTAAATTGGGCGACCGGGATGAAAAAGTGGTTGCCATTACAGCGGCAATGGCAGATGGAACCGGACTAAAAAGATTCCGGAATATGTTCCCGGAACGTTTCTTTGATGTGGGAATTGCAGAAGAACATGCAGTGACTTTTGCTGCAGGATTGGCAGCAGCCGGTTTAAAACCGATTGTAGCGGTTTATTCTTCTTTCCTGCAAAGAGCATATGACCAGATTCTGCATGATGTCTGTATACAGGAATTGCATGTAGTATTTGCCATTGACCGTGCAGGACTTGTGGGCAGTGATGGAGAGACTCATCAGGGAATCTTTGATTTATCTTATCTTTCCTGTCTGCCGAATATGACAATTTTAGCACCTAAGAATAAGTGGGAATTATCAGATATGATAAAATATGCGGTAGATTTTTCCGGACCGATTGCAGTACGATATCCGAGAGGCGAAGCCTTTGATGAATTAAAGGAATCCCGGGCACCGTTAGAATATGGTAAGGCAGAAGTTCTTTTTGAAGAAAGTGAAATTTTACTTTTGGCAGTAGGAAGCATGGTAAAGACAGCACTTACCGTAAGGGAACAATTAAAAGAAAAAGGTTATTCCTGTTCTCTTGTCAATGCAAGATTTGTGAAGCCTTATGATGAAGAACTGCTTCTTAAGCTGCAGAAGAATCATAAGCTTCTGGTTACGCTGGAAGAAAATGTGCAATCCGGAGGCTTTGGAGAGCATGTATTGGAATTTATGAATACAAATGGAGATGGTTCCATGGAGGTTTTAAATATTGCAATACCGGATGTTTATGTAGAGCATGGAAATGTAGAACTTCTCCGCAAAGAAACAGGAATTGATGCAGATGGAATTATCTGTAAGATTATAGACAGAAAGGCACAGTAAGAACGATGAAAGAAAGATTGGATGTTCTTTTGGTACAGAAGGGACTGGCAGAATCCAGGGAAAAAGCAAAGACTATGATTATGGAAGGAAATGTCTTTGTGGATGGACAGAGAGAGGATAAAACAGGAACAAATTTTGATACAGAGGCAGAAATTGAAGTCCGGGGAAATACATTAAAATA
>ERZ791744.2030-NODE-2030-length-11715-cov-2.203345_pt1 | contig 11715 bp, 10 predicted proteins | sample MGYA00510039_ERZ791744 | MGnify/ENA primary metagenome ERZ791744 (study PRJEB30046, sample SAMN00791969) | human gut metagenome | study: EMG produced TPA metagenomics assembly of the A metagenome-wide association study of gut microbiota in type 2... | reverse complement strand
CTTGATTTTGCAACTACACCATCTATTATTCAATTAACACTTACATCTTGGCTTATTGGTCTTGCCATAGGGCAAGTCATAGCAGGACCATTAAGTGATATTTATGGCAGAACAAGACCTCTTGTTTTCGGTTTGATAATTTTTACTATCTCTTCTGTAGCTTGTATTTTTGCCCCATCTATTGAGCTTTTTATCTTTGCTCGTTTTATTGGTGGCTTTGCTGCTTCTTCCGCTTTAGTTGTCAGTCGTGCTATTGCCAGTGATATCTATAAAGGAACAATGCTCACTAAATTCTTAGCTACGGTAATGATTATTCAAGGTCTTGCTCCTATAATTGCGCCAGTGCTCGGTGGTCAATTATTGCGTTTCTTCTCCTGGATAAGTGTTTTTGTTATTTTAACTCTTGCTGGCATCGGTATTACTCTTTTATCACTATTAAAATACAAAGAAACTCTTCCTGAAGAAAAACGTTTAAAAGGCGATATTGCCCACATTGTTAAAGTATTTTTCAGTTTATGTGCTAGACCTTATTTTGCTAGCTTATGTGCTATTCAATTCTTTGTTTTCTGTTCCTTGTTCGCTTATATATCTGGCATGCCTTTCATGCTTCAAGGTATTTATAATTTCACACCACAAGATGTTTCTCTCGTTTTTGCTTTCGTCGGTATCGGTATGATGATAGCTGGTAAAATCACTAATATTTTAACAGGTCGCATACCTGACTCTAAATTATTACTTATAGGACTTTGCCAAGGTTTGATTTTTGGTATATTATTTTTAGTAGGAATTGTTTTAGATTTTTCTATATATGTATTGATTATTTTATTGCTATTAACTCAAACAGCATTACCACTCACTGCTTCCACTAGTTTCTCACTTGCTATGCAAACTCAAAAGAAAGTTGCTGGTAGTGCTTCTGCATTACTCGGATTTTTCTCCACAATCTCTGGTGGTTTCGTAGCACCTATTGTAGGTATTGGTGGTGGTACTACAGCTCTTCCTACAGCCTTAGTAATTGCTGTTGCTGAAGTTTTAGCATTGATCATCTTCTTAACTATCACTAGAAAATATGTTAAAACTATAGCTTCTAATACAAAAGGATAATTGCCTATGAAAACAAATACAAAAGATATCTTTATTGATACAGCCTCCTCTTTATTTGCTAATCAAGGATATCATGCCACAGGAATTAGTGAAATTCTCAAAAAAAGTAATGCTCCTAAAGGCTCACTTTATTATTATTTTCCCCAAGGAAAAGAACAACTTGCTCAAGAAGCTTTGCAAAAAACTGCTCAAAAAATCTCTACAGAAATTTTAGATGTATTAGCTAAAGCTTCTACACCACTTGAAGGCTTGCAACAACATCTAATATATATTGCACAAAAGATTGAAAAAGATTTATTTCAACCAAATGTTTCCATAAGTCTAATAGCTTTAGAAACTTTTTCTTCTAATGAAATAATCCGCCTAGAATGCGAACGTACTTTCCAGCAAATTCAAAATATCTATAAAAACAGCTTTTTAAAAATGGATTTGCAGGAAGAATATGCTGATTTTCTAGCTATGACTATGGTCATGCTGACAGAAGGTGCCATTACTTTATCTTTGACTAAAAAAAATACTCAACCTTTACATCAATTAGCTAATAATCTGCCTTTGCTTATAAACTTTAATAATCTTTTAGGGGAAAATTATGCTAAATAATGATGATTTTAATTTATTAAATACGCTTTTTCCTGCATGGCAACAATTAACTACTAAACAACAACAAATCATTTCTCAAAATGCTTCTTTAATTCAAGTAAAAAAAAATAATTTTGTGCATACAACTAAAGAAGGTTGTTCTGGTATTTTAATCATCAAAAAAGGACAATTGCGAGTTTATACTTTATCTGAACGAGGTAAAGATATCACTTTTTATCGCTTAAATGATGGCGATATTTCCATATTATCTGCTTCTTGCGTGATTAAAGATATTACGTTTGACATTTACATTGAAGCTTTAACTGATTGTGAGCTTATTCAAATCTTGCCTTGTGCTTTTGCCAAAGTCATGAATGAAAATATCTATCTTGAAGCCATCACTTATAAACTTGCTACTAAGCGTTTATGCACTGTAACCTGGGCTATGCAACAGATGATGTTCACCAGTTTTGATAAGCGCCTTGCTGAGTTTTTACTCAACGAAAGTAATACTACTAATTCTGATGAAATCAATATGACTCATGAACAAATAGCCAAATTAATGGGTTCAGCTCGTGAAGTAGTAACGCGTATGCTCAAATATTTTTCTACAGAAGGATATGTAGAACTCACTCGTGGAAAAGTAAAAATCATAAATAAACAAGCACTAGAAAAACTCTAGTGCTTTTATTTTTGTTTTTATGCTAAAATATTAATTATTATATATTGTCTTGGAGGTAATTTAATGAAAATAATTGTAGGTCTTGGCAATCCTGGTAATGAATATGCCAAAACCCGCCATAATGTCGGTTTTATGCTCGTTGATGCACTAGCTGAGCATCTTAATATAAATCTTTGGAAAGATAAATTCAATGCTCAAATTGCGGAAGGTCGCATTGGCACTGAAAAAATTTTACTAGTTAAACCGCAAACTTATATGAATAATAGCGGTGAAGCCGTTGGTCCTTTGATGCGTTGGTATAAAGTAACTCCAGAAAATATCATTGTAGCTCATGATGATATGGATATCCCTGCTGGTACTATTCGCATTCGCAAAAAAGGTAGTTCTGGCGGACACAATGGTATAAAATCTCTAATCGCTCATTTAGGCAGTGAAAATTTCCCACGTGTAAGACTTGGTGTTGGTAGACCTCTCCCTGGTTGGAGCGTAGTAAATCATGTTCTTGCTCCATTTCCGCAAGAAGATAAAACAGCTGTTGATGAAGCAATTAAATATCTTATCCCTGCTGTAGAATGTATCGTTAATGATTCTGTCGATATGGCTATGAATAAATACAATCCTAAAAAAGCAAAGAAAAATAAAGTAAAACAGGAGGATAAAAATAATGGCTGATATTCGTGCATTATATGCTGATGAAGATGGTAATATCCTAGATGCCCCAAAAGGTTTCCAAGCTTTAGCTAGAACTGGAACAGATATCATCGAACTTTCCCCAGATGATTTAATTCCACTTCCAGAATCTGCTGATTTAATGTTTTTACCAGATCGTTTACCACTTGCCAAATACGGTGATGAAATCATGCCTATCATGGGCAATGCCGTAGCTGCCATCTTACCTGCTGGTTATACTCGTTTATATATGCCAGCTTTCAAAAAAGAAGATGACGCTCAAATGCTTCCACTTTATGGCTATACTGCTGTTGTTGTCTATAAAGATGAACTTTATGTAGCAGCTATGTACACTGATGAAAATGATAAATGGGACCCTGCGCATTATAATACTCGCAATTTGCATAAATTAGTTAAACGCGTTCAAAAAGATTTACCAGACAATCGCCTTGTTGAACATTTAGGTAATTGTTCTTTAACATGGCATTGTTGCACAGCTCAAAATCTATTTTATCGCCGTTGGGAAGCTGGTATTCCATCTTCTCCAGTTTGCAATGCTAATTGTTTTGGTTGTATATCTCTTCAACCTGCTGAATGCTGTCCATCTCCACAAAGTCGCATAAAATTCCGTCCTACACCAAAAGAAATTGCTCAAATCAGTATCTATCATTTAGAAACTGCTCCTGATGCCATCATCAGTTTTGGTCAAGGCTGTGAAGGTGAACCTTCTCTTGCTGTAGACAATATCGTGCCTGCTATTGAAAAAATCCGCAAAAAAACAGACAAAGGTCAAATCAATATAAATACTAATGCTGGCTATACAGAAGGTATCAAACGCATTGTTGATGCTGGTCTTGATAGTATGCGTGTAAGTATTATCAGTGCTATTCCTGAAAATTACAAAGCTTATTATCGCGGTAGTTATGAACTTGATAATGTAAAAGAATCCATTCGCTACGCTCATGAACATGGCGTGCATATTTCTTTAAATATGCTTTATTTCCCTGGCTTTAATGATAGCGAAAGTGAATTTAAAGCATGGAAAGAATTTTTACATGAAAATCCTGTAAATATGATTCAAATCCGCAATTTAAATATCGACCCTGATGCTTTTGCCGAAATCATGCCACCATTTACTAAAGCTATCGGCACTAAAGAATTTATTCGCCAATTACACGAAGAATTTCCTGATATCGTCATTGGTAATTTCAGTCATTATCAAAAAGGAGAATAAATCATGGTCATCAATCCTAGAGTAGAAATGATGCCAACTGAAGAAAAAGTCGAACTCATTTTACAACGCTTTCGCAAAAATCTTCATTGGGCATTAGAAAAATCCTCTTTCTACAAAAAGAAATACAATGGTCTTGATATTCATGCTGAAGATATAAAAACGTTATCTGATATAAGAAATCTCCCTGTAACTACTAGAGATGAACTTATTCAAGCATCTGCCTTTGATTTATTAACAGGCCCACTTAGTCAGACTTTGCGTTTCAACCGAACAATCAGCGGTTTATATCGCGGTTTTACAGCAGACGATATTGCACGCAATATCGATATCGCTATCAGACCTTTAGCTAGTAATGATATTAATAAAACATCAACTTTGATTATCTGTGGTAATTATAGCTCTCAATATTTATTGGACTTACATTATGCAGCTGAAGCATTAGGTGCTACAGTACTTCCTTGTAATAGCGTAGATGCTGCTATTGATGTTATCGGCATTTTCAATGCTACATCTTTAATCATCAGTGCTAAAAATTTAAAAACTATGATTGAACGAAATGTTGATCACTTACCGCCAAAAATCATTGTTTTAATTGATAACTTCCAAGATACAACACTTGATGAAATCGAACATCATTTCCATCATCCATTAGCTAAAGTTTATATGTCTAAGTATTTTGGCTTTGCAGGTATCATTTTCACTTGTGAACATAATCATGTTCATGTACAAGATGATTATCTCTATCCAGAAGTTGTTGATAATAAATTAGTCATTACTCCTTTAACATTTGAAGCAATGCCTATCATTCGCTTCCAGACTAAACTCACAGCTTCTATTGATTATAAACATACTTGCGAATGTGGTCGTACTTTTGCCACTATACAATTAGAAAAATAAATCTCAATATATTTAATTTAGGAAAGGGATACTTTATGAAAATCATGCATTTGTCCGATCTTCATCTCGGTAAAAATCTCAATGGTTTTTCTCTATATGAAGACCAAAGGCATATCCATAAACAAATACTTCAAATAGCAAAAGAAGAAGCTATTGACGCTGTTATGATTGCTGGTGATGTATTTGATAAATCCGTTCCTACCAATCAAGCTATACAATTATTTGATGAATTTTTAACATCTTGGGCAGAGTTACATCTGCCCGTTTTTATTATCAGCGGTAATCATGATAGTGCCCAACGTGTAGCTTTTGGAGCGAATTTATTTAAAGACAATAATATTTTTATCTCACCCATTTATGATGGCAAAATCTCTCATATTACCTTAAAAGATGAACATGGCAATATCAATTTTTATCTTTTGCCATTTATCAAACCAGCTATTGTAAGAAGTTATTTTCCTGATGAAGAAATCACTTCTTATAATCAAGCAGTAAAAATAGCTCTAAAGCAAATATCTTTAAATCCAGATGAACGCAATATTTTAATCGCTCATCAATTCGTAACAGGTGCTTACACTTGTGACTCTGAAGAAATCATCGTCGGCGGTATAGATAATGTCGATGCCCAATTATTTCAAGATTTCGATTATGTAGCACTTGGTCATTTGCATACACCGCAAAATGTTTTAACTGAAAAAATTCGTTATTGCGGAACTTTATTAAAATATTCTTTTTCCGAAGCTAATCAAGAAAAAACTGTTACTATCCTTGATTTTCCACAAAAAAATAAATTGACCATTTATGAAAAAAAACTTTCATTTCTTCATGATATGCGTAAATTAAAAGACTCTTATGCAGAATTAACGCTAAAGAGCAATTATGAACAGACAAATACAAATGATTATTTAGCCATAACACTCACTGATGAAGAAGATATTCCTGATGCCATCAATCGTCTGCGTTCTATCTATCCTAATATCATGCAACTGACCTATGATAACCTTCGTACCAAAACAGTCCAAAATATCGAAACTACAGATATTGCCAATTTAAAAACGCCATTAAATCTCTTTGAAGAATTATATTACAAACAAAATAATCAAAATTTAAATGATAAGCAAATAGATATTTTACAAGAATTAATCCAAGATATCTGGGAGGGAAAATAATGCGTCCTTTAAAATTAACTATATCAGCTTTCGGTGCTTATGCTGATAAATGCGAATTGGATATGAGTCTATTAGGCAATAAAGGTATCTATCTAATCAGTGGCAATACAGGTGCAGGCAAAACCACAATTTTTGATGCTATTACTTTTGCCCTCTATGGTCATACTAGTGGTGGTATCCGTGAAAATGAAATGCTTCGCAGTAAATACGCCGATAAAAACACACCTACATTTGTAGAAATGACTTTTTCATACAACAATAAATCATACACTATTCGCCGTAATCCTGAATATTTTCGCCCTGCAAAAAAAGGAAATGGCTTCGTCAAAGAAAAAGCTCAAGCAGAATTTTATCCACCCAATCAACAGCCAATAACTGGCATAAAAGAAGTAAACTCTGCCATAAATGAATTAATCGGTCTTGATGTAAATCAATTCACGCAAATAGCCATGATTGCTCAAGGAGAATTTTTAAAATTAATCCATGCTTCGACAAAAGAACGCAGTGATATTTTTCGCAAAATCTTCAATACTAAACCCTATCAACAATTACAAGAAAAATTAAAAGAACGCTTCAATGCCCTCAAAAAAGATTTTCTCTTGATTAATAACAGTATTAAGCAATATATAGAAACAATCATACTTCCTGAAAATATGAATTATGACTTCAATCCCTTGATGCCTAAAGATTGCCTTATAAATCTAAAACAAATCATTAATCAAGATAAAAATGATTTAAAACAATTAGAAAAAGATTTTACGGTTTTAGAACAAAATATCAAAGAAAATGAAAAAATTATAAATACTGCTATTAATCAACAGCAAATACAGCAAAAAATCAATGAATATCAGTCAGCATTAACAGCTAAAGCAAAAATACTCCCTAATATTCAAGAAAAATTATCCCTAGTACAAAAAGATTTTGAAATAAAATCCACTTCACTAAATGTGAATATTGTCAAATTAACAGAAGAATTACCTAAATATCAATATATATCTAAACAACAAAATCTCTTACAAACAGCAAAAAAAGCATTGCAAAGCAAACAGCAACAAATGGCAAATGATGAAGCCACTTTAGCAAAATTAACGCAAACTATAAATGATATACAAACAGATTTAAAAAATCTAACAGATGTAAATGTACAGATTGAACAAACAAATTCTGCACAAAAAGAAAATAATCAACGACTACAAAATTTAACAAAACTCTCTACACTACTCGAAGAATATAAACAAACATCTTTAAAACACAAAGAATATAAGACAAAATGGCAACAACAACAGGCAAAACTTGCTGAATTAGAGCAAATTTATAATCAACAAAATCACTTGTTTTTGGCAGAACAAGCAGGTATTTTAGCCAAAGATTTAAAACCATACACACCTTGCCCTGTTTGCGGTTCTACAAATCACCCACAATTAGCCAAAATATCTACGTTGGCACCAACTCAAGCTGAGCTTGAACAATTAAAAAATAAATGCGATATTTTCTCCCAAAAATTAAATGAAATTACCCAATTAGCTAGCGAATTAAATGGTAAATTGCATAATCTTTTTACGGAAATAAAAGCACAAGCAGAAAATATTTTAGGTAACTTCACGCAAAAAACTATCTTTCATGATGTAGAAATAAAAAAATGTGAACTTCTAAACGAAAAAAATCAGCTTGATAAGCAATTAATCCAGTTAAATAAATTAAGCCAAAAACAAATAAACTTAAATACACAATTAGAAAAAAATCTATTATTGCAAAAAAATTTAGAGCAAAAACTTCTAACACTAAATACTTCTATCGTCAAAGAAAATACAGATATTGAAATCTTAACAACTGAAATCAATACCTTAACTAAAGCTATTTTATTCACTGATGAAAATGAAGCTAGAAAGCAACTTCAAAAATATAAACAAACACAAAATTATTTACAACAAAATCTCGCTACTGTTCAAACTGAATTTGATAAATTAAATCAATCACTTGTAGAAATCAAAGCCAAAATCGCCTCACTACAAACACAACTCACACCTCAAAATTATGATTTAAACGAATTAGAAAAAATTCAACAAGAATATTTAGCAACAAAAGAAAATTTAATGCCTCAAATACAGAAACTGCATACTAGAATTACTACTAATCACCAAATTCAACAAAAATTAATGAAAAAAATTGAACTATTAGATACAAAACAATCCCTTTATAGCAACATACAAGCACTCTACACTACAGCTACAGGTTCAGTTGCCGGCAAAGAACGCATTATGCTTGAAACTTATGTACAAATGCACTATTTCGATCGAATTTTAATTCGAGCTAATACTCGTTTGATGATGATGACACAAGGTCAATATGAATTAGTGCGCTGTAAATCAAGTGAACAACTTCGCTCGCAAACTGGTTTAGAATTAGATGTAATCGACCACTACAACGGCACGACTCGCAGCGTAAAAACTCTATCTGGTGGCGAGTCCTTCAAAGCTTCCTTATCTTTAGCTCTCGGTTTATCCGATGAAATTCAATCTTTTGCCGGTGGTATTCATTTAGATACTATGTTTATTGATGAAGGTTTTGGCTCTTTAGATAGTGAATCACTTGCTCAAGCAATCAAAGTTCTTTCTCAATTATCTCAAGGAAATAAATTAATCGGTATCATCTCTCATGTAGATGAATTAAAAGAAAAAATTGATAAACAAATTCAAATCACCAAAAATCATAAAAAAGGTAGCACGGCTAAAATCCTTATTTAACAAGGGTTTTAGCCCCTTTTTTTACAAAGCAAAAAAAACTTTAATTTTTTTCAAAAAAAGTGTTGACATTTGTTTCAAAGTTCTATATAATAATCTACGTTGTCAAGCGACAACAACGCAATACGGTTCACTAGCTCAGTTGGCAGAGCACCTGACTTTTAATCAGGGTGTCCCGAGTTCGAATCTCGGGTGAGCCACCATTACAATGGCGCGTTGGTCAAGTGGTTAAGACACCGCCCTTTCACGGCGGCTTCATGGGTTCGAATCCCATACGCGTCACCATATTTGGGCGATTAGCTCAGCTGGGAGAGCGCTTGCCTTACAAGCAAGATGTCAGCAGTTCGATCCTGTTATCGCCCACCACTACGGCCCGGTAGTTTAGTTGGTTAGAATGCCGCCCTGTCACGGCGGAGGTCAGGGGTTCAAGTCCCCTTCGGGTCGCCATTTTTATTTGCCTCGGTAGCTCAGTCGGTAGAGCAGGGGACTGAAAATCCCCGTGTCAGTGGTTCGATTCCGCTCTGAGGCACCATTTTTTTATTTGGGCGGTTAGCTCAGCTGGGAGAGCGCTTGCCTTACAAGCAAGATGTCAGCAGTTCGATCCTGTTACCGCCCACCATAATGAAATATCTACACTACCCTCTCTCATTAAAGGGTAGTTTTTTTATACCCAAATTTAAGTATTTATGATAAACTTTCTATATAAAATTATTTTTACCAAAATTTGATAAAGGAGTCTGCTATATGATTAAATGGATTTTCTCCGATATGGACGGTACTTTACTTGTTGAACCTAATAAATTACCTGATGATTTTGATGAAATTATGGATTTATTAAAACAACATAATATTATGTTTTCACCTGCTAGCGGACGCCAATATCAAGCACTCGTTTCCCAATTTCCTAAATATAAAGATGATTTACTTTTTATTTCTGAAAATGGGACTTATGTCTGCCAACATGTTAAAGAAATTTTTTCTGCTACATTACCAGATACTGCTGTACAAAAAATTATCGCTGAAACTGCGAAATTACCAAAAGTAGAAATTGTATTAAGCGGTAAAAAAGGTGGCTATATCATCTCTCAAAATAAAGAATTTCATGATGAATTAAATCTTTATTACACTCAGTATAAAATTCTTCATGATTTTTCTGAAGTTGATGATGAAATTATTAAAATTTCTCTTTGCGATTGTTTTAATCGCGATTCTTTAAATAATGTCTATAAAAAATTCTTACCTTTAGCTGATGAAATGCAAGTAGTTTTAAGCAGTGATATCTGGGTAGATATCATTCCTTTAGGCATCAACAAAGGTGTAGCTATCCAAAAATTACAGAAAAAATTAAATATAAAACCAGAAGAATGTGTCGCTTTTGGCGATTATTTAAATGATTATGAAATGATGCAATCTGTATATTATAGTTATGCTATGGAAAATGCCATTCCTGAATTAAAGAAAGTAGCTCGCTATATAGCACCACCAAATTATAAAAATGGTGTAGTTAAAACAATTCGTCAATTACTTGCTCAACAAGAAAGCAATCATTGATTAAATATCAAATAGAAAGAAGCTAATATTATGAAATTAGATTATCATATGCATTTTGAATATGGCTCTTATGATGAAAATTGGGTCAAAGGATTTTTTGATAGTGCTAAAGACCATGGATTGACAGAAATCGGCATCTCCGAACATAGCCATACTTTTCCTGAATTCAAAGATTTATATTATCAAGATTTAATTTTAGATGATAGCTTTGTAGGTAAATTCCAACAGCAATGGTTAAAGAAAAAATAAATTCAAATACACTTTAGATGATTATTTTAACTTTATGGCTAAATTACGAAAATTAGGCTACAAGGTTAAAACAGGAATTGAAGTATGCAATTTCCAAGACCAAGAAAAAGTAAAAAGTATTTTAGCACCATATGATTTTGATTATATCATTGGCTCTATCCATTTTCTTCATGGTTGGGCTTATGATTCTTCAGAAATAAAAGATGAATGGAATAATCATACTTTAGAAGAAATCTATGATTGGTATGCACAAGAAGTTGAAAAACTCTGCGCTAGTAAAATTTATGATGTTTTAGGTCATCCATTTAATATTCGTTTATTTAAAAATATACCAGATTTTGATGTTACACCTTATTTAGTCCGTGTAGCTAAAGCTGTTAAAGAAGCTAATATGGCTATCGATATCAATACTGGTACTTTATATCGCTATCCTATAGCTGAAATTTCACCATATCCTGATTTTATGAAAATCGCTGTAGAATACAATCTTCCTATTATTACTTCTTCTGATGCACATAAACCAGAACATTGTGGCAATCATATTGATGATGCTATTTCATATGCAAAATCTTTTGGCTATACAAAATCAATAAACTTCACTAATCGACAACGTAAATTTGTTGATTTAGGTTAACAAAAAATATAATAAAAAACTGCTCTAAAAAATTTAAACAAAAATAATTTTTGCAAGAGCAGTTTTTTTTAACTAAATACTTAAATAAAAAATCCATATATAAAATTAGCATATAATACTATACTTTAATTCAATAAAAATTATTATCAAGAACATATATTTTTTATCTTCTGTTGTATTCTTTTTCGTTTCTGATAAATAGCCTG
>ERZ791744.2024-NODE-2024-length-11756-cov-3.194599_pt1 | contig 11756 bp, 8 predicted proteins | sample MGYA00510039_ERZ791744 | MGnify/ENA primary metagenome ERZ791744 (study PRJEB30046, sample SAMN00791969) | human gut metagenome | study: EMG produced TPA metagenomics assembly of the A metagenome-wide association study of gut microbiota in type 2... | reverse complement strand
TATTCTTAGGCAAGGTAAGAGAACCTATCTCATCGACGAAAAGTCCATATTCCAAGATGGAAATGGGAATGCCCTACACAAAGCGACCCAAAGCGCTGGTATACGACCTCAAAGTAGACATGCCCAATGTCAATACCCGTGTCAAGGCCACAGGATTCGGAAGCAAGAAGACTCTTCAGGGGCGCGACAACGCCGAGGTCTATGTCCTTCTCCAGAAACGTTGGGAAGATTCAAAGGGAAATATCCATGCTCTCCGGGTAGGCACAGGAAGAGAACGTTACAACCGCAGCGTTCCGCTGACCAAAGGGCATCAGCTGCCGATACACTACGGAAACATTACGGGACAGCCCTTCTACAAGCCCTATATGGGGCTCCTGAACGGCTCCAAGGCATACCATGCCTACAATTCAAAGGGAAAACTCGTACCGGTGCAGGAAGAAGGCTGGGCACCCGCCAACGCAACTCCCACACACGTACTGGTCATGGCATCGTCGACCTGCGGAGAGGCCTTCATCGGCACTGAAGGCCTGACAGTGTATATAGACAACATAGCTTTCGGTTTTTAGGATATGAAGATAGCGCTAATCGGATATGGGAAAATGGGGAAAATGATCGAAGAGATCGCCCTTGAACGCGGCAACGAGATAACATGCCGCATAGACAAAGACAACACGGCAGACTTCGAATCGGATGACTTCCGCAATTCGGACGTAGCGATAGAATTCACCACCCCGGCTACGGCAAGGGAAAATATCGGAATGTGTTTCAAAGCCGGAGTGCCGGTAGTGTGCGGCACGACAGGCTGGGTCAACCAGAAGACAGACTCCGGCATCACACTGCTCGAGGATACACGCAGACTTTGCGAAGCAGGCGAAGGCACTCTCCTGTGGGCATCGAACTTCTCGATCGGAGTCAACATCTTCATGGCCGTCAACAGATATCTGGCACGCATAATGCAGAGTTTCCCGCAATACAGGCCACGCATGGTCGAGACTCACCACATACATAAACTCGACCATCCCTCCGGAACGGCCATAACCCTTGCCGAACAGATCGAGGAATGCAACAGCCTCGTGACAGGATGGGCCGAACCAGACACACCGCACGCCGAAGATGTGATGGAAATAGAACATGTGCGCAGCGGGGAGGTTCCGGGCATACATACCATAATATGGAATTCAGCCGTTGATGACATAACAATCACCCACTCCGCGAAGTCAAGAGCGGGATTCGCGCTGGGCGCGGTTATGGCGGCCGAATGGCTTGCCGGAAAAAGAGGCTTTCACACACTGGATGAAATGCTCACAGAAATGACCAACCAAGACATTTTCAAATGACAGACAGCAATATGACTCCCGAGAACGATTCAGTAAAAAACGATTCAGTAAAAGATAAGGGAGTAAAAATAATAAAAGAAGAGAAACCTGACAAAAGCTTCATGGGGCGCATACGCCGTGTGAAGAAAACCCGCTGGATACGTTTCGGTATCGTCTCAGCCATATTTTTCACATGGGTCATCCTCATGGGAAACGCGTGGCTCGGACTGTTGTGGTTCCTTCTGTTCGACATCTATATCACGGGATATATCCCCTTTAGCTGGTGGAAAAAGAAGACCGGTGCGACACGGACAGTGATGGCTTGGGTCGATGCGATCGTCTATGCCCTTGTGCTGATATATTTCATATTCGCCTTCATCGGGCAGCAGTATGAGATACCGTCATCGAGTCTTGAGAAGTCGCTGCTTGTAGGAGACCGTCTCTGGGTAGACAAGACAGTCTACGGGGCACGCGTGCCGCAGACCCCGCTGCATTTTCCTCTGGCCCAACACACGCTCCCTATAGTCAACACAAAGAGCTACATAGACCATCCGCAGCTTGAGTATCACCGCATGCCGGGACGCAGGAGCGTGGAACGCGGCGACATCGTCGTATTCAATTTCCCGCAAGGAGACACGGTGGCGCTCAACATGCCCAACCGCGACTACTATCAGATGATGTACGACATGCAGCAACAGGGCATTACCGATCCGAGGGCGTATATCGCACAGAACAGACAGATGTTCGGAGAAATCATATGGCGTCCGGTAGACCGCCGCGAGAATTATGTGAAACGTACCATCGGACTTCCGGGAGAACGGATAAAGATCTCGAACGATACCATATACATCAACGGGCAGCCCATAGCCGAACCGGAAAATGTACAGTACAACTATATAGTTCCGGTAAACGGAGAAATCAGCGCGGAAAAATGGCACGAACTCGGCGTACGGGCCGAGGATCATGGCTATAAGCCGATGCGCAACGAATATGCCGGGTTCTGGTTCTATGACGTACCTCTGACCGCCAGCATGAAAGCCGAGATCGAGAAATGGCCGGAAGTCATAGGGCCTTTGCAACGCGAATCGGAGAGCGGGATGCTTGATCTGGGCGGAGTTTTCCCTCTTGGCAATTCCTACGGGTGGACACGTCCCCATATGGGTGAATTCTGGATTCCGAAACGGGGTACGACACTGCACCTCACCGCAAACAATCTGCCGATATATGAACGTGCTATCCGCGTTTATGAAGGCAACGATCTGCAAGTGCGCGACAACAAGATATACATAAACGGCAAACAGACCGACTATTATACATTCAAGATGGACTACTACTGGATGATGGGAGACAACCGCGACCGGAGTCTTGATTCCCGCTACTGGGGCTTCGTCCCGGAAGACCATCTGGTAGGTTCGCCGGTATTCATCATAGCATCGCTTGATCAGGAAAGGGGCTGGTTTGACGGCAAAATACGCTGGGACCGCATACTCCGAAATCCAAACCCCGATAAAAGCGCGGGGAAATGGTAACACCTTTCGGACCGACACCCGCATGGATACGGGCTTATATACACGCAAAGCGTGAAGGCTTTGAAGAGAGAGAAGCGCGGCTCCGCGCTTCTCTCTCTTGCGGAATAAAGGGAAAACAGTTCGCCCGCTGCCGGCTTTCGACCGGCACCCTCACAGTGCCCGTAGAGGGAGGCGGAGATGGATTGAAGAAAAAAACGGCAAATCCCATTCTGTCAGAACACGGCAAATGGAGAAGGGAGCATATCGGAGCGATAAACGCTGCCTATGGCAGGACACCCTTCTACGCGCACCTCATAGCCGAGATAGATGCAGTCTACGCAGGCTCGGAAGGAATAACACTCGAGGACTTCAATTCCAGACTTACAGATGTGGTCTTCGGCTGGTTTGATCAGAGCGCCCTCACGAGCACCGGAGACGAAAGAATCGAGAAGGTCAGAAAAGAGATCTCGGCCAAAGTGAATGAGGATCTTTCAATTTTTGACGCGCTTTTCCGTTTAGGAAGAGAGGCGGTGTTCGCGCTGTAGCGATCCGACGACAAGAGGAGGAGTAAAAGCCTCAGGCTTTTACCACACAACCCGGGGATCGGGAGCCGGACACAATGAGGAGCCGGATACAATAAAAGGGGTAGAATGGAAATAAAATCTGGATTCACAGGGAATAAACCACATATCACGAGGATAGGGACGGGAGTCCCCGTCCTGATGACAGTCTTCCTGATGATCTTCGGGATATGGACCCATGCGTCCGCACAAGAGACGGAAGGTGAGGTCAGACTCAAGGTAAAAGCCTATGAGGGATACACACGTTTTGTGGATGAATACGGCGACACATGCCGGATGACTTATATCCGCAATATCACGGTCTATCCTCCAATGAAGTTCAAGAACAAAAAGGAGGAGGAATTCTACTGGCGTACCGTACGCGACGTGAAGAAAACCCTGCCATACGCAAAACTTGCTTTCTCCACGCTTTGCGAGACTTACGAGTATATTCAGACCATTCCAGACAAGAAAACGCGCGAGAAGCACCTCAAAACGCTCGAGAAGGACATATTCAACCAATACAAGCCAGTAGTAAAGAAAATGACGAAAGGGCAAGGCAAAATCATGCTGAAACTCATCAACCGGGAAACAGACCAGACATCGTACAATATAGTGAAAGCGTTCTTAGGGAGTTTCCGGGCCGGCTTCTGGCAGACTTTCGGCAGATTCTTCGGGATGAACATGAAGGCCGGATTCCATCCAAACAAGAATCGGGAGGATGCGATAATAGAGCGTATAGCGACTCTTGTGGAGCAGGGAGCACTGTAGTGGAGCGGGGAGCGAAGAGTTTGCAAAAGCCGTCGGTTTTTGCCATAAAGATAAGGATGCATGGATGAACATATGAAAGGGACCGGCCTTTAGCCGGTCCCTTTGCTTCGGATGTTAAAATCCGGACTGAATCGAGTTTAGAAAACACGGACTTTTGCACCGAGAGCTATATATATGCCGGGTGCAAGTGAGTCAATTACGGATTCACCTGCGGGAAGAGTGCCGGTGAATACCTGACGTCCCGTTATGTCGCAAAGGACCACATCAATCTCACAAGGCAGATATACCTTGACGCATCCATGGCCGCCCATAACCCTGAAAGCATCGTCATTTGCGTCTTCAATTCCTCCGCCGACGGCTTCAAGCGTTACGGTGAGCGTCATGTCGCCTTCCACGATATCACTGATATCGACAAGCTGTGTATTGTAACCATCTTTCTCAACGCGAACAGAATAAGTGACGCCATCAAGGAATACAGGAAGCGGATTGTAAACATACACACCGGGATCTGTCTCGACCGGGCGCGTACCTGCATCCTGACCGTTGACGACAAGCACAAGAGTCGCATCGACTACGGGAGAACCGTCAGAAGCGACAACATTGAGGGTAAGGACGCGGTCAACAGGAATATCCTCGTACCTGACAACTGTCCAGCCTTTATAGACAGCCGGAGTCACATTGGCATCCTCACAACCGGGATTTCCTGAAAGGAACAGATACTTCATCCAGGCCTCTTCACCGGGAACGACACCGAGATCGTTGATGTCAGGAAGCTGTTCGCATATCTGATCGATCGCGGCGGCACCAAGCATGTTTGCACGGAGGGAAACGCCCTGGAGGTTCTGATTGGCCTTCAGATTAACCGATGTCAGTTTGTTGAAGTCAAGAACAAGATAGAAGAGATTGTCAAGTTTGCTGAGATTCACGGCTTCCAGACTGTTTCTTGAGAGGTCAATCACAGACAGGGCATTCCCGGGGACATTAAGGGTGCGGATATTGTTGTATGACGCGTAGATCGTAGCCACGGACGCCGTGGGACCCCATTTGAAACCCTCGATCTCATTATGTGAAGCCTGAAGGAAATACAGATTCGGATTTTTCGAGAAATCGAGAGTGCCGGAGAACTTGTTATGCGAAATCACAAATTCGTAAAGCGCAGGCAGAGCCGAAAGATTGATGTCGGAAAGAGAGTTATTGTCAACATTGAGAATCTTCAAGCCCGGCATAGAAGAAGCTAAAGTGAGAGACTCGAGCTTGTTGTCACCGGCAAAGAACTGAATAAGCGCCTCATTCCCTGAAATGTCGAGCGAAGAGAGTTCATTGTCATTGACAGTAGCCGTGGTTATGGCGGGAAGCTTTGAAAGATCGATCTCAGACAGGCGGTTAGAGCCGGCAAGGAAGGTCTTCATTGCGGGATTGTCAAGCGATATCGACTTGATCTGGTTCTTATTGACATGCGCTGATTCGACGAATTTGAGCATTGAGAGATCGAGCGACTCGATGCTGTTATAGTCAACGGCGAGTTCCTTAAGATAGAGATTGTCACTCAGGTCAAGAGAGGTCAGCTGATTTTTCGAGAGATACAGATAGATCAGCTGCGAAAGTCCGGAAATATCGACAGAGCGTAGCATATTATCATCAGCCTGAAGCATCTGAAGCGATCTGACCGGAGTGAGGTCAAGAGACTCGAGACGGCATGAATTGACGGCAAGCTGGATAAGATCGGGGACTTTCGAGAGATCGAAAGCGCGTATGAGCGTTGACGAGCAGTCGAGTGAAGTGAGCTTGCAGTTCTCAGGGAAAGAAATTGCAGTCAACGGATTCTTACGGCAATTCAGATCCTGGAGTACAGTATTCTTAGAGACATCGAGAGAAGAGAGATTATTGCCGGAGCAAGAAAGGCGCAAGAGTCCGGGCATACCCGACACGTCAAGATCGAGATATCCGGCGTTGCTCACGCCGAGTTCAGTAGTCGAGGGAGCGTATATACGTACGATTTCTCCGGTTGCGTAACCGACGATGCTGTTATAGCTGTATTCGGGGTTTTCAGTGCGGAATTCCTCTTTCTTGCCATCGCCCCAGTCCACATAATATACTTCGTCTTTCGTATCGATACCGAACGACATGCGGGTATAGACTTTGTCGGCAGGAATAAGGATAGCAGCCGAAGCGTCGCCGAGGATATCAGCCTTGTAAGAGCAGTTCCAGCCCTTAGTCTCCGGAATTTCGGAAGAGACTTCAGCCGTACCGGGGTTATCGTTATAGTTCAATACCCTCATCCAGGAGGCATCATTTTCAGGGACCTCGATACCGTTGACGTCAGGGAGCTGACTGAACATCGAGAGAAGTGCATCTTTATCGAGCAGATTCGAATGAATATCGAGGCCGAGAATCGCAGGTGTCCTCGACAGGTCGACGGATGTCCACTTGTTGTCGGCACAGTTGAGATATTTCACGGCCGTCATATTAACCGGTTGAGAAGCGATTGAGTTAGAGGCGAAATCTATGAACTGGATATGGTTCCCGGCAGCGAGGGGGAGTTCGGAAAGATTGTTGATCGAGCAATAAAGCGAGTCGAGTGCCACGTTTGACAAAAGATCAAGTGCTTCGAGCGCATTGCTCGAGCAGTCGAGGAAACGGAGCTTGGTCAGCATTGAGAGATCAACGGAGGAGATCTCGTTCTTTCTTATGTCGAGATGCTCAACAGCCTTGTTGGCAGAGAGATCAAGAGCTGTGAGGGCATTCTGCGAAAGCACAATGCTACGGAGAGCAGTGTTTGCCGAGAGATTTACAGAATTGATGCCCGTGAGCTGCATATTAAGCTCTTCGAGCGAGGCAAGAGAGCCAAGGCGTATGGGCGAGGTTGATGTACCGCTGATATCGAGGACCTTAAGACCGGGACACTTTGCTACATCGAGGGTCTTGTACGCGTTATATCCGGCTCTGAGGACCTCGAGTGCAGGCACATTTCTCAGATCGAGTTCACTGATGCCATTGTTGTTGCAAATAAGAGTCTTGAGATCCTTATAGGCTGCAAGATCCAACTGCAGGAGATTATTGAAGCTGACGTTCAGATAATTCATGGCCGGAGCCTCAGGCCATTCGATCCATACGGGATAACGCAGGGAATTGACAGAGATATCAAGTCTCTCAAGGGCAGTAAACCCGGCGACGCGGAACTTTTCGAGCACATTATGAGATAGGTCAAGAGTCTTGATCGTCGGCGAAGATGTGTTGAAATCAAAAATTTTGTTACCCTTAAGGATAAGAGTCTCGAGAACGGGACAATCGGAGATATCAACAGTTTCGATAAGATTGTCGGAGAGACGCAGATAAGTAAGAGCCGGCGCCTTGAGTGATATAGACGATATGGCGGCGTCACGGCAGGAGAAAGACGTAATATGGTCATCATCGGACATTGGCCATATCTTCACTTCATTACCTGACAGGTCATAGCTTAGGGTAAGTGCTCCGCCATATGGATAGTCCTTTAGCTTGCCTCCCCAGTCGACACGCACACCGTCGCGAGAGACAAGAGACATGGTGACCGACGCCCCGGCCTCCTTGTTTGTAACGAATGATATCTCAGGCGCTGTCTCTACCTGAGGAGCGGCATAATATATGTTGGTCTTAGGAAACTTTCCGGCGTAGAACGAGAAGCCGGAAATATCGTCGGAGGAGCCGTAACCATAGATTGACATTCCGGAATGATCGGAATCGACACAGAAATTCACACGCTGGTTTTTCGTATTGTCCGCCTGAATGACAATCAGCAGGTTTCCGCCCGTATACCGGAACGGAGTGTCGAGCATGAGTTTAAGGAGTTCTACATAATAATAATTACTGCCTTGCGTCTGATCGAGAGTGATCTGAGTGTCAAGCACCGGAATCATGGCGGTCAGGGCCGGAACTTGCGCGGGGACGTCGGTATCAGTAGTGTTGGCCATCCATACACGGATACGGATTGGGTCTGTTGAAGCAGTCTGTATCCATCCGTCATAAGAAATCTGATGAATATCCATATCGGCCGGAATGCCAAGCATATCGGAAGTATAGAGAGTCGAGCTCATCGAATGCTTGTCATAATACAACGAGATAGGAGTAGAAAAGTCTGTTGACGTGCCGTTCCCGACCGAGACTTTCGTCAGGTCGACATATCCGGCAGGCATTCCAACCTCCAGATTCATAACGGGGAGATATTGATAGTTTGATTCGCGGACATTATCCCAAGCGTCATTACTGAGTGCCTGAAGAACAGATTTAGGTTTATTCTGGTAGGAGAAATATATGCTTCCTTCCGGAAGTTGGGAGAAGTGCGATTTGACCACAACATGAAGGTTACCGCCTTCATAGGTGAATTCGTTCTCACCGCCGACCGTCAGCAACGGTTCGGGAGTGCTTGTGCTTTCTGATTTGGCAACCGAGACGGTGCCGTTGAAAAGGCATGTAAACCCGGAAAGATCGGATCTTGAAGCCGGGGCTTCAGTGGCTTCAGTAGCTTTTATATAGACTTCATACTGCATGTCGGCGATATCGACAAGCGACATGCCGTTGAAGCCTATTTTCTTTATGACCGATCCCTCAGGAATAGAGGAAAGCATGTCGGAGGTATAGATGATTTCCGACCAGTTGTCATGCCATGTGGTCATAACGGGCACATAAGTTGTGACGCTGGTCTGAGTGCCGACGGTGACTGTCTTGTCGGCCGCGGAAACGGACGGAGACCATCCTGCGAGGACGATCAGAGACAGCAGTGACAGAAGGAACCGCGATAAAGCGTTTCCTTTCATTGTTGCGTGACTTTTCTTTCTCATAAAAAAAAGTTGTTGAAATTAAAAAATAAGTTCCGGATGTGTGTGAAGACGTGCATAAGACTCTGGAAACGTCCTTACAACTCCCGTGCAAAAATATCTATAAATCTAAAAAAAATAGAAAAATATGCTGAGTAAAAAGGCCCGATTCCTGAAACAATGTAAATTTAAAAGGCTGAACACGGACTTTTTAACAAACAGGGCCTAAAATACGGCATGCCGCACCTAAAAGTATGCCGTTTTTTCTGCAAGGGAGGAGGGGGCAGAGCATGTCTCTTAATAATTTTTTGCCATTACGGCATTTCCTGACGTCATTGCGCCGGCGCAGAATTCAATCGAAAGATGGGTCATGACATGCCAGTTTCTGATAAGCGGATGGAGTGACGCCCATGACTTTCTTGAAGGCTATGACAAAGTTTGATGTAGACTTGAAACCGACACTCTCGCTTACGGCCTGAATTGTATGGTTGGAATATTCTACGGAGTTGGTCAGTCTGACACGGGCGATCTTTATGCGCAAGGAGTTTATGAAGGTACGGAAATTCATTCCGGTGCATTCGTTGATTGCCTGAGAAACATATTTGGTGTTAGAGTCGACAAGTTTTGCAAGCTCCGCAATGTTGAACTCCGGATTGCAATAGACAGCTGGATCCGCGAGCACGTCGTCGATGGCCTTCATCAATTCCGCCTGACGCGATCCTTCGGGAGATTTCCGCACAGGCTGCGCCTCCGTCACGGGGGACTCTTTGCGCGCGATCTCACGATTCAGGAAAAAAATACGTTTACGAGACTGTATCAATGTACGGCATACCAGCCATATGAGGGCACCGACAAGGATGAGAGTGACGATAAGAATGAGAATCATCTTGAATCGAGAAACTGTAAGCTCAAGTTTCATCATCCTGTCGTTGGTACGATTCAGGTTCTCGTCACTGTATTCAGAATTAAGCACGGAGAAACCGGCTGGATTATAAAGAGAATCTACTATATTAAAGTAATTATTGAAAGCTGACAAAGCCTTCTCACCGTCACCCTTGAGAATATATGCTTTCAGGAATCCCTTGCTGACATCCGCCATCATGTCGGGAGTCCTAAATGTATCAGCAAGGCATTTATAATCATTAAGATAGAAAAGCATTGAATCAAGATTCCCGCGATAAGTATAATACTCATAAAGCTCAGAAAGAGGAGTCAATTGCGAATGTAGGTTGAAGCCCTCGGATCGAGCAACAGCCAGACTGCGCCCGAACAGATCGCGTGAGCGCTCCCGGCTGCCAAAAAATTTCTCAATATATGCATGAGACAGGCTGCATGCATACTTCTTATATAGGGAATCTTTTATCTGAAAAGAGGGAATTTTAGCAGCGGAACGTCGGGCCGTGACAGAATCACCGCCATGACAAGCTATTACGGAAAGGTCCAAAGTCATCTGCAGGCTATCGATTGCATTGGGAGCAAAGCGGATGCTGCGACTATAGTATTTGGCCGCGTTGCGATAGTCCTTGTAGGCGGTAAAAATTTTGGCTTTGTTGGCGAAGAGAAAATACATATCGCGCCGATCGACGCAACTGACCTCCGCGGCAGGATCGGCATCGATAACACCTTCGGCATCGCTAAGGAGCCTGAAGGCATCGTTAAGATGACCCCCACCAATAAGATCTCCCGCATCACTGACCATCCGGTGCACGCGCATAGCCACATCCCGGCAATCCCGGGAGGAAACGCCATCGTCCGAATCCTCATGGGCACATCCCGACAGGATCAGAAACAGTGACACAGTGCATATATGGCAGATAAAAAACAACCGCTTCATCATAACAGAGGTGAATAAGATGCAAAGATAGCATAAAAAACAAATTTTCACAATAGTGTGCAAAATGTCTAAACGTTAAAAAATAATGAAGTCCGCGCATTGACAAATTAAACCTTACTCCCGATGGCTTGTATAATATAGAAAGGACATGTGCAGTCGGCGTTTCCATAAATGGCGATGCCTGTATCTTTGTGCCGAAATTATTATTAACACAAATTATATAAAAATGAAAGTCAGAAATGTATTTAAAACGTTAAGCGTCGCGCTGCTTTGCGGGACCATGCTTATCGGAACAACATCCTGTAACATGACAAATACAGGCAAAGGCGCCCTTATCGGCGGCGGCAGCGGCGGTGCAGTAGGCGCAGGTGTCGGCGCTCTCATCGGCGGCGGCAAGGGAGCAGGAATCGGCGCAGGTGTCGGCGCTGCAGTAGGCGCAGGCGTAGGCGCACTCATCGGCAACCACATGGACAAGCAGAAAAAGCAGCTTGAGGAGGAACTCGCCCAGAATGCAAAAGTCGAGGAAACCACCGATACCACCACCGGTCTGAAGGCCATCCGCGTTACTTTTGAGGGAGGTATTCTTTTCCCGACCGGCAAATATACCATCAACGAACAGGCAAAAGCCAATCTGGCACGTTTCGCGAGCAATCTGAACCAGAATCCGAACACGAACGTCCAGATCCTCGGTTTCACCGACAATACAGGCACATTCGCAGTCAATGACAAACTCTCGAACGAGCGTGCCACCGCAGTTCTGAGCTTCCTTGCAAATCAAGGCGTATCAGCTACACGTATGACAGCAAAAGGCGTGCCTATGGCAGACTATGTGGCGTCTAACGAAACAGCGGCAGGACGTGCCCAGAACCGTCGTGTGGAGATCTATATCACCGCCAACGAAGAGATGATCCGTCAGGCCGAAGCCGGCACACTGAAATGATCATAAGCTATCCGTAAATAAAACGGCCCGCGTCGAT
>ERZ791744.2022-NODE-2022-length-11760-cov-3.487911_pt1 | contig 11760 bp, 10 predicted proteins | sample MGYA00510039_ERZ791744 | MGnify/ENA primary metagenome ERZ791744 (study PRJEB30046, sample SAMN00791969) | human gut metagenome | study: EMG produced TPA metagenomics assembly of the A metagenome-wide association study of gut microbiota in type 2... | reverse complement strand
GCCGCACCTCGCTCGCCGTATCGGCACTTAGAATTATGCGGTATTGCCCTTATTGCTTACTGCACGCTTTGCATATATTCGTCAATTCTCTGGCTGAAGATTTCCGGCCAGCGGGCGTCGTATTCGGCAAACACCTGCTTGAAGTAATCGGCTTCCTCTGCATCCGGCCGGGCTGTGCGGCGGTAGCAATACAGGGTAGTGCCGTCCAGCGGGAACTCGGTCACATATTCATAATGGACGGCAGCAGGGCTTTGGGTGCGCAGCGCTGCGTTGATGGGGCCGACAATGCCGCCCTCATCCACACGATCGGTCACCATCACATATTGTGACGTCCAGATTCCCGTGGGGAAGCCATGGGTGGAGGGCACACTGCTCTCCCACAGGATCATCGTTTGCAGCTGGGGGTGGGCCGGGTCACTGTAGGCAAAGGTAGTGCCGCTGTAACCATTGGAATCCATATTGATGTAAACGGTCTGGTCCTCGGTGCAATGCTCCAGCACAAAATCTGTCACGGCGCGCATCTGGGCCAGGTCGGTGCGGCGGGTCAGGTCCAGGCTTTCGCTGCTCAGGGCCAGGGCCTGCACGTTTTTACCGGACAGACGCAGGGCGTTGCCGAAGTTGACCACCAAAAATACGGCCAAAACACCTGCCGCAGCATTGCGCAGCCAGGGCTTTGCCTTTTGCTGGGTCAGTTTGGCGCACAGGCCAAACAGCATCAACAGGTAAAAAGGCGCAAGGATCAGGCTCTGGTGGTCGCCCAGGGACTGGGTACGGGTAAACAGCACCATCGCCCCCAGGCTGGCCGCGGCGGCTACAATAGCTTGTGCACGGGTGCTGCGGCAATACAGCAGCCACACCAGGCCTGCCGCGCAGAGCACCAGCCAGATCAGTCCCTGGGTGCGCAGCTGGCCCAGGCAGTTGTTGCCAAAGCCGCCGCCGTAGTAAGCGCCGTAAATATCGGCGTAGTCGGTTGTCAGGATGGTTTTGAAGGTGGGCAGCAGCGCCCCCACGATGATCACAGCGCTGGGCGCGCCGAACAGCAGCATATGTTTGAGGGTACTCCCCAGCGTTTTGCGGCGCACCGCCCCCACCAGCACCGCCAGCACATACACAGCATAAAACGCCAAGATCCAGAACATGTACCAGCGCCGGGTCAGGATCAGGGCAAACGTTGCAGCAAAAATCGCCAACAGCCGCGGCCAGGGCAGCGTTTCAAACCGGTAATCCGCGCACAGCAGGGCGATCACTGCGGCAAAAGTCAGGCCAAAGGCATCCGGCATGCCGTGGGTGGCAGGCCACAAAAACATGGGCCACAGCACCATAACCGCCATACACAGCGGGTAATACAGCGCCGTATGGCAAGCGGGCAACTGCTGGGCCAGGTATTTTGCACCCATCAGCAGCGCAAACCACATGGGCACAAAGCAGGTGATGGCATAGCACACCATAAACGCATTGATGCTGCGCCCGGTAAAGAGATACGGCACACTGATAAAGAGATTCATGAACATCTTATAGTCCGCCGTCAACAGGCTTTCCAGCAGCACATGAATGCCGTAAAATCCGCTTTGACCAAAGCTGCCGAACAGCAGTGTCTGCTTGGCAAAATAGTTGATCGCGTCATCACTGTACACCGTTTGGCGGTAGCACACCAGTGCAGCGATGACCGCAACGCCCACAGCGGAGCCAGCCAGCCAACTGCGCAGGAACGTTTTATCCTGTGCCACCCTCTGACCGGGGAACACCGTCTGCCAGGTAAAGTGCAGCAGCAGGCACAGCCCGCCCATGCAGACAGCCCACATCAGCACCACCAGCAGCATGCCGCCATAGGCTGTGATCACACCGCCCACCAGAATGGCACACAGCAGCAGCACGCCATACGCCAGCCAGCGTGGACCGGCCGGGAGTGCGCGAAGGTTCGGGAACTGAATTTTTCCCATCGGGGGCCTCCTTTCGCCCTTTATTTGTTTATACAATTTGTTTATATAAAATCGTTTTATACAAAATTTTTATTTTGTTCGTGTTGTCCTGCTCTTGTACAACCCTTATGCGGCTTATTTCACAGGGGGAACCGTTACACTCCACGCAGTCACACAACACTGCGGGCATCCGGCACTTCCACACTTTGCAGGTCAAATACAAAAGCAGCCCGCGAAACCAAGGCTCCGCGGGCTGCCGGGTTATGTATTTACTTTCTTGCGGCCGCCGGCTGATTCAAACGTTCCAGCTCGGCATTCAGGTCCTGGCTCACACTGCGGCGGGTATCACCTGCGCGGCGCAGGCGGTGGGTGTTTGCATTATTGGCCTGCACCTGCGGCTGGCTGCGCACAGGGCGCACCCGTTTGGCAGCTGGCTGAGCAGACTTATTATGGCGCACCTTTGCCTGGGCAGCGGGATAATTTTCCTTTGCGGCGTTCTCTCCAAAGTGGCGCAGCTCCGCACCAAAGGCTTCAAAATCTGCACCGGTTGCATCCAGTGCCTGATAAATTGCCGTGGTGGCATCATCCAGGTCCGCAGTGGCGGCGCTCAGGCGTTCATCCACGCGGGCCACACGCTCACGCAGCATGGCAAGGCTTGCGGCCAAATCGCGGGCATGCTCTGTCATGCGGCCCTGCTGCTCTTCAGCCTGCTGTTTCAGGCGTTCTTCGGCCGCATCGGCTTTCAGGCGGGCTTCCATCAAAATCTGACGGGCCTCAATGCGGGCTTCCTCGGTCACATCAGCCTGGGGTGCCTTCGGTTCCGGGGCCGGCTCCGGCTTTTCCTGCGGGGCAGGCTGAGGTGCGGGGGCCGGTTCCTGCTTGGGGGCAGGCATACCGCCTTTGGGGATCATCGCCTCGTATTCAGCAATCTGCTTTTCGTACTCGTCGATCTGTTTTTGCAGATCGCGGCAACGGAACTGCCATTCCACCACAGCCTGCTGATTTTCTTTATTGCGGCTCAGGTTTGCCGTGGCGCGCTCTTCTACCGATTTGGCACGGGCGACCACCTCGGCAGCCGATTTTTCCGCAGCTTCGGCGCGCTGGTTAGCGGCTGAAAGATCGCTTTGCAGCTTTTCCACACAGGCACGTGCAGCGGACTGTTCAGAGCGCATTTTATCCAGCTGGGCCTGCAGCTGGGCAATCTGCTCTTCCTGCTCTGCGCTGTGCTGCCGGTTTTCGTTGTCCAGTGCATTGAGGTAAGCCAGCACATCATTTTTATCAAAGCCCCGGAACGTGGTTCGGAACCCTTTTTCCTGCAGGGCTGATAAGGTTTGGCTGCTGGGCATAGCTTTCCTCCTAAACTGGTCAGCGGGCCGTTTTGTTTTTTATGCGGGCATGCCTGCCCGCAGCCGCAAAGGATAGAGAACGCGCAGCGATCAGGAACGCTTGTTCAGGATGCTGAGCAGATCGTTGAAGTAATCACCGTCATCTTCGTTGCTGTCATCTTCCTTGGCAGCGGGGGCGGTGGAAACCGGGGTGTCAACATTGGGGTTGAACACATTGCTGAATACCGGGTTGGGGATGACCGGATCAGCGACCGGGGCCGGGGCCGGGGCGGGAGCCGGGGCAGGTGCAGCAGCCGGGCGCGGTGCAGCCGGGGCAACAGCAGGTGCAGCGCCTGCGGCAGCGCGCTGGGCGTTCACAACAGCCTGGATGGGCTCGTCCACGCCAGGCGTGCTTTCAAAGCCGGTAGCCACAACGGTAATGCTCATCTCATCCTGCAGGCGCTCGTCAAACGCAGTACCCCAGATGATGTTCGCATCGGGATGTGCGCTCTGGGTGATCATGGAAGCAGCAGTCTCAACATCGTCCAAGCCGATATCCGGGCTGGAGGTAATGTTGATGATAACGCCGCGTGCACCGGCAATGCTGGTTTCCAGCAGCGGGCTGGAGATTGCAGCCTTGGCAGCGTTTTCTGCCTTGCCTGCACCCTTGGCAACGCCAACGCCCATGTGGGCAAAGCCGGCATCCTTCATGATGGAACGGACGTCAGCAAAGTCGAGGTTGATGAAAGCGGGAACATTGATCAGGCTGGAGATGCTCTCAACGCCCTGGCGCAGCACGTTATCGGCTGCTTCAAAAGCGTTCATCAGGGTGATCTTTTCCTGGCTGATGAGCTTCAGCCGCTCGTTCGGGATCACGATCAGGCTGTCTACATGCATCATCAGGTTGGCAATACCCTGTTCGGCCATGCTCATCTTGCGCTTGCCCTCAAAGGCAAAGGGCTTGGTGACAATACCGACGGTCAGGATGCCCAGGTCATGGGCCGTTTCGGCCACGACCGGTGCAGCGCCGGTGCCGGTGCCGCCGCCCATGCCAGCGGTGATGAACACCATCTGGGCACCTTTCAGTGCATTGGCGATCTCATCCTTGCTTTCCTCCGCTGCACGCTGGCCGACCTCCGGGTCAGCACCAGCGCCGCGGCCCTTGGTCAGCTTTGCGCCAAGCTGAACCTTCTGGGTAGCCTTGGAGTTGACCAGTGCCTGCTGGTCGGTATTCATTGCTACAAATTCAACGCCATTCAGGCCAGCTTCAACCATGCGGTTCACAGCATTGCCGCCGCCGCCGCCAACACCGATAACCTTAATGTTGGTTACATTCTGCATCTCTTCATCGAGAACGAACGCCATAAGTGTATCCCCCTAAAGAATATAAAATTGCAAATGCAACAGGGCCGGATTTCCGCCAGCGGACACACTGACCCCCATAAAGGAAGCGCCGCCCCACACCCCAAACTTTGCTTACGCGCGTTGCGGTGCAGTCAGCTCTTCCTAAGATATCGCATATAACTGTTTATAAGAATAACAAATTCTGCAAATAATTTCAATACCCACACGCTAAAAAGCCAAAAAATAGATGTTCACATTTGTGGGTATCACAAAAAGCCCCGCAGGTTTTGCGGAGCTTTGGTGAATTATGACAATATTTTTACAGTTTTTTCGTCTGTCTGCCAGCTTCTGTCCCGGTGCGGCCTGCCCGGCAGTCGGCCCCCAGGCGGCGCAGATCCCCCGCCAGGTCGGCATAGCCGCGCCGGATATGTCCGGCATCCAGCACCCGCACGCAGCTCCCGTCCCCCACGCCAAGGCCCGCCAGCACCAGTGCTGCCCCGCCCCGCAGGTCTGGTGCAGTCACAGTGGCACCATGCAGTTTTGCGCTGCCGCCAAGGTACAGCAGCCGTCCCTCGCTGCGGGCATCAGCCCCCAGGGCAGCAAAGCCCTGCGCACAGGCAAAGCGGTTTTGGAACAGGCCGTCATAAATGCGGGATGCTCCCTCCGCCCCCAGCAGCACCGCTGCAGCCAGCGGGGCAGTATCTGTGGCAAGGCCAGGGTAAGCAGCCGCTACAAGTTCCTGACCGCCGCGCAGCTTTGTATCCTGATCCCGCGTGATGCTAAACTCATTTTCCCCGCGGGCAACCTCGCAGCCGCTGCCCTGCAAAAAGTCCAGAAACGCCGCCAGCCACACCGGACTGCACTGCGTTACCGTCACCCGCCCGCCTGCAATGGCGGCGGCTGCCGCATAAGTCGCTGCGGCAATGCGGTCCGGCAGCACGGTATGCACACAGCCGTCCAACAACTCGCCGCCGGTACCTCGGATGCAGACCACCGGCGTACCCGCCCCCGTGATCTTTGCCCCGCAGGCGTTCAAAAAAGCGGCGGTATCCGCAATTTCCGGCTCGCACGCCGCACCGCGCAGGGTGGTAACGCCCGCCGCACAGCAAGCCGCCAGCATCAGGGTCAGGGTTGCTCCCACGCTGGGCAGGCGCAGAGCAAAATCCGTGCCACGCAAAATGCCGTGGCGGCGCAGCACCACGCACTCTGCCGCCGCGCACACCTGTGCCCCCATGGCCGTCAGCCCGGCCAGGTGGATATCAATGGGCCGCGGCCCCAGTCTGCACCCGCCGGGCAGCGGCAGCTCTGCCCAGCCCGCGCGGGTCAACAACGGTGCCAGGTAAAACACCGATCCCCGCATAGCTCCCGCCAACGCCGTGGGCACCCGCCCGCTGATCTGCCGGGCTGGCTGGGTGACAAGGTCCTGCCCGGCCCAGGCCGCCCCACTGCCCACAGCCCGCAGCAGATCCAAACTGGTCTGCACATCCCGCAGCAGGGGCACCCGGCGCAGGGTGCAGGGCTGCGCACACAGCAGCGTTGCCGCCAAAAGGGGCAGCACACTGTTTTTGGCCGCTGCCGGGCGGATGCTCCCCCGCAGCGGGTTCCCGCCTGTTACTTCGATATATTCCATTGCCGCACCGCCCCTCTTTGTTCCCACACCAAAGCGCCCTTTTCTATCATATGCCGCACCCGCACAAAACAGCTCTGTTCCACGGGTTTTACAGCAAAATCGGCTGCAGCTGCACCCCGCGCAGAGCGGCTTCCAGCGTATCCGGCAGCTGGGTAAAATCCGCTTTCAGGCTGCAGGGCTTTTTGTAGCTGTCGTCCTGGCCAAAGGGAATGAAATAATAATTTTTGCGCTGCAGCAGCGCCGCCAGCGCTCCCACGCTGCCGGAAAGCCCATCGTTGGTGGATACCCCGATCACCACCGGCCTGCCGCCGCGCAGCATGCTTTTGGCCGCCAGCGTGACCGGCGTTGCGCTGATGCCCGCCGCCAGCAGCGCCATCGTTGTGCCGGTACAGGGAGCAATGACAAGTGCCTGTGCCATATGCTTGGGGCCAAGAGGTTCCGCTTCCCGCAGATCCTCCAGCGGGCGGTGGCCGGTGGCTTCCTCCAGGCGCTGCTTCCAATCTGCCGCGCGGCCAAAGCGGGTATCCAGCGCCGACGCCGCATAGCTCAGCATCGGCAGTACTTCCCACCCGCAGGCGCGCAGGCGGATGATTTGCGGCAGAATCGTTTCAAATGTGCAAAAGCTGCCGCACAGGGCAAACACCACCGTGCGCGGCGGTTCCAGGCTGGAATTCATCAACTCACTCCCCTTTCGCTGCGGGCCGTGGCGGCACGCTCCTGTAAAATCACTTCCACGGTATGCGCCACCAGCGCACCGGCGGTTTCGGGCGCACAGCGGGCGGGCAGGCTCAAGGCATGTTCCGCACGCAGGCCCAGTTCCCGCGCGGCGGCAAAATCCGTTCCGCCGGGGCGGCTGGCAAGGTCCAAGATCAGCGCCCCCCTGGGCAGGCAGCGCAGCTGGGCCGCCCCCAGCACCGGGGCCGGTATGGTGTTGATGACCGCATCAAAGTGCGGCAGAAGCTGTTCCAACGCGGTCAGCGGTGCGGCATGCAGCCCCGCGCAGCGCGCTGCGGCCCGCTGTTCCGGCGCGCGGGCGGCAATGGTCACCTGCCCGCCCAATGCCTGCAACCGCCGGGCCACCGCCCGACCAATGCGCCCATACCCCAACACGAGGAACTCACTTTCCCATATCGTGCGCTGGCGCAGCTGCATCAGCAGGGCCAGGCACCCTTCCGCAGTGGGTACTGCGTTCAGGCAGGCCAGCTCCGGCCGCAAAGTAATCCACCAACTCCCCCCCGGCGGCCTGCGCCGCTTTGCGCACCGGTTCGCTGATGCGCCCGCCAAGGGCCAGCGTACCGGGGCGGGCGGCGCGCAGGATGCGGGCAAGGTCCGCCGCCTCGGCATCCATCGGCATAGGCAGCAGGATATAATCCGCCTGCCCGGCCCCCTCTGCCCCCAGCACGGTATAGCCGCTGTTCTGCAGCGCCCGCGCCGCCGCCAGTTGGCGGGCATCCCGCCCAACCACACAAAAAGTCAAATTACATGCTGCCGCCATAATGCTTCCCCCCGGTGTTGTATCTGGCCGTTTGTTCCATGTTATGCCGGGGTGGGCGGCATGGTTCCGTCAGAACATCAAAAACGCCTGCCGCAAAAAAGTTCCCCCGCCTGCATCACAAAGAATACAAACAGGGGAATTTTTCTATTTATCGGTTATGCTCCGTTTTAATAGCTGCGCAGGGCATCGCACTGACCGCGCAGGATACGCAGCGGCTCCACGGGGGTTTTGCCCACGCGCACTTCCACCACGGTAGCTTTGTCGGTGGTGCCAAGGGCATCGCCCTGGGCCACGATTGCACCTTTTTCTACCGTCAGCCTGCGCAGGCCATAGTAAATAGTCTTTACGCCCGCGCCGTGCTCGATCACCAGCGTATTGCCCACATTGGGCAATTTTTCCGCCAGCAGTACCTTGCCGCCCGCCGGGGCAATCAGGTCGCACCTGCCGGAAAGCACCACATTGATGCTGGTGCGGCCGGTACCGGTGTTGTTCTTGCGCTCGGTCTGGGTACGGTTGACATATTCGGTCAGGCCATACGGCAGGGTGACCTCCACCTTATCGCTGAACGGCGAAGCAAACCCAGTGTCCGCCCAGTAGATGGTATCCGATGCCGTATCCAGCAGGTCCAGCACCTCCTGCGGGGTATCATCCGCGCCGACATACGGTGTGACCAGCCTGGACTTGGAAGTATAATCCCGAAAAGATGCGGCGCTCTTGCTCACGTTCAGGGTAAGCTCCTGCACCTCGCCGTCCACAGTAACCTTGATAGTATAGCTGCCAGGCTCGGTTTCCAGCGGGACCGCCAGGTAAGCCACCCAGCCATCGCCGGTCGCGCTGGCACGGAAGCCGGTATCCGGCAGTTCTGCCGTCAGGCTTGGCTTGGTATCCGTCTGCTGGCCCGTTACCTTTACGGCCACAACGCCACCCGGCGTAACAGCCTGGGTATTCAGCCGCACGGTAGCCTTAATCGTTACATCAAATGTGAACTCATAGGTCTGGTGGCCCGAAACTGTCGGTTCGCTCTGGTAACCCTCGCCACTGCTGACCACCAGCTTGGCGGTGTAGCTGCCGGGCGTGGTAAAGCGGTAGGCGGCAAATTCCTGGGCACTGCCGCTGAACACTTCCTGCTTGTTCTCGTCCTTAACGGTCACTTCGGTGCTGCAGTCCGCCGGGGTCACCCGCAGCGTCATGGTGCCGCCGCCAAAATCAGATTCCAGCGCTGTGGGAGTGCTGGAAAGTGTCTCGGCATAGGTACGCTTAAGGTAGTTGCCTGCCACCGGCACCTGCCAATGGTACGCCACGGGGTCCAGCTGCTGGCCCGCCACTGTTACCGTAACGGCAGGAATCATATCCGGCGTGGCTTTTTTGTACAGCCAGTATATGCCGCCTGCGGCGATCATACCCGCCAGCAGCACCACCAGCAGCAGCCAGCCGATCAGCAGCCGCACGGCGCGGCCCACTTTGCTGCCAGTCGATTCCGGCGTATCTGCCTCTTTCTCCGCCTGTTCTGCTTCGGCATCCTCGATCTGTTCAATCGAAACCTGGACCGTTCGGGTGATCTCCGCCTTGCGCCGCTCTGCTGCAGCGCGCTGTTCCGGGGTCAGTTCCGGTTCGTCATCCTCCGGCTCCGGCGGTTCCGTGGCCTGGGGCAGCTGCGCGGCTTTGGGTTCCTGCACCGCCTTTTCCGGCATTTCCGGCGCGGCGGCTGCTTCAGCCGGTTCGGCCACAGCGGCAGGTTCCGGCGTTTGCGGTTTTTCCGGCGCTTCCGGGGGTTCCGGCCGGGGCTCAACATATTGCTGCGGTTTTGCTTCCGGCTTGGGGGCAGCCTTTTTGCGGCGGCGTTTGCCGCCTGCCTGCCCGCTGCGCGGCGCTTTGGGCTTGGCTGCCACCTGTTCCGGGGCGGCAGCTTCAGTCTGATCGGCTTGTTCCACCCGCGTTTTTGGTTCTTGCGGGGATTTTGTATTTTGGGGTTCGCTTTTTTGTTTTTGCGTGCCCGTTTTGCGGTGCGCAGTATTGCTATTGCTGGCATGGGGTTTGGCCATCCTGCCCTGCCCCGTGCCTGAAGCGGTTTTGCCCTGCGTGCGCTGCCCGCCCCTGGCTTTGGGCTTTGGCTGCTGCGCCGGCTCCATCGCAGTCTGTGTTACCTTCTCTTCGTCCATCGCTTTCTCCACCAACATTTGCGATTTATCGTTGCCCTAACTCTATTTTGTTACATTGTTTCGCGGTACAAAAGGCCGCTGCTGCCCGTCAGGGCGGCAGCAGGGTCAACGGACTTGCTGCCAATGCGCAGCTCCCAGATCAGGGTATGCTCCTCACTGGTGGTGCCGAGTTCTTCGCCGCGGGCAAGGCTCTGCCCACGCTGCACCTTTACGGCATCCAGCCCAAACAGATAGCTCTTAACCCCGCAGCCATGGTCAATCACCACAGTGCCGCCGGTCAGCGCCAGCGTTCCGGCGTACACCACAGTACCCGCCTGCGGTGCCGTAACGGCGGTACCTGCTGCGGCGTTATAATTGATGCCAGTTGCCCGGCCGGTAATGGTCCCATCGGTGCGCAGCCGCGCGCCGTAATCCGCCAGAATCGCACTGGGCACCGGCGAGGCAAAATTGCCCTGCCACAGCTTTTCGCTGCTGCCCTGTGTGTAAAGGGGCCAAATCGCATTTTTATATTCCGTTGCTGCGCCCGGTATGTCTGCCTCTGCGGCCACATCCACGGTTTTGGCTTCGCTCTGCATCACGCTCAGGGTCAGCTCCTGGGTCAGGCTGCCGCAGGTCACGGTCAGGGTATGGGGGCCGCCCTCGGCATTATAGGTTACCGGGATATAGCCCATATACCCACCGGTCACCGGGCGGAACCATACATCCCCCAGATCGGTTTCCACAGTCGGCTCGCTGCCATCCAGAATGCCGGTAATGACCAGTGCCGCCACGCCGCCCTGGCTGACGCGCTCACTGCTGAGCACCGCCTTGGGCTGGATGTTCATGGTATAAGATGCACAGTACCGGTACCAGCCGGTGGCATCGCCGGGATCCGCCGTGTTGCGGTAAGCAGTCAGGGTCAGCTCATAGCTGCCATTTTTGGGGTAAGCATACATCGCAAAGGCAGCGGCATCCCCCTGCACCACAACACTGCCGGTCGAATCTTTCAGCGTAAGGGTCGTGCGCTGCGCCCAGTCCGGCAAAACCAGCTCCGGGGCAGCTTCCGTCATTTCGCCCAGCTTTTGCACCGTCAGGGTGCTGGGCTGTTCAAACGTGCGGTTCAGCACATTGCCCAGCACCGGCACACTCCAGTCATAGCCGATCGGTTCCAGTTCCGTATCGCCCAAAGTGGGGTGCTGCGTGGGAAGTTTGTCATCGCCCGTCATAGCGTACATGGCGTACCCGGCACCGCCCAGCAGCACCGCCAGCATAACCACCACCATAACCAGCCACAGCAAGAGCTTTTTCATGGCGTTCCCTTTCCTTGGCACAGCAGAAAAATCGAAATTCAGTCTGATTTTATAGTCACTGCCGTCATTTTTCTTATTTTCAGCAGCGCCTTATGGTTTATCTGAGCCCTTTTTATCATTTAATAAGTATCACTACTGATTGCAAAAAACACGAACAGCCGGGTCGAAGCCCGGCCATTTTCACTTTTCTGCTGGCTGTTCCGGCTTATTCAGCATCGTCAGCAGCCTTTTCTTCGGCGGCTTCTGTCGGTTCATTGTCGATGGGCAGATATTCGTCGTCATCGTCATAATCGTCGCCGTCATCGCTGTACAGCAGGCGCTCGTATTCGTCCAGTTCCTTTTCGCGGCGGCGCAGGTAGAGCGCAGCGGCAGTCAGGGCACCGGCAGCAGCAAACAAAAACGCCAGGATGGCACCAAAAGTGGATTTCTTCATCATAATACTTTTCCTCCGCGTATTCTAAAAGGGATGGGTCTGTAAAATATTATACCCGATTAACCGGGTGAATACAATCTTTCCCTTGTAAATTTTTCACACAAAAAGGTTCAGGGCAATACCGCATAATTCTAAGTGCCGATACGGCGAGCGAGGTGCGGCAGCT
>ERZ791744.2015-NODE-2015-length-11786-cov-4.641889_pt1 | contig 11786 bp, 8 predicted proteins | sample MGYA00510039_ERZ791744 | MGnify/ENA primary metagenome ERZ791744 (study PRJEB30046, sample SAMN00791969) | human gut metagenome | study: EMG produced TPA metagenomics assembly of the A metagenome-wide association study of gut microbiota in type 2... | reverse complement strand
GCATCTGCCGCACCTCGCTCGCCGTATCGGCACTTAGAATTATGCGGTATTGCCAATAAAATAACGGATTACAGTAATATTGCGGCTTCGAGATGTTTGAAAGGATATGACGGGATGACAAAAATATTATTCGTATGCCACGGCACCATTTCAATCAGCTGAGATTTGCCTTGGAAAACCGCGATAAATCACGTTTCAAATGCCGATTACTACCAATTTACTACTTTTTTGAGTTCCGATATGATGATAAAACCAAAAAAGCAGTCCCGAAGCTGGCTGAAAAAAATCCTTCTTCGGGACCGTCTTTTGTTTATCTGCCGTTTCGTCCTTAATGCGTTTCTGTGGCAAATGAACACATTTGCTTCCACGCCGTTTTCTATCCTATGTGTGAGCCAAGTGAGGAGTACCATATATTCTGCATGATAAAATCCCGGCCTTTTGAGCCGGGATTTATTGCAAATACATTGCTTTTTGAATATAATACGCCATTTGACGCGGAAAAAAATGGAAGCGGCAAGTTCGACATCCATAAGCAGGATCGATACAATACAGGCAGAACAAATTAAGGAGGACTGCCTATGACTATCCAATACTTCCATTCTGGTGACTACTATATAGGCGGCAGTCAGAGTGCTGCTGACTTTTCCTCTGTCGCCCATACCATCCCGGAGATCTTTTAGGCAGTACCAACAAAATCAGAGGCCCTTTTGTCCACTGCTGCTGCGCTCCGCAAGTTCCTTCTGGACTGTTGGCAGCTCTTTATCCAGATTATAGAAGTACATGGCAACGATGGACAGCGCCATTAACAAAGCCGGAAGAATTGTATAGAGAGAAACAATGGCTGTTTGAGCACTGGCACTTTGAACCTCAGCTCCTCCGACATAACCGCTGAGAGAAGTGACAATCCCGATGATACCGGCAGCCAAACCAACACCTACCTTACTGCAAAAGCCAGTGACACAGGTGTAAATTCCTTCTCCTCGTTTGTGATATTTCCATTCACCGTAGTCCATGCAATTCATTAAGACATTGGGCGCCAAAACGAAAAGGGGCATATAGGAGACCATGGAAAGGACAGAGGAGATCATCAGAAGCACAATATTGGTTTTTCCGAAGAGCGGAAGAATTTTCCCGATCACGCCAATGCCGAGTCCTCCGATCATCAGCTTTTTCATTCCCAGTTTCTTTGTGAGCGCTGGAAAGGCGGCAATTGCAACAGGCCCAGCAATTCCCCCAATTTGAACCAGCGACATCAGGCCGAGGTTCTGCACAATGTACTTGAAATAATAGGTTGTTGCACTGCCGAAATTGGTTGCAATATTTGTAAGAAGCAGTGCCAGCGCATAAATAAGCACATACTTATTGTGAAACAGGAGATAGACGCCTTCCTTCAAATTGATTGTTGTAGAGGCAGCTATTCCGCGGGTGCTTGTCTCCTTAATGGTGAACAACCTGACAAGTGCAAGTACCACACAGGGAGCGCAAATATAAATCGCCATCTGTCCCCATTTTTCATGTGAAGTGCCCACAGCCTCAATCAATAAAGGCAGCGCAATGCCCACGATGATGGCAATCACTGCACTAATCACGCTGGAAATGGAATTTACTTTCACGCGGTTTTCGTCTGTTTCAATAACGCGCGACAAATAGACGGTGCTGGCGCACGAATACAGGGTTTGGAACACTGAGAAGATCAGCGTGTACATCACAAAGACATAAACGGCCATCAATGTTTTGCCCATACGCGGCGTATTAAACAGAAATAGTGTGAAAAGCGCGAACAACGCGTAGGTTATATCATAGGGCCTCGCCCGTCCAAGCTTTGTATTCGTACGGTCTACTAAAAAACCCGCGACCAAATCGGTAACTCCGTCAAATAATTTAGATACCAGGAGCAGCGTTCCAACCAGTCCGGCGTTTAGCTGCAAGACGTCGGTTGCATAAAAAGTCGTATATGCGATCAGGGCAGAGACAACGGCGGATGCGATCCCCGGGGAACTCCAGAGTATGTAAAATTTTGCCTTTCATCTGTTGGGTTCCATATCTTGTTATGTTTCTTTCCAATGCTTCGTGTGAATTCTTCAGAGAACCGATTAAGTGAAAAACAGGTGCAGCACGTTGAAAAGATCCTCGCTCCATGTGCGGTAGTCGTGCTGTCCACCCTCATGGGTGACAAATCGGCAGTTTTGATTTTCGTGAAGTTGCTCAGGACAAGCTTTCAGCACACGGTCATAGGTTTCCTTATGGCTGGAATACATCTTATCGTCATCCCCGCACCCGTTGTACCAGAAAACCGGAGGTTCCTGCTCGATGGCGGAGCAGAGCTCTGCCAGCTTTTCCTCATCCAGCGCAACGGACAGCTCCTTTCCGTTGAAAGCACACCGTATCGCGCCGGCCGAGAAGCACCCAATAAAGGCAAAGCGATCATGACAATGGCACATAATGGAGTAAAGGCCGGTGATGGAGCCCTGGGACGCTCCCGCATAGGCGAAATGCTTTCTTGCGTTCCGATAGCTTTCCTCGTTGTCGCTTTCCGCGTAGGTGCTGTAGTGCTTTTGCAGATAGGGCATGATCTCGTTTCGCAGCTCCAGCCAGAAATAGCGCGTGGAGGCAAAATAGGAGTCTACCCGGTTTCCGAGCTTCGTATAAGGCTCAACCTCCTCCTCAAAGCTCGGGGTGACAACGATCAACGGATCGATTTGCTTCTTATAGATCAGATGATCTATCATGCTTGCCGTGATATTACCGTAATCCGTGTATTTCTGAACATCATCCCCACGGTAGCGGCCCTGACCAAACCAGTAGCCCTCATTATCTGTGCCGCCGTGCATCAGAAACAGCACGTTGTATTTTTTGGATGGATCATACCCGTAGGGCGTGTAGACCCACATGGACTTTTCCATCGCGATCGGGCTCTCCCCAAAAATCGCTTCCAGCGCGTACGCACGGCTGGTGTAATGGACAAGCTCCAGCTTTCCCTGCTTAGGGCAGGGTGCGGCAAAGGATTCAAGCGTCGATTTGTTCAGCATTTTTCTTTCTCTCTCCAATTGTTTTTTGAATCTCAACCATCTTCTCCTTGGAGATGGGCGTCTTTTTCATGGCGATCAGCGTGCAGATCCAACCGAGGACCGGCAGGACATACACAACGAGGATTCCCATGATCACAACAGGCATCGTCTTGGGGTCGGTGGGCTGGGGAATCGTGGCCGTATATCCGATCAAAGAGATGCAGAAGGTGGCGATCACGGCGCCGAGGGAGGACACCACCTTGTCAACCAGGCTGTAGACGCCCGCGACAACGCCGGGCATGTATCTTCCGGAGCGGTATGCCTCATAGTCCACCACATCTGCCAGCATAGAGGTGGTGGCGGTGCTGACCACGACCTTCAGTCCGTTTTGCAGCATCGTCAAAACGATAAAGAGGATCAGCAGGGGGGCAGAGGCAACAATCGGGGTCGTTCCGGCGAAAAGCAGAACAATCACAAAGGCAAGGTTTACATAGATACTGACCTGGCTCCAGAATGCAACGCCCTTGGCGCTGCCGTGCTTTCCGGTGTATTTTCCGCCAAACACCGAGAAAATCAAAGCAGGGAAGATCGCGACCATATTCATAATCGCGCCGATACGCACATTACCGATGATAATTCCGTAGAGAAGCGTGGTGATCACAGACTGACCCGCGATATTCATGGCCAGCTTATCCGAGGTGGCGGCGAAAATGAAACACTGCAGCGCTTTGTTGTTTTTAAGCAGGTCCAGCATATCCTTCCCCTTGATAGACTGGCTTTTTCCCTGGGCGGAAGTGAAATTTTCAGGCTTGTCAATGGGGGAGACGCCAATTATTGCAAGAACGGTAAAGACTGCCGAGAGACCCACGAACAGTACCGCGGTCTTCGAGAGAAGATCCACGGTGTAGTTATCTCCATACTGGGGCAGCAGCACCATAGAGACGATTATGGACAAGACAATTACAATCACATAGTTATAGATTGTAGAGAAAACGCCTACCATGGGGCGCTGCTTCGGATCGTTGGTGATGACCGGGGAGATGAGATTGTTCGCCATGTTATGGAACGTATAGCCGATGTAATACAAAAAATAGAACAGGATGAACACGCCCACAGAGTGCCCCTTGCCGCAGAACCAGCTGTAAAGGCACAGCAGAGAGAAAGCTTCAATGGCCCAGCCGACGATTATAAAAAGGCGGATCTTTCCGAAGCGGGTGTTGACCTTGTCAATCAGCAGGGAAATCAAAGGGTCGGTAATTCCGTCAAACAGGCGGGCGACGGTCATAATCGTGCCGACCAGTAGCATCGTGACCCCGAAGCCCAGGTTGGCGGCATAGCTAACATAGCCAATTGCGGAGAAGAAACAAGCAAGAGAGAGCGCTGAGGTCATCGCAAGCGCAAGTCTTGCGTTGGAGACTCGGCGATACTGAACACCGTCGGTCTCGGTTTGGGTAGGTGCCTTAGATTTCACAGTAGAGTCCTCCTATTCATTTTTCGGGGGGCGGGAGAATCCGTCCGCTGTGTATATCATAAAGTGCACCTTATCAAAAATATATTCCTAATTTTGATTTTCCGTGACAAAATTAGCTATTATAAAGTATATTGATGAAAAAAAGCACAAAAAAGCGAGGATTGAAATATCAACACCCGCGAGAATATCGTAATATATACCGTGTCAAGCTATTTAGGAAAGGATGTGTTGAGAAATATGGCAAATCCGTTTTTACCCCTGGATACCTATATAGCGGACGGGGAACCTCATGTGTTTGGCGACCGAGTGTATCTGTTCGGTTCCCATGATCAAGCCGGCGGTGACACCTACTGTATGCTCAGCTATGAATTCTGGTCCGCCCCGGTGGACAATTTGGAAAGTTGGAGCTGTAAAGGGACATCTTACCGCGCGGATCAGGACCCGCAGTATGGCGAAAAGCTGAAATATATGTATGCGCCCGATGTGGTGCAGGGCAATGACGGCAGGTTTTATCTCTATTACTGTATGTCTGGCGAAAAAGGCGTGGGCGGCTACGGCCAGCAGATCAGCGTTGCCGTCTGCGATACCCCCGACGGAAACTATGAATATTATGGCTGTGTTCGCAATCCAGACGGCAGCCCCATGTTGAAATTCGTCACCTTTGATCCGGCGCTGATCAATGACAATGGCGCCATTCGGCTCTACTATGGCACATGGTATCCGTTCCATGAGCGTGGAAAGCTGTTGGATCCTATTTTCCACAAGGTGGAAAGCAATATGTTTGGCAAAAGTGTGGAGGAAATCCAATCCGATCCGGATGGCGTCATGGGCGCGAATCATGTGGAGCTGGCGGATGATATGCTGACGATTCAATCGCAGCCTATCCATGTTATGCCCAGTCGTGTGAAGGGAACCTCCTTTGAAAAGCATCCTTTCTTTGAGGGAAGCTCAATCCGGAAGCTCGGGAGCACCTATTATTTCATTTATTCCTCTATCAAGGGCCATGAGCTTTGTTATGCCACAAGCGCTTACCCGGACCGAGACTTTACCTACGGCGGAACCATCGTTTCCAATGGCGATGTGGGCTATGAAGGCCGCAAAGATCGGGACAGGCTGAACGCCACGGGTGCCAATCACGGCAGTATCGAGTGTATTCGCGGAAAATGGTATGTTTTCTACCACCGCAACACCCATAAAAGCGGTTATTCCCGGCAGGCATGCGCGGAACCTGTTGAGATTCTGCCTGACGGGAGGATTCCTCAAGTGGAAATTACTTCACAGGGTTTTTGCGGGCCATTGGAATCGAACCGCACATATCCGGCGTCTATCTGCTGCAATCTGTATAGCGGAAAAATGCCCCATATCGGAAACGGTGTTTCCAGTGCGAAGATCCCGCATATCACCTGCGAAGACGGACAGCAGATCGTTGTCGCGACCAATAGAGCCCGGATTGTATACAAATACTTTCATCTAGCCGCGGGGGAGTATGTCCTGATTCTGCGTTACAAAACCAGCGGAAGGGCAAAGATAACCGTATTGGGGGAGCATGGAGAAATTCCTACTTTGATCAAACCCTCCCGCACATGGATGGAGATGGAGATCCCATGCCGTTTTCAGTCTGGCATTCAGCCTCTGATTTTGCGTTATCATGGATCCAAGGAACTGAGCATTCAATCCATTTGCCTTCAAAGAAGTTCATCTCACGAAACCGAAGCCAATCATGCCGATTCTTGACTTAAGGCAACACCGCTGGGTGGGGACAGCGGGCTTCGGCGGATCTTTTGCCCCAATCGTGCAGTATGAAAAATGGGAAATACATCCAGTATTCCCGCATTTTCCATTCTTTCGCTTGTGTCAAAATCTCTCGCCCAAAACACCAAAAAGTAGTTTTTAGAGGTTGCCTACTATGAATACGGAGCTTTCATAGTAAAATGGCCTGCCGATTTCGTATCATTCATTTGTATTTCGCTTTCGATACGCAATGGGCGTGCTGCCTACAATATCGTGAAATTCCCGGCTGAAATGGCTGCGGGAGCCGAAGCCCAACTGAGCCGATATGTCTTCAACAGACAGCTTTGTGCTGCTGAGCAGAATTTTGGCCCGTTCCATCCGGGCATATTTCACATAATTCCGGACGGTGAAGCCGGTTTCCTCTTTGAACTTCTTCGTCAGATAGTACATGGCATATCCCGTCCGCTCCGCCAGCACCTCCGCTGTAAGCTTTTGACCCAGATGCATTTCGATATAGTCACAGCACTTCTGGATTTCTCGGCTATACTTTGGGTTGGTCCGGTTGTTATGGACTCTGCGTACAAAATCATCATACATGGACATGGCAAGGGGCTCAAGATCGAAGGGGTTTTCGATCGATTCCACCATCTGAATATAGCTGTCACCCAAACCATAGGCCTCTTCCGGTGACAGCCCTCCCTCCACCGCCGCGCGGCAGACGATGGATACGAACACAATAATGGAAATCTTACTCTTTGCCAGAGCGGTTTTGCCGTTCACGTTGACACCGGTGCTCAGCCGCATAACGTCTGACAAAGCCTGCTTATAATCCAGATCGCCGTTCCGAACGGCTTGCAGAAGGGCCTGTTCCGCCGACCAAACCTGATAACGGTCGTGGGAAGGCTGCTTTTGTGAAATCTCTGGGATTGAGATATTGATCTCCGCGTCGATATCACTGATTTGAAGACGCTCCCCTGTAATGCAGTAGTGGAGCATCAGGACCAAGAGCATCATAACGGTGCACTGCATCAGGGGAATATGCCGGATTGCGTTCCGAAAATGGGTATTCCATTCCGCGCTGATCTTGTCCTTTGAGATTCCCCGAATGCCGCTTTCAATCGCTGCTGCCGAGATGTCATTGTAAAATACCGGCCCCACCGCGTAGATAAACTTTAACGCTCCGTTCTCACGCTCAAAAGCGGCATACCAAACCAGGCCGGGAACGGTTCTCAGCGAAATCGGGCGGCTGTGGCTGCTGCCGTAGTCTACGATGCGCTGTTTACAGCCGAGCAGTTCAAACGCTGTGCCCAAAACCGCTTCGTCGGGGCAGTTGCTTTGTAGCAAATTGCCGCCGGAGTCTAATTTCCAGAGGTAGATGTTGCCGCAGCATAACAATAGGTCTTTGAATTCCTCTACACCCATGCGTTTCTCCAAATCTTTAAATGGTTCCTGTATCATCATCTGCACCACTACTGTTTTGATAAGGATATTTTATCATACCGGAAACCCTTTGGATATTGCCAATTTATACAAACGTTCAGGAGGAAAGTTTATGCGCATAATTGTTTCATTCAATGAGGGCTGGCTTTTTACCAAGCAGGGAAAGGACGAACCCGTCACCCTGCCCCACACCTGGAACGCAGTAGACGGCCAGGACGGCGGCGACGATTACTACCGGGGCACCTGCCGTTACACCAAGCAGTTCCCCAAGCCTGCGCTAAATCCCGGCGAGGAAGCCTGGCTGGAATTCAAGGGCGCAGCCTATACGGCGGACGTCTCGGTCAACGGGGAAGCCCTCTGCCACCACGAGGGCGGCTTCAGCACCTTCCGGATCAAGCTTCCGGAATTAAAGGACGAAAACACCGTTGAGGTTCGGGTGGACAACTCCAGCAACGACCGGGTCTATCCCCAGAAGGCGGACTTCACCTTCTACGGCGGACTGTACCGGGATGTGAACCTGATCATCGTTCCTGCCTCCCACTTTGAACTGGGCTACTGTGGCACCTCAGGCATCAAGGTCACCCCCATTGTAAACCTGGAAACGAAATCCGCAGCCCTCACCGTGGAAACCTGGCAGAACGGGGAAGAAGTGACCGTCACCGTGGACGGGCAGAGCAAAACCGTCCCCAGCGTGGATGGTTACGCCAAGGCGGAATTCACCATTGAGAATGTCCATCTGTGGGACGGTGTGGACGATCCCTACCTGTACACCGCCACGGCCACCCTGCCCAGCGGCGACCGCGTCTCCACCCGCTTTGGCTGCCGGAACTACAAGATCGATCCGCAAAAGGGCTTCATTCTGAACGGCCGAAGCTACCCCCTCCGGGGTGGCGCCCGGCACCAGGACTGCAAGGGCGTGGGCAACGCTTTGACCCGCGAGCACCACAAGCAGGATATGGAGATCATCCGGGAGCTGGGGGCCAACACCCTGCGCCTGGCCCACTACCAGCATGCCCAGGAATTTTACGACCTGTGCGACGAAAACGGCATCATCGTCTGGGCCGAGATCCCCTATATCACCATGCACATGAAAAACGGCCGGGCCAACACTCTTTCCCAAATGGAAGAGCTGATCGTCCAGTGCTATAACCACCCGTCCATCGCCGTCTGGGGCCTGAGCAACGAAATCACCGCCGCCAGCCCCGTCAATGATTCCCTGATAGAAAACCACCGGGCGCTGAATGATCTGTGCCACAAGCTGGACCCCACCCGTCCCACCACCATGGCAAATGTATTCATGCTGGACATCGACAGTCCTCTTCTGGAGATTCCGGATGTGAACAGCTACAACCTGTATTTTGGCTGGTATGTAGGCGACCTGGAGCAGAACGACGAATTCTTTGACGAGTACCACGCCAAGTTCCCAAACCGGTGCATCGGCCTGAGCGAGTACGGCGCAGACGCCAACCCTCAGTACCAGTCTCTTGCTCCCGAAAAGGGCGACTATACCGAGAGCTACCAGTGCGTCTACCATGAGCACATGCTGGAGATGATCGAGCAGCGTCCTTGGATGTGGGCCACCCATGTATGGAACATCTTCGACTTTGCTGCCGACGGACGGGACGAGGGCGGCAAGCACGGCGAAAATCAGAAGGGCCTTGTCACCATCGACCGCCAAACCAAGAAGGACGCCTTCTACCTGTACAAAGCCTACTGGAACAAGACCGATCCCTTTGTTCACGTCGCGGGCGGACGGTATGTGGACCGGGCCGAGGATATAACCGAAGTTACAGTCTATTCCAATCAGAAAACCGTCACCCTGAGCGTGGACGGACGGCGCTTTGAGACTCAGACCGGAAAGCATGTGTTTAAGTTCAAGGTCCCCATCTCTGGGGAGCACTCCATCCATGCAACCGCCGGGGACTGTCACAGTGCGATCTGGGTTCGAAAGGTATCCCAGCCCAATCCGGAGTACCGTTTCCGGAAAACCGCTCCTGTAATCAACTGGTTTGACAAGGAGGATATCGTCCCTGATTGTTACTCCATTGCCGACAAGCTGTCGGACATCCGTAAGCACCCGGAGGCGGGTGCGGTCATCGATCAGCTGATTACAAAGGCCGCTTCTGCCCGGGGCGAAGTGGCGGGCACGGTAAAGGATAATCCCGCCTTGCAGCGTATGATGGGGAGAATCACGCTGGTCTCCCTGCTCAAGCAGATAGGCGCCGATGAATCAGCCATGAAGCAGCTCAACCGCATTCTGCAAAGATACAAGAAGGTATGATGGCGCAATATGCGGTATGAACGGAATAAGAGGGAAAGTAAAACAGGGATCCATTATGGGCAATGAATCCTTGTTCCGGGACAAACCGGTATGGAAGGCAAGCTCTGACTCATTACCCATATATAATTTCAAAAAATGGAGAGATTCAATATGCCGCAAATTCTGATCACGATTCTTGTCACCTTTTTTGCCGGAATGGGCGCCGGGCTGGGAACCGGCTTTGCCGGTATGAGCGCGGCGGCGGTAATCAGCCCTATGCTCATCACCTTTTTGGATATGGAACCCTATATGGCCGTGGGTATCGCCCTTTCCTCGGACGTACTGGCCAGCGCCGTCTCCGCCTATACCTATGGAAAAAACAAAAATCTGGACGTCAAAAACGGTCTGATCATGATGCTTACCGTAATGCTGTTTACTGTGGTGGGAAGCTGGCTGTCCAGTCTGGTTCCCTCTCAAGCCATGGGCAGCTTCTCCGTATTTATGACCTTCCTGCTGGGCGTCAAATTCATTGTCCGTCCGGTGATGACCACCAAGGAGGATATGTCCAAGGCATCCCCCGCCAAGCGGGCGATGCAAAGCGTGCTGTGCGGTATCCTCATCGGCCTGATCTGCGGATTTGTTGGAGCTGGAGGCGGAATGATGATGCTGCTAATTTTGATAAGCGTCCTGGGCTACGAGCTGAAGACTGCCGTCGGCACCAGTGTATTCATCATGACCTTTACCGCCCTAACCGGGGCCGTCTCCCATTTTGCCATCGGCGGGATGCCGGATCTCACGGTCCTGGTCCTGTGCGTCGTCTTTACCCTGCTCTGGGCCCGGATTGCCGCGAAATTTGCCAACAAGGCCTCCGCCAAAACACTGAACCGGGCTACCGGCATTGTGCTGGTCATTCTCGGCCTTGCAATTTTCTTGTTCTCCCAGCTCAGCTGACTTTTTCCATATCTTTCTTAGGAGGATCAATCTATGAACACAATTCAGGTCACCACCCCCTGCGGTGTGGTGGAAGGTTTTCAGGAAGATGGCGTAAACTGCTTTTTGGGTATTCCATATGCTACCGCCAAGCGTTTTGAATATCCGCAGCCGGTCATCTCATGGAAAGGCATCTGTGATGCAAAAAAATATGGGCCTGCCCCGATTCAGCAACGCGCCTATGTCCAGGTGGATGCCAGTGACCCCCAAAACCATTATGAGCATGAATTTTATCAAAATTTCCAGTCTGAATATTCCGAGGATTGCCTGAACCTGAACATTTGGACACCGGAGAACCCGCTGAACTGCCCGGTGTTGGTGATCATCTATGGCGGCGGTTTGGTTACGGGGCAGAATAACTCGCCGGAATGCAACGGATCATTCTTGGCCAAGCACGGAATCATAACCGTTGCCATGAATTACCGGGTGAACATTTTCGGCTTCATTGCCATGAAGGAGCTTGAGGATGAGAACGGAAAGAGCGGTAACTATGGCTACTATGACCAGCAGGCGGCCATTGCCTGGGTGCGGCACAACATCCAAAGCTTTGGCGGTGATGTGAACAATATGACGCTGATTGGCCAGAGTGCAGGCGCGACCAGCTGTGAGACCCAGATCAAATCCCCGCTGAATAAAGGCATATTCAAGCAGGCGATTATCCAGAGCAGCGCGGGCCTGGCCAGTTTCATCAAGCAGAAACCCGATAACACCAAGGAGTATGCCAAGTGGCGTCAAGTGTATGAGAGGACCGGATGTAAATCCATTGAGGAATTCAAGCAACTGCCCGCCAAAACACTGTACGATGCTTTTGCGGAGGTTTCGGCCAAGTCGTCTATCGGTTTCTGCAATGCTGTATATGACGAGAATTTTACCAGCGGGATTAAAA